>Ga0116226_10002299_pt1 | contig 16579 bp, 14 predicted proteins | sample S1TSphfallax_FD_89692 | JGI IMG/M metagenome (GOLD analysis project Ga0116226, IMG submission 89692) | Host-associated microbial communities from peat moss isolated from Minnesota, USA - S1T2_Fa - Sphagnum fallax MG | ecosystem: Host-associated > Plants > Peat moss > Unclassified | place: USA... | reverse complement strand
TCCGACTGTCCCGCGCCATGTCCTATAAGAACGCCATGGCCGATATACCGCTGGGCGGGGCCAAGTCCGTCATCATCGGCAATAGCAAGACGGACAAGACGCCGGAGCTGTTCGAAGCCTTCGGCCGGGCGGTGGACCAGGCGGGCGGCCGTTATTGGGCGGCGGAAGATGTCGGCACCTCGCCCGCCGACATGGCCCATGCCCGAAAGTCGACCCGCTATATCGCCGGCCTGGACGGCCACGCGGCGGCCTCAGGCGACCCCAGCCCCGTGACGGCGGAAGGGGTGTGTCGGGGCATAGAACTGGCGGTGAAGCGGGCTCTGGGCCGGGGGCTGGAGGGCGTGACGGTCGCCATTCAAGGCGTCGGCCATGTCGGCGGCTTTCTGGCGGAAAAACTGCACGCGGCGGGCGCCAAGCTGATCATCGCCGACGTGAATCAGGCTGTGGTGGACCATTTTATCGCTGCGACCAGCGCGGTCGCCGTGTCGCCCGACGCGATCTTCGATGCAGAGGCTGATGTTTTCGCCCCCTGCGCCCTGGGCGGCGCGGTCTCGCCCGCTACGCTGGATCGGATCAAGGCCAAGGTGATCGCCGGCGGCGCCAACAACCAGCTCGCCACCCCTGACATGGGCCGCGCCCTGTTCGCGCGCGGCGTGCTCTATGCGCCTGACTATGTGATCAACGGCGGCGGCATCATCAACGTCGCCGGCGAAATCCGCGCGCTGGAGGCGGGCTCAGCCTTCGACCCCGCCTGGGTCGCCGGCAAGCTGGATCAGCTGATGGTCACGCTGGACGAGGTGTTCGCGCGCTCCGTGGCCGAGCGCCGCCCCACGCACGAAGTGGCCGACGAAATGGCCCGCGCTAGGATTGCAGCAGCGCGCCCCTAAGCCGCCCTAAGCCACCCGCCGTCCCCCGATCTCCGCACCCGCATCCGCCTTCAGGCCCCAATAGCAGGGAATGGCTAGGAGGGCTGCGCCGCCGACGATCAGGAAAGGCAGCACGAAGTTCTGCGGGATCAGCGGGCCGTTGCCCCGCGCCAGATGCAGGGTCAGGCCGCCAAAGCTGACGCCCAGACTCATCCCCACCTGTTGCAGCACGGTGGAGAGGGTTGAGGCTTGGCTCGTCTGGCTCCGGGGAATGTCCGCATAGGCCAGGGCGTTGGCGGAGGTGAAGTGCAGACTGCGCAGGAAGCCGCCAAGCATCAGGGCCAGCACAATGGCCCAGATCGGCGTGCCGGCGCGAAACCCGCCGGGCAGAGCGCTCGCCGCCGCCGTGCCGAGCGCCGCGACCAGCAGGACGGTGCGAAAGCCGAACCGCTTGAGCACCCTCTGGGCCACGCTCTTCAGCGACAAGGCGCCCACCGCCTGGCTGATGGTGACGAGGCCCGATTGCACCGGCGACCAGCCTAGCCCGACCTGAAGCAGCAGGGGCAGGAGCAGGGGGCCGGCGCCTATCCCTAACCGCACAAATGTCCCGCCCCACATGCTAGCGGAAAAGGTCGGGATCTTTAAAAGCCGCAGGTTCAGCACAGGCTTTTCCACCTTCAGCGCGTGGCGAACGTATAGCAGGCCGGCGCTCGCCCCGATCAACCCGGTGATGACCTCAACCCACCAGGGCACGAGGTTCACTCCGGCCGTTTCAGCCAGAAACACGATGCCGGTGATAGCCAGGGCGGACAGGATAAATCCGAAGCTGTCGAATCGGCCCGGATGGGGCTGGACCACCTTCGGTACGAAGCACAGCACAGCGATCATTCCGGCGATGCCCACGGGTATGTTGATGTAGAAGATAAAGGGCCAGTCGGCCACGGCGAGCACCAGGCCTGAGAGCGGCGGTCCCAACAGCGGCCCCACCAGGGCGGGCATGGAAAACCAGGTCATGGCGGAGACCAGCCGATCGCGCGGGGCGGAGCCGACCACGATCAGCCGGCCCACCGGCGTCATCATCGCCCCGCCCAGCCCCTGGATCAGCCGCGCCCCCACCAGTTGCTCCACCGAGTGGGACAGGCCGCATAGGGCGGAGCCAATCAGAAATACGCTCATGGCGCAGAGAAACACGCGCCGGGGCCCAAACCGATCCGCCACCCAGCCGCTGGCCGGCGCGCCCACCGCGAGCGCCAGGAGGTAGGAGGTGAGAGCAAGCTTGAGATGGACGGGATCGGAATGAAACGCCCGCGCCAGGGTTGGCAGGGCGGTGGACAGCGCCGTGGAGTCAATGAACTCCATGAACAGGGCGCTGGCCACGGCCAGGGGCACGAGATTGGCGCGAAAGCCGGTCTGGCGCGGCGGCGCGATGTCTCTGGGGCTTTCAACCGCCGGGGCGATAGACGCGTCTACGGAGGCGGATACGCCTACGGCGTTGATTAGAGAAGACTTTGTCACAACGCTTATTTAGCGCGGATATTTCATACCGCCCAGCCGTGCGCGACGGGAGGCGATTCTGCTCGAAGAGATTGAGGGCGCGCCTGACAATCTTGAATATGGCTTTTTTGCAACCCTAGGCTCCGAAATATGGGCGACCGGCCGAACGGCAATGTTCCGCAGGCGATCTGAGGGGCTCAAATCTCTGCTTGTTTTACGATGTATCAGCCTTTTTCAGACACGGTACGGCTTCAATTTTACGGAGCGGCCATGAAAGCCGACCAACCGCGCGCGGCGGCCGATCCAATTATGATCGTGTCGGCTATCTGCATCGCCGCTTTTATTGTTCTACTTTGCGCCGTAGCCGCTAAAAGCCCAGACGCCAAGAATATCTTGTCCGCTATCATGGTCGGACTGGGCGCGAGCGGCTTGATCCTGTTTCGGCAGGTCCGCAAGACGACGAGCCAGGTCACAGCCAGCGAGGCGCGCGCGCTTTACGCCGCAACCCACGACTCGTTGACTCAATTGCCCAATAAGATCCTGTTCCTGAACCGCCTAGCCAATGCCTGGCGGCGCGGTGCAGACGGCGGGGGCGGGCCCATCGCCGTAATGTGTGTCGGGCTGGATCGATTTGATGAAATCCAGGGCGCTGTTGACGATACCGCCGGGGACAAGGTTGTTCTGGAGATCGCCCAAAGGCTTTTATCAGTATGCCCTAATCAAGACACGGTCGCCCGCGTTGGGGACGGCATGTTCGCCATGTTTTGGTCCGGCGCGACCGTGGAGCGCGCGCAAGCCCTCGCGGGGCAGATGGTCAAGTTGTTGTCCTCCCCGCTGTCGGCTTTATCGGGCGACGCGATTTGCACATGTTCAATCGGTATTGATTTGATGTGTGAAGAGGGGGCGCAGCCCTCGGAGTCGCTGAGACGCGCCTCATTGGCCTTGACCTCCGCCCGCCGTCGGCCTGCCGCGCGATACGCCGTCTTCAATTCTGAGATGGATGCAGACCTTAAAAATGCAAAAGCCCTGGAGGTTGATCTGCGCCGCGCCCTGGCGGACGGAGCCCTGAACCTCGTCTATCAGCCCCAGGTCAACGCCAAGGGCGCCATGTTTGGAGTGGAGGCGCTGGTCCGTTGGACGGACGCAAAGCGCGGCCCGGTCTCGCCGAGCGTATTTGTGCCCATGGCCGAGGCTTGCGGTATAAGCCACATGCTCGGCGCGTATGTCTTGCGTCAGGCATTTATTGACTCCAAACGCTGGCCGAACCTTAAGGTTGCTATCAACATTACGCCGGCGGAAATTCAATCGGGAAATCTTATCAAGACATTAAAGGCGCTCTTGGCGGAACTGGACGTCAATCCACGAAATTTTGAACTGGAAATCACCGAGGGCGTCTTGTTGAGCAGCGACGCTATAACCTCAGAAACCTTGAATGGACTGCGAAAACTGGGCTTCACCCTGGCGATTGACGATTTCGGAACGGGGTATTCAAGTCTAAGTTATTTGCGCAATTTTCCAATTGATAAGATCAAGATTGATCGTTCCTTCATCGCCCACCTGGGGGTGCGACCGGAATCTGACGCCATTGTTAAGGCGATTGTGGATCTGGCCGACGCCCTTGCGCTGAAGGTGATCGCTGAGGGCGTCGAAACCCGCAATCAGGTGGATCGACTGGCCGTTGCGGGGTGCAGCAATATCCAAGGCTTTTTCTTCAGCAAGCCCGTAGACGCCAACCATATTGATGAGCTTGTGAATAAGCGCGTCAATCTGGCCGCCTGATTGTGAAGACGTAAGACCTTATCAATCCCTGCGGGCCACGAGGCCGCCCGCAAGCAGTTCGCAGCGGTTGGCAAGCGAAAGCTCCACCAAAGCCGCCAGCACGCCGGGCGCAGGTTCGCCCACAGCGCGAACAATCTCATCGCGCGGCACGGGGGTGGGAGAAAGCAGCGCGTAGACCCGCTCGCGCAGGCGGTCAGCGGCGGCGTCGATTGCGGCCTGATCCCGCGCAGGTTCGCTGAACAGATCCATCTGCGGCTCCTCTAGTCGTCCGCCCAGCCCGTGCAGGGTGCGCAGTACATCGTCTGCGCCTTCGCACAGGGTCGCGCCTTGGCGGATTAGATCATTGGTTCCTCTGGCGCGGGGATCGAGCGGGGAGCCGGGGACGGCGAAGACTTCGCGCCCCTGTTCGGCCGCCAGGCGTGCGGTGATGAGGGAGCCGGAGCGTTGTTCCGCCTCCACCACCACCACGCCGAGCGACAGGCCGGAGATGATGCGGTTGCGGCGAGGGAAATCCCTGGCCGTCGCCCGTCGGCCCACGGCGTTTTCGGAAACGATACAGCCCTGGGCGACGATCTGGTCATGCAGGCGGGCGTGTTCGGGCGGGTAGACATCATCCACCCCGCCGGCCAGGACGGCGACCGTGCCTGTGCCGAGCGACCCCTCGTGCGCCGCGCCATCCACGCCCCGCGCCAGACCTGATGTGATCACATAGCCCGCCTGGCCCAGCTCGGCCGCCAGCGTCCGTGCGAAGCGCTGGCCCACAGCCGAGGCGATGCGCGCGCCGACGATAGCTACGGCTGGCTTTAGCGTCAGGGTTGGGTGACCCCGCAGCCACAGTACGGGCGGCGGCGGGTCTATGGCGGCGAGCTGGGGTGGGAAGGCCGGTTCCCCCACCGTTACCAGCACGGCGCCGAGCTTTTCGCTCGCCTCCAGCTCCCGGTCCGCCTCGGCGACGGTGGCGAGTTTGAGCGGCGTCGCCCGCCCCCCGCGTTTAGCGAGGTTCGGGAGGGCTTCGAGAACCTTACCCGCCTCACCATACCGGTCCATCAGAGCGGCGTATGTAACAGGGCCGATAGTCTCCGTCCGCGCCAGCCTCAGCCGGTCGCGGCGTTCCGTGCAGGAGATCGGCCCCCGTCCGTTCATCCAGCCGGAGTCGTAGATTGGGGCGTCACAGGTTCAGGCGCCGGCGATTTCGCGCCGAAGCGCGGCTCCTGCCCCTTCAACAGCCGGCTTATATTGGCGTGGTGGCGCAGATAGATAAGCACCATCATGAAGAAGGCCAGGACCAGGATCGCCTCCCTCTGGTGCAGCAGAAGCGCAATGGGAATCACCAGGACGGCGGCCACCAGGGCGCTAAGCGAGGAGATGCGGGTGAGGGCGAAGACGCCGATCCAGGTGGCCCCCGCCAATAGCCCCACCGGCCAGGCGGCGGCGATCATCACGCCGAAAAAGGTCGCCACGCCCTTGCCGCCCTTGAAGCCCAGCCAGACGGGATAGAGGTGGCCGACAAATGCCGCACCGCCCGCCAGCACGTCGGCGTCATGACCAAACAGCTTATGGGAAATCAGCACGGCCACCGCCCCCTTGCCGCCATCGCCCAACAGGGTCAGCAGGGCCAGGTCTTTGCGCCCCGTGCGCAGCACATTGGTCGCGCCGATATTGCCTGAGCCGACCTTCCTCAGATCACCGACACCGGCCAGGCGGGTGATGATCACGCCGAAGGGGATAGACCCTAACAGATAGCCCAGGGCCAGGGCGGCGATGATAACAGGCGGGCTTACGCTCAAGAGCATGATTTCAACCCTAGTTGGATATCAGTGTTATGCAAGCAAGTCGTGCGGGCTGATCGGAAGGGTTGGTAAACTAAGGCGACCAAGCCATTAGACGCCTGACCTGTACACCACCCTCCCATCGACGACGGTCAGAACCACGCGCCCCTGAAGTCTGCGACCGTCGAACGGCGAGTTCTTCGACTTGGAAATCAGCTTGGCGGCGTCGATCACCACCGGTGCTTCCAGATCACACAGGATCAGGTCCGCCGGCGCCCCCCGCACCAGACGCCCGGCCGCAAGGCCCAGCAGCTCTGCTGGCGCTAACGTGACGGTGCGGATCAGATCGATCAGGTCGCAACGACCTTCATGATACAGCGACAACAGGGCAGGCAGCAGGGTTTCCAGCCCCGCTGCGCCGGGCGCAGCCTCCGAAAACGGCAGGCGCTTGTCTTCCGGCGGGGCGGGCGTGTGGGCCGACGTGATGACGCCGACCAGGCCGGACGCGACAGCTTCGATCAGGGCCTGACGGTCATCCTCCGCCCGCAGAGGCGGATCAACGCGGTAGAAGGTGCGGTAATCGCCGATATCCACCTCATTGAAACTCAGATGGTTGATGGAAGCGGTCGCTGTGACGTGCGTCCCGCGCGCCCGGCTGCGGGCCAGGCTGTCCAGCGCTTCAGCCGTCGTGATCTGATCCACGATCAGGCGGGCGCCGGTGAGTTCGGCCAGGGCCAGATCCCGCTCCAGCGCAATACGTTCAGCGATAGCGGGAACCGACGGCAGGCCCAGGCGACCGGCCAACTCCCCCTCTGTGGCGACAGCGCCCAGGCTGAGATAGGGGTCGGCCGGGCGGTGGGCGACGGGGCGATCGAAGGCCTTGGCGTAGCTTAGCACCCGGCGAAACACCTTGGAGTCGGCCAGGGGTTGATCCACATCGGTGAAATAGAGCGCGCCGGCCTCAGCCATCAGGCCGATCTCGGCCATATGCACGCCCTTCAGCCCTCGCGTGGCGGCGCCGGCGGCGTGAACATGGACCAGTTCGATGTCGCGCGCCCGGCGCAGGATGAAGTCCAACACCGCCGGCTCATCCACGGCCGGGTCCGTATCGGGCTGGACGACGATGGAGGTGACGCCGCCCACCGCCGCCGCCCGGCTGGCGGATTTCAGCGTCTCCTTCGGCTCCGCCCCCGGCTCGCCGGTCTTGACGCGCAGGTCGATCAGGCCGGGCATGAGGGCCTGGCCGCCGCAGTCGATCATCTCAATATCGGGCGACAGGTTGGCGATATGATATGAATGGGCGACCTCGGCGATCACGCCCTCCGCCACGATCAGGGCGCCTGGCCCATCATAGCCGCTGGCGGGATCGACCAGGCGGGCGTTTAGATAGGCGGTGGGCCGCTCAGACATTGGGGCGATCCCCATCGTCCAGCCGGGCCGCCAGGGTGGCCAGCACGGCCATGCGGGCCGCCACGCCCATCTCCACCTGCTGTTGAATGAGCGAGATGTCGAGATTATCGGCCACACCGGACTCGATCTCCACCCCCCGATTCATCGGCCCAGGGTGCATGACGCGCACATGCGGCGCAGCCAGGGCCAGCTTTTCCGCGTCCAATCCGAAAAAGCGGAAATACTCCCGCGTGGAGGGGACGAAGGCGCCGTCCATCCGCTCCAATTGCAAGCGCAGCATCATCACCACATCCACGCCGGCCACGCCCGCCCGCATGTCATGAAACACCTCCGCCCCCCACTGGTCCGCGCCTGAGGGCATTAGGGTCGGCGGCCCCACTAGGCGCACGCGGGCGCCCATGAGCTGCAAGAGGCCGACGTTGGAGCGGGCGACCCGGCTGTGCAGCACGTCGCCGCAGATGGCGATGGTCAAACCGCTGACGGTCCCGAAGGCGCGGCGGATAGTCAGGGCGTCGAGCAGGGCCTGGGTCGGGTGCTCATGCCAGCCGTCGCCGGCGTTGATCACGCTGCACCCGACCTTTTGGCTCAACAGGGCGGCGGCGCCCGAGGCGGCGTGTCGTACGACGAGCAGGTCCGGCTTCATGGCGTTCAGCGTCACCGCCGTATCAATCAGGGTCTCTCCCTTGGTGACGGACGAGGTGCGCGGGCTCATATTCACCGTGTCTGCGCCCAGGCGCTTGGCCGCGATCTCGAAGGAGCTTTGCGTCCGCGTCGAACTCTCAAAGAACATATTGACCAGGGTGCGCCCGCGCAGGAGTGACAGCTTCTTCTCCCGCGCCCGGCTCAAGCCCACAAAGGCGTCAGCCAGATCCAGCAGCCGCTCAGCCTCCGGCCGGTTCAGCCCCGCCACGCTGATGAAATGCGGCTGGGACAGCGCGAACATCCGCGCCCTGACTCCCGACTCAATATCCGGCGCATCCCTCATGGCGGCGCAGGCTATAGGCGTTGCAGGGGCCGGGCTCAAGGTGGGGTGATTTCCTCCTCCCTATGCGTCGCATGGGGAGGTGTCGCCGCAGCCGACGGAGGGCCGCGCGCGAGCGCGGAAAATGCAGTGCGGCGGCTGTTCCGGCTTCGCCGGCCCCCTCCCGCCTCCGGCGTACTCCCCCATCCTTCGGATAGGGGAGGGAGTGTTTCCCTACACTCCCGCCTCCGTCTTCGCCGTTTCATACAGCTCCGCTGCCTCCATCCAGTCCAGCTCCGCCGCTTCCAGCGCGTCGGCGGTTTCGGCGCGGGTCTTGCCCAGGGCCACGGCGCGGGCGGGGTCTTTGGTGAAGAGAGCGGGGTCGGCGAGGGCGGCGTCTGTGGCGGCCAGGGTTTTGGTGAGCTGGTCCATGCGCTTTTCCACCGCCTCGACCGCGCGTTTCAGGGGGGCGAGGCGGGCGCGGGCGTCTGCGGCGGCCTTGCGGGCGTCCTTGGCGTTGGCGGCGGCTGGGCCTGTGGGGCGGGCGTCGGCTTCGGCGCGGGCGGCGAGGCGGGCGCGGTCCAGCACGAAGCGGGCATAGGCCTCCATATCCCCGTCATAGGACTTGATGGTTCCATCCGCCGCGAGCCAGAGCCGGTCAGCCACCATCTCCATCAGCGAGCGGTCGTGGGTGATGAGCAGGACCGCGCCCTCATAATCATTCAGCGCCTCCATCAGGGCGCGACGGCTGTCTATGTCCAGATGGTTGGTGGGTTCGTCGAGGATCAAGAGATGCGGCCGCTCCATGGCCACAAGGTGGAGCAGGAGCCGCGCCCGCTCCCCGCCGGACAGGTTGGCGGCGGTGGTCTCGGCCTTATCGGCGCCCAGGCCGAACTGGGCGAGGCGGGAGCGGCGTTGGGGCTCGCTGGCGTCTGGCGTCAGGCGGCGGATCATGCCGAGCGGCGTATCTTCCGGGTCCATCGCCTCGATCTGATGCTGGTTGAACCAGCCGACCTTCAGGCGCGGCGCCCGCTGGAATTGGCCGCTCATGGGCGTGAGCGCTTGGGCCAGCAGCTTGGCGAAGGTGGATTTGCCGGCCCCGTTCACGCCCAACAGGCCCACCCGGTCGTCTACATCAAACCGCAAGTTCAGACCTTTGAGGATGATACGCCCATCATAGCCGACGCTGGCGCCTTCAAGCTGGAGCAGAGGCGGGCTGAGCGGCCGTTCAGGGGAGGGAAGTGTGAAGGGGGCGACCTGGCTTTCGGTGGGCGCCGCGATCTCGACCATCTTGGCCAGGCGCTTCATGCGCGACTGGGCCTGGGCGGCCTTGGTGGCCTTGGCGCGGAAGCGGTCGACAAAGCTTTGCAGGTGCGCCCGTTCCGCCGCCTGCTTGGCCGCCGCCGCGCCGGCCAGCCTGAGTTTCTCCGCCCTTTGCCGCTCGAACTGATCATAGCCGCCGGCATAGAGGTCGAGTTTGCCGTCATGCAGGTGCAGGATGAAATCGACCGAGGCGTTTAATAGCTCCCGGTCGTGGCTGATGATAATGGCGGTGCGGGGATAGCGCTTCAGCCGCGCCTCCAGCCAGAGCGCGCCTTCCAGATCGAGATAATTGGTCGGCTCGTCCAGGAGCAGCAGGTCGGGCTCGGCGAACAGGGCGGCGGCCAGGGCGACGCGCATCCGCCAGCCGCCGGAAAACTCGGCCATGGGGCGAGACAGGTCCGCATGGGAAAAGCCAAGGCCGGACAGGATTTCAGAGGCGCGCGCCGGCGCTGCATCGGCCCCGATCTCGATCAGCCGGGCGTGGATTTCGCCGATCCGCTCGGGCTCCGCCGTCTCCAGTTCTGACAACAGCCGCGCCCGTTCCAGATCGGCGGCGAGGATGGTGTCGAGCAGGGGCATGGGCGTAGCCGCATGTTCCTGGGCCACGGCGGCGATCTTGCCGCTGCGGGGCGTGGTGATCTCGCCGCCTGCGGGCGACAGCTCCCCCAGGATCAGCTTGAACAGGGTGGACTTGCCCGCCCCATTGCGCCCCACAAGGCCGACCTTGGCCCCATCCGGGACCACCGCCGTGGCCCCATCCAGGAACTTGCGCCCCCAGGCGGTGAAGGAAAGATCATTTATGGCGAGCATCGAGCGAGCGGCTTAGGGCGGCGCGTGGGGATGTGCAACGGTCCAGGGCTGTGAAGCTTAGGTTGTCCCCGTCACACGCCGCCGCTATAAGCCCGCAACCTCCAATCCAGACAAAGTTTAAAAGGCGGCCTTAAGCCATGACCGAACGCACCTTCTCCATCATCAAGCCGGACGCGACCCAGCGGAACCTGACCGGCGCCATCAACGCCGTGATCGAATCCGCCGGCCTGCGCATCGTAGCGCAAAAGCGCATCAAGATGACCCGCGAGCAGGCTGAGACCTTTTACGCCGTTCACAGCGCCCGTCCCTTCTTCGGCGAATTGGTGGACACGATGACCTCCGCCCCTGTGGTGGTTCAGGTACTGGAAGGCGACAACGCTATCGCCAAGTATCGTGAAATCATGGGCGCCACCAACCCGGCCCAGGCGGCGGAAGGCACCATCCGCAAGCTGTTCGCCCTGTCCATCGGCGAAAACTCAGCTCACGGCTCGGATGCGCCCGAGACGGCGGTGGTGGAGATCGCCCAGTTCTTCGCCGGCAATGAGATTGTGGGATAGGTTCAACCCTACCCGATAAACCCCTCATCCCAGGCCTTGTGCCTAGGACCCAGACTCACAGACTTGACAGGTTGAGGCGGGACGCTCGTGCGCCTTATGACCCTCCGAGCATCTGGGTCCTCGGCACAAGGCCGAGGATGACGGTGTGGGGGGACTATATTAGGATTTCCCCCCGCTCCCATAAGGTCGCCCATCGCCTGACAGCAGGATGGCGATGGGTCGGCCGCCTTTGAACTCCGCCAGGATGGCCATGGCCATGACGGTCAAGGGCGTGGAGAGGAAGGCGCCGGTTATGCCCCAGATGGCGCCCCAGAAGGCCAGCGACAGCAGCACCACAATCGGGTCGACATTCAGGCTCTTGCCCTGCATGCGCGGCTGGATCACGTGGCTGACGCCGAAGTGGACGCATTCCAGCACGACCAGCAGCACAATCGGTTGCCAGAGCGTGTTGAACTCCACCAGCCCCAGCAGCGGCGGCAGCATGACTCCGAGTGCCGCGCCGATGGCCGGGATATAGTTGGCCAAAAAGATGATCAGGGTGAGGAAGACAATGTGGCTCACCCCCATGATCGCCATAATGGCGGCTGAGGCGCCGGCGATCAGCAGGCCGACCACGGTCTGCACCCAGACATAGTTCTCCACACCCAGGCGGATGCGCTCAAACACCCGCGCGGCTTCCGTTTGCTGGTCCGAGGTCGGAAACAACTCCCTGACCTTGGTGGCGAAGCCCTGGCGGGAGGCGACAAGGAAGCCGAGATAGATCAGCACGAATACCGAATGCTCGCCGACGCGGGTGAAGGCGTGGGCGATCTGACCGGCGAAATGGGCGGGATTCAGCCGCCGGACTAGGTCCGACAGGGTTGGGGCGTTTGCGACGCCCAGACCTGCGGCCGCCTTATCCAGAGTCACGTTCAGCTTGGCTTCATAGATGTGCGACTGGCCGGAAAAGTCGCTTGCTGTGGCCACCATCTGCCAGATGGTCAAGGCGAACAGGCCAACGATTAATATGATGGCGACGGGCAGGGCGAGGGCCTTGGGAAAGTTTTTCACCCGATCTGACAAGGCTCTGGCCAGCCCATCCACCATCAGCAGCAGGAAGCCCGCCAGCACTAGGGGCGTCAGAATCTCGCGCAGGGCCCAAAGCGCCCCGCCGGTCAGGATAGCGGTCATAATCACCGCACATACCTTCAGGACCGAGGAGGACGAGGCTCGTTCCAACGCCGTCTCATCCGCCATGGCTCAAACTTCCCCAGTTTCAACAGTACCTCAGGAAGAGCCTAACTGAAGCGGCGGAAAAAGGTATCCGTGATCGGCATGTCGGGTAGGGGAGCTGAAGGCGTGGCTTTCGCCGCAAGCGGGCAGACCGGGAGAGAGAGGAGAGAGGCCATGCGGGCCGCAGCTTCGGCCTTTGTGGCGTAGAGCCCGAATACCTCAATACGATTTTCCACCAGCCAGCCGCCGGCTATCTTGGCCAGCCAATAGTCTGGACCTGCCATCTGCACATCCGCCCTGAAATGTGTCATGTATTGGACACATTAGTTTCCATTATGAAATGGATAATGCCGCTAAATTTCGATTCATGTCGAGCGCGAAAACGTCGTTAAGCGGTCTTGCCTCCTGCGCGAAGCTGTCGCGCAGCCTCGGCCAAGCAGGCGGGATAGAGGCTATGCTCGGCTTCAAGCACCCGCGCCGCCAGGGTCTCCACCGTATCTTCAGGAAAGACAGGGACTTCAGCGAAGCCGATGACCGGGCCGGCGTCCACACCCTCCGTCACCCAATGTACGGTACAGCCATGTGTCGCATGGCCGGCCGCCAGCGCGCGGGCATGGGTGTCCGTCCCGGGAAAATGGGGCAGGAGGCTGGGGTGGATATTCATCAGCCGCCCGGCCCAGGCCTGCACGAACCAGGGCGTGAAGATGCGCATATAGCCGGCCAAGGCTACTAGCTCGACGTCGGCCTGTCGTAAGGCCTCATCCAGCGCCCGCTCGTGGGCTTCGCGGTCGCCTCTGAAGGGACGGTTATCCACGGCGACGGCTGCAACGCCGTGTGACCGCGCGACCTCCAGGCCGGCGGCGTCCGGCTTGTTTGAGAGGGCTAGGACGATTTCGGCTGGATAAGAGTCGTAATCCGTCGCCTCGATCAGGGCCTTAAGATTGCTGCCCCGGCCGGAGATCAGCACGCCGACCCTGACCCTCCGGCGCGCGCCGTCGGTCATGCCTTAGCCAATTCGCCGACAACCATCGCGTCTTCGCCCACATTCAGGAGGGCGGCGAGCACGGCGGGCGCGTCTTCCGGCGCGACAATCAGGATAAAGCCCAGCCCGCAGTTGAAGGTGCGACGCAGCTCGTGATCGCTGACGCCGCCGACCCGTCGCAGCCAGTCGAATACCGGGGGTAGGGGCCATGCGCCCCAGTCGAATTTAGGCTCCAGGCCCTTTGCGATGGCCCGGGGCGGATTTTCGATCAGGCCGCCGCCGGTAATGTGCGCGCCGCCCTTGATCAGGCCCGCTTTGATCAGGGGCAGGACGGATTTGATGTAGATTCGCGTCGGGGCCATCAGGGCTTGCGCAAGGGTCAGGCCATCGGCGAACGGCGCAGGCGTATCCCAGGCGAGGCCCGAGCGCTCGACAATTTTACGCACCAGCGAATAGCCGTTGGAATGCGGCCCGCTGGAGCCAAGGCCGATGATCACATCCCCAGCCTTCTGACTTTCCAGCAGAGGCAGGACGCGGCCCCGCTCCACCGCGCCCACGGAAAAACCCGCCAGGTCATAATCGCCGCCCGAATACATGCCGGGCATTTCCGCCGTTTCGCCGCCGACCAGGGCGCAGCCGGCCTGGCGACAGCCCTCGGCTATACCCGCCACCACCTGGCGGGCCACCTCGATCTCCAGCTTGCCAGTGGCGTAATAGTCCAGGAACATCAAGGGCTCAGCGCCCTGGGCCAGTAGGTCGTTGACGCACATGGCGACCAGATCGATCCCCACTTGATCATGCAGGCCGGTTTCGATGGCGATCTTCAGCTTGGTGCCCACGCCGTCCGTCGTCGTCACGATTAAGGGATCGGTAAAGCCCGCCGCCTTCAGGTCGAACAGGGCGCCAAAGCCGCCCAGGCTCGCCTCCGCTCCCGGCCGGGCGGTGGACTTGGCCAGGGGCTTGATCGCTTCCACCAGCGCATTGCCGGCGTCGATATCCACGCCGGCCGCTGCATAGGTGAGGCTGTTCGGCTTGTCCGTCATAGGAAAGAAGTCCGTCACAATGAGGCGCAAATAAGGTTCCGCTTGCGCCATGCCCAAGACGCCGGGTTATAGCTAGCTCATGAAGACGATCACTTCCAATGCGCAGCTCACGGAATTTTGCAGCCGACTGGCCGCCGAGCCCTTTATCGCCGTGGATACCGAGTTCATGCGCGAGACGACCTATTGGCCGATTCTGTGCTTGATCCAGGCGGCGGGGCCAGAGGTTTGCGGCGTGATCGACCCCATGGCGGAGGGGTTGGACCTGGAGCCCTTCTTGGCCCTGCTGCGCGATCCGTCGATCATGAAGGTGTTTCACGCCGCGCGGCAGGATGTCGAAATCTTCAACAATCTGGGCGCCATTCCAACGCCGCTGTTCGACAGCCAGGTGGCGGCCATGGCGGCGGGGTTTGGCGAGCAGATCGCCTATGACGCCCTGGTGCGCCAGATGCTGCGAATCGAGATCGACAAGTCGTCACGCTTTACCGACTGGGCGCGGCGTCCTCTGTCCGAAGCCCAGCTCGACTACGCCCTGGCCGACGTGACCCACCTGGCCAAGATCTATCCCAAGCTGAAGGAGCGTCTGGAAAAGGCCGGCCGCCTGGCCTGGGTGGCGGAGGAGATGGCGGCCTTAAGTGATCCTGCCCTTTACGACGTCGACCCGGAAAACGCCTGGAAGCGACTGAAGCCCCGGAAGTTCAACGCGAAGTACCTTGCCGCCTTCCGCGCCGCCGCCGCCTGGCGCGAGCGCACCGCCCAGCAGAGGGACCAGCCGCGCGGCCGGATCATCAAGGATGAGGCGATGGACGAGATCGCCACCCAACTGCCTCTGGATAATGACGCGCTAAACCGCCTGCGCGCCCTGCCCAAGGGCTTTGGCGGCTCCAAATTCGCCTCAGACCTGATTGCAGCCTTGAAAGAGGCGCTGAAGGACCCTGAGGCCTATGCCCCCGTGATCGAGCGTGGCCCGCCCCCAGCCCAGAACCAGGGCGCGGTCGTCGAGTTGCTCAAGGTGCTGCTGAAAGCGCGGGCGGAGGACGCCGGCGTCGCCTCCAAGCTGATCGCCACCGTTTCCGACCTGGAAAAGATCGCCGGCGACGATGAGGCGAGTACGCCGGCCTTGCAGGGCTGGCGACGCGAGGTGTTTGGCGAGGACGCGCTGCGCTTAAAGCGGGGCGAGCTGGCCCTGGTGCTCGATGGCGCGCGGGTGAAGGTGGCGGAACTACCTGGGTGAAGATTAAGCTTAAGCTGTCAACCGGCGGATGAAAGCCCTCGCCCCCATGCGCGGCATATGTTGTCGCTCTCGGTAAGAATGCGGAGTCCGCGCGCCTGGTTGGGCGCATTCGGCGCGCCGCCGCCGGGAGTTTAGTCTGATGCATAAGATGATAGCCGTCGCCGCCGCGACGTTTTTAGCCGCTGGGTCTGTCACGACCTTGGCCGACGCCCAGGCCTATCCGGGCTATCTGCCGCCCCCGGCCTACGCCTATGCGGGCGCCGGCGCCAATAGCTATGCCGGCGATGAAATCTATACGCCGGGCGATTGCGGGTCTGGCTTCACCATTCTGGGCGCACGTGCGGGCGCGACTGTGCTGGGGTTTGACGCCGGCGTCGGCGGCCATTTCGGCTTTGCGGGCTTCGGCGGGTCTTGCCATCGCCATAAGCGCAAGGTTGAGGTCGTCCAGGCGCCGCCGCCGCAATATGCTCCCCAGTACGCGCCTCAGTATGCGCCGCCGCCCCAGGCCTATTATGCCCCGCCCCCGGCCCAGGGCTATTACGCTCCCGCCGCGCCCTGCGGCTGCATGGCCCCCCCGCCGCCGCCCTGCGGCTGCTGACGCCCTAAACTGACGACGGGCTTGGCGGGCGGCCCGGCTTGCGCCACAAGCCGCCGATGAAACTTTGGCCCTATATCGCCCTGACGCTAGCCGGCTGTTGCTGGGGACTGGGTTTGCCGTTCGGCAAGCTGGCTCTGCGTGAGACTGATCCGTCGCACATGATCGTGTTGAGGTTTGCGCTGGCGGGCATCGCTGTCCTGCCCTGGGCGCTGCTGCGCGCGAGTTGTCGGCGGCTGTTGCGGAACCCGGCGGTGATTCTAGCCGGCGTCTGCTACGCCGCCGGATTCCTGATCCAGTTTGAGGGGCTCGCGCGGTGTAGCGTCGCGGTGGCGGCGCTTCTGGTCGGCCTTATGCCCGCCCTGATCGCCGCCTGCGCCGCGTGGACGGGAGAGAAGGTGGGGCTTAGCGCCTGGCTGGGGGTGCTGGCGGCCACGCTCGGCGCCGCCTTGATCGCCGGGGGGCCGGGGGCGGGCTCCACGCCTATGGGCGTCATACTCAGCCTGTTGTCCCTACCGGTATTTCTGGGCTGGCTCTACGCCGTGCG
>Ga0116226_10002298_pt1 | contig 16581 bp, 11 predicted proteins | sample S1TSphfallax_FD_89692 | JGI IMG/M metagenome (GOLD analysis project Ga0116226, IMG submission 89692) | Host-associated microbial communities from peat moss isolated from Minnesota, USA - S1T2_Fa - Sphagnum fallax MG | ecosystem: Host-associated > Plants > Peat moss > Unclassified | place: USA... | reverse complement strand
CATACTCGATGCCATCGCCGGAAAATTTCCGCCACCCGCGGTCTCCTGACATGCAGCCCATCGGCCCACAATCCCGTCCCGCCCGCGCTCCCGGCGTCCGCCTGCAACTCGACAAGCTCTCCGGCGAGGCGGTGCTTCTTTATCCCGAAGGCGTGCTGGAACTCAATGACACGGCGCATGCCATCCTCAATCTTTGCAGCGGCGCGATGACGGTGGACGGCATCGTGGCCGCGCTCGCCGCCGAATACGATGTCGATGCGGCGATGCTGCGCGCGGATGCCCTGGAATGCCTGAACGACCTGGTCGCGCGCCATCTCGTCGTGCTGAACAGTCCCGCCGCGTGAGCTTTCGTCCCTACGCTTTGCTGGCGGAGCTGACTTACCAGTGCCCGCTGCACTGTCCGTATTGCTCGAACCCGGCGCAATATCCGCTCGGCGAGGAATTGAACACGGGCGAATGGAAGCGCGTGTTTGCCGAGGCGGCTGAGCTGGGCGTTCTGCACCTGGGGCTGTCCGGCGGTGAACCGCTGGCGCGGCGTGACCTCGAAGAACTCGTCGCGGCGGCGCGCGAAGCCGGGCTCTACAGCAATCTCATCACCAGCGCGCTCGGGCTGGATCGCAAACGCTTACTCGCCTTGCGCGAGGCCGGGCTCGATTCCATCCAGATCAGTTTTCAGGCCAATGACGCCGAACTGGGCGACGCCATCGCCGGCACGCGGGCCCATGCGCGCAAGCTCGAGGCCGCGCGGCTCGTCACCGAAAACGGGCTGCCGCTTAGCCTCAATGTCGTGCTTCACCGGGGTAATATCGACCGGCTCGAGCAGATCATCTCCCTCGCTGAATCTCTCGGCGCGGTCCGGCTGGAATTGGCCAACACGCAGTACTACGGCTGGGGCCATCTTAACCGCGCGCAGCTCCTGCCCACGCGCGCACAGGTTGAGACAGCGGGGCGCATCGCGGCTTCAGCGAAGGAGCGGCTCGCGGGCCGCACCGATGTCATCTACGTGCTGCCGGATTTATACGAGACGCGCCCGAAACCATGCATGCAGGGCTGGGGCCGGCGTTACCTCACCGTCAATCCCGTGGGCAACGTGCTGCCCTGCCCGAACGCGCTGAACCTGCCCCGGCTGCATTTCGACAATGTGCGCGAGCATGCGCTGGCCTGGATTTGGCATGAATCGGAAGCCTTCAACGCCTTTCGCGGGACCGCCTGGATGCCCCTGCCCTGCCGTGAGTGCCCGCAGCGCGAGATCGACTTCGGCGGCTGCCGCTGCCAGGCCGCGTTGCTCACCGGGGATGACCATGCCACCGACCCGGTCTGCTCCCTCGCACCGGAGCGGCCAGTCGTCGATGCGATCCTCGCATCCGTCGACAGCGCCCCGCCAGACCCCTGGGTGCCGAGGCAGAATCCCTAGCGGTTTCGGTGCCGTGATTTGACAAAGGGCGTGGGACGCGCTACACACTTCCACATTATGAAGACCCCTAAGGCCAAAAAGACGTGGACGAAGCCTGCGACGAAGACCGTGCTGATCTCGCTCGAGAGCACCGCGTATTCGGCCACGGCCTAATCCGCCTCATTCCATCGTCCAGCGTAAACGCCAAGCCGTCATCGGTCGATGACGGCTTTTTTTGCGCTTACGGCCCGCATCCCTGAGAACTGCTCCCGCAGACTGGTCAAGCCATCAGCGATCCGTACTATCCCAGGATGCGTCTCTTTTATCGCGTGGCCTATCATCTGGTCGGGCTGCAGTTGATGCTCCATCGCATCAAGATCGAGGGCCGCGAGAATGTCCCGCACGGTGGTTGCCTGATCGTCTCCAACCACGCCAGCTACCTTGATCCAACCACGGTGGGCTGGGCCGTGGAGCGCGAAATTTTCTACCTTGGCCGCAAAACGCTCTTCAAGCCGCCAATCATGAATTGGCTGCTGCCGATATGCAACGTAATCCCGATTGACCGCGACGGGGGCGAGTCCAGCGGCCTGCGCAAGATCATCCGCATGCTGCGCAGCGGCGACGCGGTGCTGCTCTTTCCCGAGGGCACGCGCACGCCGGATGGCTCGCTCCAACCGGCGGAGCCGGGCGCGGGATTTGTCGCGATCAAGTCCGGCGTGCCCGTGCTGCCGGTACGAATCTTTGGCTCGTTCGAGTGCCTCTCGCGTCACCAAAAGCGGTTGCGTTTCGGCCCCATGCGCGTGGTGATTGGCAAACCCTACCTGCCGCCGCTGCCGGAGAGAGCCCGCGAAAAGGAAGCCTACGAGACGGTCTCGGACGAGATGATGCGGCGCATTTCGGAGTTGAAGTAGCGCGTTGGCAGCTACCCTTCGCGAACCTTTCCCCGCAGTTACACAATTTTAAGTCGATCGCGGCTTTACAATCTTTTCGACAAAGGGTTTGCTTACACTTCCACCTTTATATCTATTCAATCCATGTCACCCTCTCGCAGCGCCGTCCTGAGCTTTATCGGCTTGGCGCTTACCTCCCTCTCGATTGGCGCGCACGCCGCCTCGACCGATGTCGTCAGCCCTCCAACCGCCGCCGGTGACCACGCCACCGCGCCCGGGCAGACGCCCTCGCCGATGCCCGGCGCGACTCCCACCGGCCTTCCGCCCGCCCTGGCACCGACACCCATGCCCGGTGCCACCACTTCCGGGTCGCCGGTCGGAGCCGTCCCGCCTCCCGTACCGCAGGGCACACCGATTCCCGAGGGTTCCGAGACCGAAAAGGCGCTGGAGAAGTCCGTCGTCCAGATTTTCACCTCGTTCCAGGAGCCGAATTGGTCCGCGCCGTGGATCTTCGACAGCCCGCACCGCGCCTCCGGCACGGGCTTTCTGATCGAGGGCGACCGGATCATGACCAACGCACATGTCGTGGCGTGGACCACGCAGTTGGTTGTCCGCAAGTACCACGACCCGAAGCCCTACTTCGCCCATGTCGAATTCGTCGGCCACGATGTCGACCTGGCCGTGCTCAAGGTCGATGACGATACGTTCTACCAGGGCATGCAGCCGCTGGAGTTCGGCACGTTGCCCAAGGTTCGCTCCGCCGTCGTCACCTACGGCTTCCCCGCCGGCGGCGAGCAGATCTCCTACACGCGGGGCGTCGTCTCGCGCATCGAGATCGAGGGCTACTCGCACATCGGCAACAAGGCCTTCCTCGCCTGCCAGACCGATGCCGCCATCAACCCGGGCAACTCCGGCGGTCCGGTCATCCAGGACGACAAAGTGGTCGGCGTCGCGTTCGAGGGCTATTCCGGCTCCACGGGCCTGCAAAACATCGGCTTCTTCATTCCCACCGTCATCATCCATCACTTCCTGGATGACATTAAAGACGGCACCTACGATGGCGTGCCGGAAGCCGGCCTGCAGCTCTCCTCGTTTCAGAACCCGGCTTACCGGAAGATGCTGAAGATGCCCGAGGACAGTAAACGCGGCGTACGGGCCGACCAGATCCTCGACATCCCCGAGACCCAGGCGCTCATCAAGCCCAACGACGTTATCCTGCAGGTCGGCGACTATCCCGTCGACGAGGACGGCACGATTACTTACGAGGGCAACACCGTCGGAGTATCCGTCGCGGTGGACCTCGCGCAGAATGGCGACAAGATTCCGATCAAGCTCTGGCGTGATGGCCAGGAAGTGGATATCAATCTGCCCGTGCATGTCTACAAGGCCGAGCAACCGCAAGGCAGCCAGTACGATGTGCTTCCGCCCTACTACATTTTCGGCGGGCTCGTCTTCACCCCGCTCTCGCTCGATTACCTCAAAACCTTCGGCCAGAACTGGAGCAATTCGGCCGGGCGCGATCTCATTTACCATCTCATCTACAGCCACCTGGAGAAGCCCAAGGAATGGCGTCCGCAGCCGGTCATCCTCGCATCCATCCTGAATGCGCCGGTCAATGCCAACTTCAGCACACGCGGCCAGGTCATGGTGGACAAGATCAACGGCATCCGTATCGAGAAGCTCAGCGACGTGCCCAAGGCCTTCGCCGCCGCCAATGGCGCGGACTCGATCATCGAGTTCCTGCCCGACCACCACTTCGAAGTCATCAACACCGCTGAGGCCGATAAGGCCACGGCGGACATCCTCCAGACTTACAGCGTCCCCGCGCAAAGCCGCCTATGATCCGCCATCTCACTCTTCTTTTTACCCTTGCCGCGTCGTCGGCCCTGCCCCTTGCGGCCTCGACCACGCACGCCGAGAAAAAAAGCGCCGGCGCGCCGGGCAAATTCGCCTGGGAAAACTCCATCATCCAGATTCAGGCCGACGGGAAAGCCTATAATTACGCCCAGCCCTGGCAGCGCCGCCAGAAGTCGATCCTGAAGAGCGGCGTGGTGATCGAAGGACACCAGATCATCACCACGGCCGAGGGCCTCGACGATGCCACCGACATCCGCTTCAAGAAACAAGGCGGCGGCAGCTACACCTTTGGCCGCGTGACGTGGATCGACTATCAGGCCAACCTCGCCGCGCTCACGACCGACGACGCGCTCAACGCACAATTCAATCCTGGCGTGCCCGATTTCTGGCAGGGCCTGGAGCCCGCCAAGCTGGCCGACGCCGTGACGATGACCGGCGGGATTCGTGTCCTGCACTGGCGGGACGATTCCCTCGAGGAACGCAAGGGCGACATCGACCGCATGACGGTGGAGAATTCCGCGCTCAGCTTCGTCTCGGTTCCCGCGCTCAAGATCAACTCCCAGATGCCGGGTGCCGGCTTCGGCGAGGCCGTGGTGTCCGGCGACAAACTAATCGGCCTCGTGGATGGGCAGGGCGATGGCAACATGACCGCCATACCCAGCTCCTTCATGGCACCGATCATCAAGGCCGAGCAGGCCAAAACCTACACCGGACTCGGGTACTTTGACTTTACCTGGGACACACCGGATAATCCCCTCAATCTTCAGTACCTCAAGCTTCCCGGTGCCGCGCGCGGCGTCATCATCAAGGAAACGGCCATGAAGCCCGGCACCACGTCGCTCATCCACCCGCGCGATATCCTGCTTTCCATCGACGGCTTCGACATCGACTCCGAAGGCAACTACATTGATCCGCAGTACGGCAAGCTATGCCTCGAGAATCTTTCCTCTCGCGGCAAGTTCGCCGGCCAAACCTGCAATTTCAAGATCTGGCGCGATGGCAAGCCCCTCGACGTCACCTACACCTTGCCGAAGGCTGAGTTCACCGACGAGCTCGTGGCCCAGGAAACCTACGACAAGCCGCCGGAATACATCCTGACCGGCGGCCTCGTTTTCGTGCCGCTCAGCGAAAGCTACCTGCGCAGTTGGGGGCCGACATGGCGCGAGCACGCGCCCTTCCGCCTGTCTTACTATGAGAACGACAAGGTCAAGCCAGACCGCACCCAGCGCGTGGTGCTCTCGCAGGTTCTGCCCAACCCGGCCAACATCGGCTATGAAAGCGTACGCTATGTTGTTCTGGACCAGGTCAATGGCGTAAAGATCAAGCAACTCAGTGACGTTCTTGAGGCGCTCAAGTCGCCGGTCAACGGCTTCGACGTCTACGATTTTGACCCAGGCCAGGCCGTGCATGAGATGGTGCTCGATGCGTCGACCATCGACCAAGTCAACGAGGAGATCATGTCCCGCTATCACATTCCTGCGGACCACGTCATCAACGGCGAGCTCGCGCCTGTCGTGCAACGCTAAGCGGTTGGCGCAGCATTTAGATAATGATTTCCATGAGAGGACAGATCTGCTTCGTCTGAGTCGTCCTTCCCCATCCTTGTTCATCATTATCTCACGGGCTACCCTCGATCCGGCGCGCACCCGCGCAGGCAATCGGCGATGAGCGCCGTCCAGCCGGTCTGGTGGCTCGCGCCGAGACCGCGCCCGTTGTCGCCATGGAAGTATTCGTTAAAGAGCAGGTGATCACGCCAGAGCGGATCGTTGGCAAAGGGCCCGAGCGATTGCGCGTAGGGCCGCGTGCCATCCGGGCGCGGCAGAAAAATCGCGGCGAGCCGGTGTTTGATCTCCACCGCCACTTCCATCAGGTTCATCCATCGGCCCGAGCCGGTGGGACATTCCACCTTCAGCGTATCGCCATAAAAATGGTGGTAACGCTCGAGCGCCTCCACAATCAGGTAGTTGATCGGAAACCAGATGGGCCCGCGCCAGTTAGAATTTCCGCCGAAAAGCCCGGTGCGGCTTTCGCCCGCGTTGTAGGCGACCGTCAGGGTCTGGTCGTCCCACTGCAGACTGAAGGGATGCTGCCGGTGGTAAAGCGACACGGAGCGGATGCCATACGGCGAGAGAAACTCGTTCTCATCGAGCATGTATTGCAGCAGGCGGACGAGCCGCTGCCGCGACGGGACGGCCAGCATGCGCTTGGGCTTGCCGGGTGCCTCCGGATTGTCCATTTCCGAAATGTGCGAGGCCAGCTCCGGATGATTGCGCATGAACCATTGATAACGCTTCTGGAAGTTCGGCAGCAGGCCCGCCTTGTCGCTATCGGCCACCGAGACCGCGATCAGCGGCAGCAAACCGACGAGCGAGCGGATGCGCAACCGCACCGAACCGCCGTCACTGAACGCAATGCGGTCATAATAAAAACCATCCTGCTCGTCCCAGAGCCCCGTGCCGCCCAGCGTGTTGATCGCGCTCGTGATGGCGACGAAGTGCTCGAAAAATTTCGAGGCGATGTCCTCGTAGGCCGGATTGGTGGCCGCAAGTTCCGTGGCCATGTTGAGCATGATCAGACAATACGAGGCCATCCAGGCCGTGCCATCGGCCTGCTCGAGCGAGTTGCCAGGGCCAAGTGATTTCGAGCGGTCGAAGACGCCAATGTTGTCGAGGCCGAGGAAGCCGCCCGCGAAAAGATTGCGCCCGGCGGAGTCCTTGCGGTTGACCCACCACGTAAAATTCATCAGCAGCTTTTGAAAGGCGCTCTCAAGAAACGCGATGTCGCGATGACCGCGCTCCCCGGTGATTTTATAGACGCGCCAGACCGCCCACGCATGCACCGGCGGATTGACGTCGGAAAACGCAAACTCGTAGGCAGGCAGCGCGCCGTTCGGGTGCATGTACCATTCGCGCAGCAGGAGAATGAGCTGTGCCTTGGCAAAGGCCGCGTCGGTACGCGCCAATTCGACAGTGTGGAAAGCGAGGTCCCACGCGGCGTACCACGGATATTCCCACGAATCGGGCATGGACAGCACATCGCGATTGAAGATATGCGGCCAATCCCAGTTGCGGCCCCAATCCTGCCGTTGCCTGGGCGGCGCGGGCTGCGTCGGGTCGCCCTTCAGCCAGCGCGCAACCTCATAGTTGTAGAATTGCTTCGACCAAAGCAACCCGGCCTGCGCCTGGCGCATGATGCGGAATTCCTCACTCTCCGGCGGATACTCGATGCATGCTTCGTAAAAACGATTCGCCTCCATCCGGCGCTGCTCAAGGATGGTGGAAAAATCGTCGCCGAAAGCGTAACCCGGCATCTGCCCTTTCATCACCAGGCGCAGCCGCAGTTGCCAGGTCTTCCCCGGCGCGATGGCGTGCACATAATGCGGCGCGGCTTTCGTGCCGAAGCAGGCTGCGTTGACCGCATCCGCGCGTCCGTGGATCACCGCCTCGTGAAAGGCGTCCTTCACGAAAGGCTGCGGATTTTTCGCCTGATCGAGCCGCTGATAATTCGTCTCGTTCTCCGTGAAAAGAAAGCCGCGAAAATCGCCCTGGTTGGCGAGGTCCATCAGGAAATCAAAATTGCCCAGGCTGGCGTGCTTGATCTCAATCTGCCGGTCACCGGAGCGGTGCATCTCGGGCCGGACCGGCGTTTCCTCCGGCAACGGTCCCCACGACCAGGTATTGCGGAACCAGATTGTCGGCAGCAAATGCAGCGTGGCCTCCTCGGGGCCGCGATTCGTCGCGGTTATCTGGATGAGAATGTCATCGGGCGCGGCCTTGGCGTATTCGATCTCGATGTCGAAATAGCGATTCTCCGCAAAGGCTTGCGTATCGGTGATCTCGTATTCAGGGACGTCCTTGTTGCGCCGGGCGTTTTCACGCACCAGTTCCTCGTAAGGAAAAGCCCGCTGCGGATATTTGTAGAGCCCGAGCTGGTACGAATGCGTCGGCAGGCCATCGAGGTAGAAGTAGGCTTCCTTCACGTCCTCGCCGTGGTTGCCCTCGGAGTTCGTCAGGCCAAACAGGCGCTCCTTGAGAATCGGATCCGCCCCATTCCAAAAGGTCGGCGCAAAGCACAGGCGGCACTCGCGATCCGTATACCCGAGAATGCCATCCTCGCCCCAGCGATAGGCGCGGCTGCGGGCGTGATCGTGCGGAAAATAATTCCAGCAATCGCCGCCGGCGGAATAATCCTCGCGCACTGTCCCCCATTGCCGCTCCGCCAGGTAAGGGCCCCATCGCTTCCAATTTTGCTTCCGGGCCGAGTCCTCGGCCAGTCGTTGGGACTCGGGACAGTCGTTCATGGTCTCAAGGTAAGACGCCCGCTTCACACCGGTCAATGCCTGCCGCTCTTTTTCCTTCACCGCACGATTACCCGTTTGCGCAGGCCGACGTGCGCTTATAACTTACGCGGCACCCTTTCCTCATGTTCAATTTCACGCTTCGCCCCAGGATTGCCGCTTTTATATCCCTGCTGCCGGTCCTCACCTCCACGACCGCGCCGACCAACGCGCCGTCCGCCACGGCTCCAGCACCTTTCGCCGTGGCCAATGTCGTCACCGCGGCCCAGGACGCCCTCACGAAATTGCAGGACGACCAGGGCAAGATAAACCCCGACACCACCCTGCAAGTGGTGCATGCCGCCTTGGCCGACACGACCCACGCGATCAATCAGCACCTCGAAATCGACCAGCACTACGCGCAATCCAAGCCGACGCTCGGTGCCCTCCAGAACGCGCAATCGGCGTGGGAAAATCTCTCCGCCTCGCTCGATGGCACGAATGGCCTGCAAGAACAACTCAGCTATCGCGTCAATGCGCAGCACGATCTCCTATCGACGCTTCTCAATCTGGACGCAACCTGGAAAGCCACGCTCACCGCGGCCGAGGCGAACAAGGCGCCGTCCGCCATCCTCCAAAACATCCAGCAGGTGCAGACGCAGATCGCCGACACCACGAACGCCCTGAACGCCGACCTGAAGGATCTCTACGCGCTGCAAATTGAAACGGCGCATCAGTCCGCTCGCATTCAGGAGGCGCTCGCAGCCATCAACAAATCCATCAGCGCAGCACAGGCCCAGGTCTTTGATCAGACTCAGCCTGGAATGTGGAACCCCGCGGCCTTTTCCAGCGAGGGGGCAGGCATGGTCGGGCGCGAGCGGGCGTCGCTCGGCGCGCAGTTCACCTACTTGCGGAATTACCTCAGCTCACGCCGCGGCGCGCTCTTCCTCCATGCCCTGATCCTCGTCCTCCTGATCTCGACATTCTTTTGGATACGGAACTCGATTCGCGAAAAAGCCCGCGAGGACCACAGGCTGGCGGAGGCGGAGCGCATCTTCGGCGCGCCGCTGAGCACCGCCCTGCTCCTGGCCCTGATGGCCAGCAACTGGCTCTACCCGCCGGAGGAATCCGGGCGCTTGCTGTGGTCCATCATCGGCGCGGCGGCCCTGGTGCCGACGGTCATCATCGTGCGCCGGCTCGTCTCGGCCAGGGCCATGCCGCTGCTCTACGCCATGGTTGTCGCCTATGTCGCGGACCAGGTGCGCAATGCGCTGACTCCCGGAGGCCCGCCCGCGCGGTTCCTGCTGATGGCCGAGATGGTCTGGGCGTGCCTCTTCATCCTCGGCGCGTTGCGATCCCAAAAGCTTTCGCCGGCGGAAGGACACGAAGGCGTGGAGAGACTGGTCCGCGTCTATCTCCACGCTTTTTTTCATGTCTTCCTCGCGGCGGGCGTTGCCGGCTTTCTCGGCTACGGTCAGATGGCGGAGGTGCTGGGGGACGGCGCGCTCAACAGCAGCTATCTCGCCGTCAGCCTTTACGCCGGCGTGCGCATTCTTGATGCCCTGGTGCTCGCCTTGCTCAGCCTTCGTCCCTTGAGCACGTTCGGCATGGTGCGCCATCATCACGATCTGGTCTACGCGAAGACGGCGTCCATCATCCGGTGGATTGTCACCGGCATCTGGGTCCTTTTTGCCCTCCAATTCTTCCTGTTGCGCAATCCGCTTTGGGACGAAGCAGAAAAGCTCCTCGCGATGAAGCCCCTGCCCTTCGGCACATTTCGCGACCTGCAGGTCGGTGCCATTCTCGCCTTCCCCATCATCGTCTGGGCCGCCTTCGCCGTTTCGAGCTTTGTCCGTTTTGCCTTGGAGGAAGACGTTTTCCCCAACCTGAATCTGCCGCGCGGCATTCCCTACGCCATCTCCAACGTCGTCCACTACGCGGTGCTGGTGCTCGGTTTCTTCCTTGCCTTGAACGCGGTCGGCATCGACCTCAGCAACTATGCTGTTCTTGCCGGTGCCTTCGGCGTGGGTCTCGGCTTCGGCCTGCAGAACATCATGAATAATTTCATCTCCGGCCTGATCCTGCTCTTCGAGCGGCCAATCAAGGTCGGCGACACCGTCCAATTCGACGCCAACACCACGGGACGCGTCGAGCGCATCGGCATCCGTGCCAGCGTGATTCTCCTCACCAACGGCTCCGAACTTATCATGCCGAACGGCAACCTCATCTCCAGCCCGGTCACCAACTGGACGCTCTCCAACTGCGAGCGGCTGATCGAAATTCCGGTCAACATCGCGCCCAAGGCTAACACCCGCCGCGCCCTGGAAATCCTGACCGCTGCCGCCAAAGCGCATTCCGACGTCCTGAAGAATCCCGCGCCCAATTCCCTCGTCATCGGGTTGGCCGCCGCCGCCACCAGCCTCAAGTTGCGCTGCTGGGTCGACTCTTCCGAGGTGGATTGGATGGAGGTGACGACGGACTTGAGCTTGGCGGTACAAACCGCCCTGGAGAAAGAAAATATCGCCCTCGCCTGAACTATCCCGCGCCGCCGCTGTTCTGCTCCCACCATTGCCGGTACCCCGGCGCGATCTCCTGCGGCACCAGCGCGATAATCTCCGGGCACGCATAGGAATGCGCCGCTTTCACCAAGGCCGACAGCGCCTCGAACTGCTCCGCGCAACTCTTGATGAGCAGCATGACTTCCGCGCCCGATTCCAGTTTTCCCTGCCACCAGTAATGCGACTCCACCGCGGGCACAAGGTTGACGCACGCGGCCAATTTTTGCTCCAGCACCGCGCGGGCAATCGTGCGCGCCTCATCCATGCTTGATGCGGTGACCAGGACAAGACGCGGCGTCAACGGCATGCGACCATTTAGCTCCCGGGAAAGCCGAAGCACGAGCACGATCCGCGGTTCTCGATCCCGCGCTTACTTCCCTGCTCTTTCCACATGGAGCCCTTTCAGCCAAAGATCGGGCACGCCGTTGGCCAGGCCGAGGAGGCCGCCGACCACCGCGCCGCGATGGCAGGAGTCTCCACCCACCTGGGCGTTGGCGCAAATTCCCGCGCTAAAATCATCGGCATATTTCCAGGCAAGATAAAGCGCGGCCGGGAACGCATCTGGAATATAACAGGCCGGGCTGAGGCGTTTCCCGACGACCACCTGATCCGGCTCCATGATCCAGCGGGATATTTTGGCCTTCGAAATCCAATCCGGCGCCTCTTCCAGGATGGCATCGCGCAAGGACGTACCCGCTCGAATCGCAAGCAGCGTGCGCACGAAAGCATCGGCCGCGCGGAGAACGTCTTTATCCTGGTGTGTCAGCGCGACATGTTCCTGCACGACTTTCCGCATGCTCCCGGCATCCAGGTCCAGGGCGTCGAACAAAGCCGGAACCATGGCGAGTCCTCCGATGTGGACGTCCTCGCAGCCACACGCCTCGGGTTTGCTGCCGCGCGCATAATTGGTGAAAAAATGCCGGTGATATTCTTCGACGTACGTGTCGCGATGCCGCCCCGGCGTCAGCATGAACTCGATATAGGTTTCCAGCCACGCCTTCGCGTCGTAGCGCCCGAGGCGCAAGGTCTGCTCGTAGAGCACGCGCGCCAGTTGAAAGTTCAACGTGTTTTCACCCTCTTGAAGAAACTGGTGATAGTGAATTCCGCGCTGTCCCCAGTAAATGGCCTGGTCGTGGAGAATTTCCCCCCGGGCATTGACCGGCGTATAAGTGGAGCGCCAAAGGATACTATCGGGATGAGGATTTTTCGGTGCCAGGTAGCCCGTTATCGTGCCGTAATCATGCTCCAGAGCTGCCCGGTCGTAATACCAATGGACGGGCATGGCCACCGCATCAGCAGCAAGGGACCCGAGAAAGGCGTTCGGTTGTTTTGTCATCAAATATCCGCCCCGCATAAGACTGAATAACCTGCGGCTGCACCATGGCACCCGGCATCGCCCGGAGATTCACTCCAGGCGACTTGCGGTTCTCGTATTAAACTACCGGGCTTTAAGCGTAGCGACTTCTTCCGTTCGCAGGACGCAGATATTATAGATCATTAATCCATACCCACATTTGGCAAAGATGTCGGCAAGGCTATAACCGGATTGCAGAAAGACTTCTGCCGAACCGCCCGTCAAACCATAGAACGGCCCCATAAACGCAATCGGATAGAATCCCCAGGTAAAGAGTGTCAATAATCCCGTATTGCGAAGAAGGACACCTATCTCCGGTGAAGTTCTTGCCATGGCGGCACGTATCTGGCCGATGAGGGTTATGAGAATGTAGGTGAAAAAGATGGTGCTCAAAAATCCCCAGAGGCCACGATTGGAGAAAATCGAGGTACTGGCTTTATCGACTTCGCCCGGATAGCCGAGGGCAATCATGAAGAATGAAGCGACCACCAATTTGAACAAAAGTGAGCTCGTCTCTTTTCGCGGCAAGCCTAATACAAGCACCAATTCGACCATCAAAAGGGGCACCGTTAGAATCCAGTCGACGTAGCGATAGGCGTGATTAAAAGGAATGCCCGTGGGGACGTACGATCCCGTGTCGTTCAGGTGATAAGCGGCATCCCAACTGTTAAAAATGCGAAAATAATGATATCCCGCTATGAAGACAACCAAGGCTGAAGCGACAATCGAACCCCGGTATCGTTCTGCTATTTCATTTCGAACGAGCACAAAAAACACGAATGATGCGAACATACATGCAATCGCGAGCGATAGCATGTTGTAGACGACCTCATATTGCCCCGGCGTTAGTTCTGGCATGATAATTCCCTTTCGGTGGTGGTTGCAGACGACTTAATGTTAGGTAATGCCAAATCCACTTATAGCAAGTAATAGTTGCTACTAGCGCCATTAACGCCGCTTCCAAAGTCCTGCCCGCACGTCCATCCAGTTGACTATCAACGCATGGGGGAACGTCAAAGCCGCGATCAAGGAAAGATAAATTCCCAACAGAGGCAAGTATCCGCGCGGAAAATGGATGAAATACGCAAGCCCGACGAGAAGAAATAGAGCTCCTGCCGTGGCCGGCAAGGCGTGAATGGCAAAACCAGACCAGGACAACTGCTCAAAAGCCTTAAGCCGCAAAACATGACGCAGCCCGTGCCAGAAGGCAAAATAGAAGCCCACCGAGACCAGGGCGGGAACAACAGAAAAGAAAAGGAACAAGGCCATCGACTCGGCGAAGTTGAGCCTCCGCGTCTTAAAAGAACCTCGCGCCAGGCAGAAATCTGCAAACCCAAGGATGAGTGTGGTGCCAAGGGCAAGACTCCGCGTCAGCCCTGATTCCAGGAATTCGAAGTGGCCCGGCTGAGAGGAAAACAAGTTGCAGGTGGCTTCTGCCGTCTGGCGGTAAAGGGAGGGGTAGAAAGCCAGCGGCACAAGCATCGGCAGTGCTCCGCGCCATAGAGCAAAAATGATCTCATGGCCTCGCGAACCAAAGTAAGCCTCGTCGCGATGCCACGACCACCAAAGATCGGATGATCCCCAATGTAGCCAAGTTAACCCAATAAAGCCCAAAAAGATGAGATATGGCACCAGAAACCATGCTCCCAAGATAACAAGACTTAAGAACAGATACGCGGCCAAAATGGCGACCATGGCCCATCGAGGTGGTGGCCTCGGCTGCCAAAGCTTCAGGGCAACCTCGTGATCGATGGCACCATGCGGCAGGCCAAATAGAACCAGACTGAGAAGCCATGGAATCAGCCACCAATTCTCCGGCAAGATTCCGCTTTGTTTTGCCCCCAAAAGCAGAGCCGTCAGGATCAGAACTCCCGCCCACCACAGAGTTTCTTTCTTCATTTCTGCGGCCCTTTTTTCACCCCACCGATGAATTCAAAAAAAAGAAGAAGGCCTTGAATGACAAACATGTTTGTTACCCAAAAAAACACCGCCTCCTCCGCGGGCAGACCCAATAAATTCCATCCGGTGGAAAGTGCAGGTGAAATGCCCCATATTTTCCACTCAAGCGCGATCCGATCAACGACCCATAAATAGACTGTCGCCGAAACGAGACTGGCGAGGAAAACTCCTCTCGCTCGCCACAGATGATCTCCCCCGTACAGCCAATGAAAGCATAAAACGGGGCTGGCCCAGACAAAAATCAGGCCAAAATAAGTCCAATGTCCGCCGCGGCAAACGGCGACACTTCCCAGCAATCCTAAAATTACCCCTATAAACCCACCCATAATTCTCGGAAGCCACTGGCGCCTGATTGGCTTAAACCAATCCTTTATCTCACTCCGATAACGATTGCTGAAAAAAAGCAGATACTGTCCGGTGAGAACCGGTTGAAGCAGGAAGAAGCAATATTCCTCCATCGGCACATAACCAATTCGCAGGGACTGGGATATCCTCGATAAATTGTACGACCACACCCCGCGATAGATCAGATAATTGTCCCAAGGCGTCGTATAAAGGAGAGCCATGAGGGCAATCAATCCAACGCCTTTCCAAAAGCAAGGAAGGACACCAGACCCGGTTCTTCGATTGAGAAAAAAAAGCACCCCAATGACTGGGAGGATGAACACCAAATGAAAAGCCCAGTAGCTCATCTCTTAAGCTTACACGAGTAAGACTCAACCGTTACACCTTCACCCTGCTACCGCTCAATGAGCTGCCGCGCTAGGACTCGAACCTAGAACACCCAGATCCAGAATCTGGTGTGCTACCAATTGCACCACGCGGCAAATTAAACTCGGGATCGGAATCCCCAAGGGGTGCCTATCAAACGGCACGTTGGCCCCGTAGGCAAGTTCTTTCCTCTTCGTGCCGGCGGCGCGGCCCAACCTTCCCCTGGCAAAAGAAAAGGGTCACCCCAACGGGATTCGAACCCGTGCTACATCCGTGAAAGGGACGTGAGCTAACCGCTACTCCATGGGGTGATGATGCGAGCCGGGAAATATACGCGCAACGGCCCGGCCAAGGCAAAGAAAAATCGGCGTCATTGATCTGCACCACCGGAACCCGTATCGTCAACGACTCCATGATTGCCCTGCGCGACGACTTTCCCTCCGAGCTGGAGCGCCAGGTCAACGTCGCCTTCGGGCCCGGCGGCCTGCTCTCGAAATCATCGCAATTCGAGTATCGCCCCCAGCAGCAGGCCATGGCCACCGCCGTCGCCAAGGCCTGCCACGACCGCACGCACCTCATTGTCGAGGCCGGCACCGGCGTCGGCAAAAGCCTCGCCTACCTCGTGCCCTCCGTCTTCCACGCGCTGGCGGAAAACCGCAAGGCGCTCGTCTCCACCCACACCATCAATCTCCAGGAACAGCTTTATCACAAAGACATCCCGCTCGTGCAAAAGCTGCTCGGCAACGACTTCAAGGCCGTGCTGCTCAAAGGCCGCCAGAATTACCTCTGTCCCCTGCGCCTCCAGCGCGCCATGAGCCACGGCGGCGAACTCTTCGCCTCGCGCGAGCAGGAGGAAATGAAGCGCATCTGGGAATGGAGCCAGCGTACGCGCGACGGCACGCTCTCCGATCTCGATCCCGCGCCTGATCCCAACGTCTGGCTCCAGGTTTGCAGCGAGGGCCACGTCTGCACGCCGCGCACCTGCGGCCTCGGCACCGCGTGCTTCTACCAGCGCGCGCGCAAGGAAGCCGAGGCCGCCAAGGTGCTCGTTCTCAACCACTCGCTCTTCTTCAACTTCCTCGCCGGGGCCGAAGCCGCGCTGGGCGAAAGCGGTTACCTCTTCCACAACGACTTCGTCATCTTCGACGAGGCGCACACACTGGAATCCGTCGCGGCGCGCCATCTCGGCCTCGATATTTCCCACGCCGGGCTGCGCTACGTTTTGCAGCGCCTCTTTCACCCACGCACGCAGAAGGGCCTCATCACCGCGCTGCACGACGCCGACGGCATGAAGCTCGTGCTCGAAGCGCAGGAGGAATGCGACCTCTTCTTCGACCAGCTCGAGCGCTCGCTCCGCTTCGACCGCGCCAAGGAACTGCGCATCCGCGAGCCCGGCATCACCCAGAATACGCTCGACCTCCCGCTCACGCGCCTCTACCGCAACCTCGCCGACGCCGCGCGCGAGGTGCAGGACGACATCTTCAAGGCCGAGGTGCAGGAGGCCGCGCGCCGCGTCGAGGGCCTGCGCGTCAGCCTCAACGAATTCATCACCCAGTCGCGCCCCGACCACGTCTACTGGATTG
>Ga0116226_10002297_pt1 | contig 16584 bp, 14 predicted proteins | sample S1TSphfallax_FD_89692 | JGI IMG/M metagenome (GOLD analysis project Ga0116226, IMG submission 89692) | Host-associated microbial communities from peat moss isolated from Minnesota, USA - S1T2_Fa - Sphagnum fallax MG | ecosystem: Host-associated > Plants > Peat moss > Unclassified | place: USA... | reverse complement strand
CCCTTCCACAGTGGTTCTGCCTGGTCTTTTTCAGACGCATGATGCGCCGTCAACAAAATAATTTTTGATGCAACACGACGATCACTCAATGAAGTCTGCACCGCGCTGGCCGCACTGAATGCAGCGGTGATTCCCGGAACAACTTCATACCGAATGCCAGAGGCACGCAAGGCATTCATCTCTTCATTGGCACGACCAAACACCATTGGGTCGCCACTCTTCAGACGCACTACACTCAAACCACGCTTTGCCGAGTCAATCATCATTGCATGAATTTCCTGCTGAGTAACCCGACGATTTTTGCATCGCTTGCCAACACTACTAACCAGTCCACGCGGGTTCGCCAATTCCAATACTGCATCCGATACAAGATCATCGTGCAGCACAACATCGGCAGTCGCCAATAATCGAACAGCCTTAACCGTCAATAATTCAGGATCACCCGGACCAGCACCAACCAGATAGACTGTGCCTTTTTCAGCTTTTACAATTGACCGACTCATGCAGTGGTCTCCAGATTGGCAGCTACAGCCTCAGTAAATGAACGCAATGCACCATCATCCTTACGCGCAAACCATGCCTGCAAATCCTCGCCAACACTGCGGTCCTGCACATAGCCACGCAAGAGCCGTTCAATCGCAGCCGGAACGTCTTCTGACAGGCAGCGGTAATTGATGGAACGCGAAACTTTTTGATAACGGCCAATCGCTCCACCTACATTGAACTGAAAAGCATCGCGCAGCTCGCCGTTGTGCTTTTGCTTCTTACCTTCTAGGCCAATGTCAGCAATCCAATGTTGGCCGCAGCTATTCGGGCAGCCAGTCACATGCAACTTCAGCGGCTGGTCAAATCCAGGCAGGCGCTCTTCCATTTCCTCCACCAGCCAACGTGCAAAAGCCTTTGTCTCCGTTATGGCCAGCTTGCAAAATTCAGTCCCAGTGCAGGCAACCGCACCGCGATAAAACACACTTGGTTCAATCTGAAGCCCCAGCTCAATCAGCTCCTTCGCTAGTAATTGTGCATTTGCTTTAGGCACATTCGGAATCAAAATATTCTGCATGATGCTCGTCCGAACTTCGCTATTGCCATAGCGCTCCGCAAGATCAGCAATCGCAGTCAGTTGGTCAGCACTTAGCCGACCACGCAAGACCGTCGTACCGATATAAACCAACCCCGCTTGACGCTGTGCATGAATACCAACATGGTCACGATAGATATCATAGGGAGCAACTTCATCTTCAGCCGGATCGAATTTATGTCCCAGCCGCGTTTCCAGTTCTTCTTGGAATTGCTCCGGCGTCCAACCATGCTGCAAGAAAAGAAACTTCATGCGTGCATGGGTACGGCTCTCACGAAGTACCATTTGCTCACGATAAATTTCTACAGACACACGCACTGCATCAAGCACCTGGTCCTCATGTAGAAATGCATTTAGCCTAACAGCAAGGTGCGGATCACGCGATAGCCCACCACCAACGCGCAGATGATACCCAATCTCTTCCCGCCCGCCAACTTTGCGACGAGCCGCTGTAAATCCAAGATCGTTAATCTCTGGATAACTGCACCACACTGGGCATCCAGTTGCCGTGATCTTAAACTTCCTTGGCAGATTGAAGAAATCAGAATTCCCCATCATCGCACTCTGAATCTTCAGCCCCAAAGGAGAGGCATCAATCAACTCATTGGCTTCCAGTCCTGCCAACGGGCATCCAGTCACATTGCGCACCACATCGCCACAAGCCCCCTTGGGGGAAAGACCGATCTCAGTCAGCGTATCAATAATCTGTGGCAGGGCTTCTATCGTCAACCAGTGCAACTGGATACACTGGCGCGTTGTCACATCCGCAACTCCACGTCCAAATTTTCGCGACAACTCTGCAATCACACGGGCTTGATGCGAAGTAAGCTGGCCACTCCCAACACCAATACGCATCATGAAGTATTCGCTCTCTTTGCCTTCACCGCCAACGCCGCCAGTCACACCGGCGCCATCGCCCTGGGTATAAACGCCCCACCACTTGAAGTAGAAACTGGCCCACTCTGGCAGCACGCTCGCACGTCCCTCACGTGCAAAGCGGCGTACATCTTCCAGCGCCTGCCATGGGTTCTTTTCCAGCTTCAATCGCTCAGACTTCTGCGCTTTGGTTTCCTTCTTTGCGGCTGCGGGTTGATCGCTCATGTGTTCTCTACAATCCTATGGCTCAAATAAATTTGCCCACTTTGCTAAGTGGGCGTTGTTGCATTAGGGTCTCTGTCGGTCCCGGCTTGTGTAATCATGATCAAAACCGGCTTGAGGGAGAAATGCGCGAACGCGTATTGATGTTCAACAAGCACAACAGAGTTTGGCCGATACCAGCATTCTGCGCATGTATTAACCGTATCCCCAATCACGGGCAGCGTCAAGATCGCAATATTTCCGCAATCATCAGGATTTTCAAGTACATTGGGTGAAAGCGATGGAAGCTGAAATTGGAGCACTACGAATTGCCACACCCATGCGCTTGGATGGCCTGCGCAAACAGTGGCTTGCAGTTTCAGGTCTCACACTGCTGCTGATTTTCGCGCTGGCCGCCATCGCTGCACCCTGGATCGCACCACAGGATCCGGTCCATATTGATCTCCAGTCTCGCCTCGCTGCACCCTCATCCGCGCACTGGTTCGGCACAGACGCCCTCGGTCGCGACCTCTATTCCCGCACTGTTTATGGCGCGCGCATCTCGCTGGGAGTGGCCACCAGCGTCGTGGCCATCTCACTCACTGTTGGTCTACTAGTCGGCGCGTTGGCTGGCTATTACGGTGGATGGACTGACACCGTACTCAACATGCTGCTGATTAACGCATTCATGGCGCTGCCCGGCATCCTACTCGCCATTGCTTTTGTCGCCTTCGTTGGGCCCGGTGTCGGCAATGTCATTGCCGCGCTATCACTCACCGGATGGGTTGGTTACGCCCGACTCGTCCGCGCACAGGTCATGGCCACCAAGCAGCGTGAGTTTGTAGAAGCGGCACGCAGTCTCGGTGCCACAGATGCCCGCATTATGGTCCGCCATATCCTGCCCAATATTGTTCAGCCTCTCATGGTCCAGGCCGCCATCGGCCTCGCCACCGCCGTGCTTGCAGAGGCCACACTCAGCTTCCTCGGACTCGGCGTTCCACCGCCTGCGCCCAGTTGGGGCACCATGCTCAACGACGCGCGCACCCATCTTTTTGATGCATCCTATCTCGCGCTTTTCCCAGCCGCTGCCGTCATGCTCTGTGTCCTCGCCTTCAACTTCCTCGGCGACGCCCTCCGCGATTATCTTGATCCCCGCAGTTTATAAAGGTGCCTATATATGACCCGCATCGGCATCATCTCCGACACTCACGGCTTACTCCGCCCCGAGACCCTCACAGCTCTAGCTGGCGTAGACGCCATTCTCCACGCTGGCGACGTTGGTAACATTGAGATCCTCGATGCCCTACAGGCCATTGCGCCCGTGACCGCCATCCGCGGCAACATAGACACCCACGGCCTCTGCGCCGAACTCCCTGTTACAGAGTTCGTCACCTTAGGCGGAAAAAACTTCTACATGCTCCACAACATCAACGACCTCGACTTAAAACCCGAAGCCGCTGGCATTGATGTAGTCGTCTACGGCCACACGCATAAGTCAAAACTCGAAGCACGCAGCGGAGTCCTTTACTTCAACCCCGGCAGCATCGGCCCACGGCGTTTTGATCTACCAATAAGCCTCGGTTTTATGAGCATAACTGTAAACGAAATTAAAGCGGAGATAAAAACTCTGCCCTGACACCTTATGCTCTCATGCGCGGATTCACCAGTGTATATGCCACATCCGTCAACATATTCACCAGCACATACGTCAGCCCGGCAGCCAACATGCAGCCTTGCGCCAGTGCATAATCACGGTTTGAAATTGCAGATAGCATTAAGCGGCCAATCCCCGGCCAAGAGAAAATCACCTCTGTGACGATTGCTCCTGCCAGCAGTGCGCCAAATTGTAAGCCGACAACCGTAATCACCGGTGCCAGTGCATTCCTCAGCGCATGACGATACACCACCACACTCTCACTCAGTCCCTTGGCCCGCGCTGTGCGGATATACTCCTGCCCCAGTTCCTCCAACATTGCCGCCCGTACCATCCGCGTCAGCACCGCTGCCAGTCCGCTACCCATTGCCACCGCTGGCAGAATTAGGTGCAGCAATAGTCCACTCCAATCTGCGCCAGCACCCGATACTGGCAGCCATCCCAACCGAATCGAGAATATTAAGATCAACACTGGCCCGAGCGCAAACGTCGGGAATGACAGTCCTAATAAACTCAACAGTCCCAGCGAGGAATCAATCCATTTACCTCGATAGAGTGCAGATGAAACGCCCGCAGGTACCGCCACTATAATTCCAAGTACCATCGCCGCCAATGTCAGCGCCAGCGTATATGGATAGCGTTGCATTACCAGCCGCATCACTGGCTGGCGCAGCCGCAATGACTGCCCAAGGTCGCCATGCATCACTCCCGCCCAATAATGTACATACTGTGTGCCTAGCGGCGCATCCAACCCATACGCATGTCGTATGGCACTTAAATCGCCTGATGTCGCACCCTCGCCCATCATCTGCTGGATTGGATCACCCGGTACCAGATGGATCAGCAGAAATACAATCGACACCACCATCCACAATACTGGAATTGCATAGAGCAGCCGTCGAAATAGCATTCGCACCAGAGGATAATTTGCCATGCTCATTCGGCTGCAACCTCTTTCTCCGGCAACATTTCAACCCGCACCCGACCGATACGATGACGATGCATCTCCGTTACCGTATAACGCCGGTCGCCGAACTCCAAACTATCTCCCGCCTGCGGAATGCGACCGAGCTGCGCCATCAAAAATCCGCCGAGTGTTTCCACACCGGCCTCACGCGGCAAACTCCACTGCATCTGCATTTCTAAATCACGCAGATTTGCGCTGCCATCCAGCATCACTGCGCCGGCACCCAGGCTAATAATCGGCTTGTCCGCAATATCAAATTCATCTTCCAACTCACCAACAATCTGCTCCAGTGCATCCTCAGCAGTTACCAGGCCTGTAGTCGTGCCAAACTCATCCACTACAATTGCAAGTTGTTGTCTCTGCTGCTGAAACTCCTGCAACAACTCAACCAATAGCTTTGTCTCCGGCACCAGCATTGGCTCACGCATCATCTGTCGTAGCGTCAGTTCCTGTCCAATATCATGGGGCACAAATCCACTGGATGATTTAGCACGCAGCAAAGTATTAAGTCGAAAGAATGTCAGCCGCGACAAGTCTTTCGAATACACTACGCCGATAATGTGCTCCGGGCCCAGCCCCGGCTCATGCACAGGAATGCGTGAATGCTGCTCCTCTACAACACGTGCAGCGGCCTTGCTTACCGTCATGTCTGCGGGCAGCGCAAATATACGCCGTCGCGGAGTCATTATCTCGCGCACCGTAACTCGGTTCAGCTCAATCGCTCGATGAATAATTCGTTCCTGTGCATCTGATATTTGCTCGCCCTGTCGCGCCGCTGTCGCAATCATTTTTATTTCTTCAGGAGAATGCACCGAGGCCTCGCCGCGCAATGGAGCATTGAAAAAGTGCAATACCAGCGCAGCCGAGCGATTCATCAGCATAATCAGTGGCCGTGTCAGCCGAATAAAAATATCCAGCGGACCTGCAACTGCTACTGCAATCTGCTCCGCACGTTGCAACGCCAATGACTTCGGCACCAACTCACCCAAAAGCACCTGAAAATATGTAATCCCAATAAATGCAATCGGCACCGCCAGCGTATGGGCAAAGATCAGGGCCCGTCCCGAAGGCGTACCGATGAACAGGCTTTGCAACACTGCATCAAAGGCATGCGCCACAATCGGCTCGCCTGCCCAGCCCAACGCCAAACTTGCCAGTGTCACACCCAGTTGTACCGCTGGCAAAAACTCATCAATGGAGTCTTTCAGCAGCAACGCCGTCGCAGCACCTGGCCGCCCCAATGCAACCAATTGCTCAATTCTCGTCTTACGCACGCTGATCAACGCATACTCCGCAGCCACAAAAAAGCTGTTGGCCAGGATCAGGAATGCTACAGTAAATACTCGAACTAGGGCTTTTTCAATCACTTGGCTTGAGTCTAGCAAATCCACATCGCAGACATAAATAACCTCGAACTCGGCTGCTAACCTATCTTCATGCCTATTCCTCCTGCGAAAATTCCAGAAGATGACATTCGCCTCATCGTCTTCGATCTTGACGGCACCCTCATTGACTCGCGCCTCGACCTCTGCAACTCCGTCAACGCCATGCTCGTCTACTGCGGCCACCACGCCCTGCCAGAAGCCACCATCTCCAGCTTTATCGGCGATGGCGCGGCAATGCTAGTTCGTCGCGCCCTCGGCGATCCCGACGATGAAGAGTTCGTCCAGAACGCGCTCACCTATTTTCTCGATTATTACCGCGACCACAAGCTCGACAACACCACCGTCTATCCCGGCGTCATGGAGTCACTCGCCGCCATCCACTCCGCGCGGCCCGACATCCTCATGGCCGTCCTCACCAACAAGCCCGTCAACCCCTCGCGCATCCTCTGCGACCACTTCGGCATCTCGCGCTATATGTTTCAGAATTACGGCGGCAACAGTTTCCCCACCAAAAAGCCCGACCCCATCGGCCTGCTCACCTTGATCGCAGAAGCATCAGAAATCTCCGGCTCACGCATCACGCCGCAACAAACTCTGCTCGTCGGCGACTCCGAGGTCGACATCCACACCGCGCGCAACGCCGGTGCCTGGTCCGTCGGCTGCCTCTACGGCCTCTCGCCGCACACCCTCGCAACGTCGCCCGCCCACTCCACCGTCGCCAGCGCCGCGGAGTGGGCCCAGCTATTCGGTGCCAACTGACTCTTCTTCGGCGCTGCCGCGACTTCCCCAGCAAAGACCCAGCCATCGGCGTCGCCTATCAGCTCTAAGCTTTCTCACGCCCGCACATCCATATTCGCTTCATCTTCGCCATCATCATTTACAATTACTTATGCCCTTTGACCTCGTCACCGACTATCAACCCGAAGGCGACCAGCCCAACGCCATCGCCGAACTCACCAAAGGCATCGCCGAAAACGACCCCCATCAGGTCCTCCTCGGCGTCACCGGTTCCGGCAAGACCTTCACCATGGCCAAGGTCATCCAGCAGATGGACCGGCCCGCGCTCATCCTCGCGCACAACAAGACCCTCGCCGCCCAGCTCTATCAGGAGTTCAAACACTTCTTCCCCAACAACGCCGTCGAGTATTTCGTCAGCTACTATGACTACTACCAGCCCGAGGCCTACATCCCCTCCGGCGACCTCTACATCGAAAAAGAGGCCACCACCAACGAGGAGCTCGACAAGCTCAGGCTCTCCGCCACCCGTTCCCTCTTCGAGCGCCGCGACGTCATCATCATCTCCTCCGTCAGTTGCATCTACGGCATTGGCAGTCCAGAGGCCTACTTCGGCATGTTGCTGGTCCTCGAAAAAGGCCAGCGCATCCGCCGTGAAGACATCACCAAACAGCTCGTCGAAATCCTCTACGAACGCAACGACGTCGACTTCCGCCGCGGCACCTTCCGCGTCCGCGGCGACATCATAGAAGTCTTCCCCACCTACGAGGAGACCGCCTACCGCATCGAGCTCTTCGGCGATGAGATCGACTCACTCAGCGAAATCGACCCCCTCTTCGGCACCGTCAAGCGCCAGATGACCAAATTGCCCATCTATCCCAAAACGCACTACGTCACCCAGCCCGAGCAGCGCAAGTCTGCCGTCAACACCATCCTCGAAGAACTCGCCTGGTGGCTCCCGCAGCTTGAGGCCGAAGGCCGCATGGTCGAGGCGCAGCGCATCAACCAGCGCACCCGTTTCGACCTTGAAATGATCAAAACCGTCGGCTTCTGCCACGGCATCGAAAATTATTCGCGCCACTTCTCCGGCCGGCTCCCCGGCGAACCGCCGCCCACGCTCCTCGACTATTTCCCGAAAGATTTTCTCCTCTTCATCGACGAGTCCCACGCCACCATCCCGCAAATCCACGGCATGTGGCACGGCGACCGCAGCCGCAAACAAAACCTCGTCGACTACGGTTTCCGCCTGCCTTCCGCGCTCGACAACCGCCCGCTCCGCTTTGAGGAGTTCGAGGCGCGCATTAACCAGACCATCTACGTTTCCGCCACGCCCGGCCCCTACGAGCTGCAAAAATCCGGCGGTGTCGTCGTCGAGCAAATCATCCGCCCCACCGGGCTAATTGACCCCATCGTGGAAATCCGCCCCGTCCGCGGCCAAATCGACGACCTCCTCGCCGAAATCCGCGAACGCGCCGCAAAAAACCAGCGCGTCCTCGTCACCGTCCTCACCAAGCGCATGGCCGAGGACCTCTCCGGCTACTACACAGAGGTCGGCGTCCGCTGCCGCTACATGCACAGCGAAATCGAAACGCTGGAGCGCGTAAAAATCCTCCGCGACCTCCGCCAGGGCGAGTACGACGTCCTCATCGGCATCAACCTCCTCCGCGAAGGTCTCGACCTACCCGAAGTCTCGCTCGTCGCCATCCTCGACGCAGACAAGGAAGGCTTTCTCCGCTCCACCGGCTCGCTCATCCAAACCATCGGCCGCGCCGCCCGCCACGTCGAAGGCCGCGCCATCCTCTACGCCGATAAAATGACGGACTCAATGCAGCGCGCCATCGGCGAAACCGACCGCCGCCGCACCATCCAGCAGGCCTACAACGACGAACACAACATCACGCCCATGTCCGTCATCCGCCCCGTCTCTATGTCACTCATGAGCATCCTCAAGGCCGAATATGCTGACATGACCGACGAAAAAGAAGAACTGCCAGAGTTCAAGAGCCAGCAGGAATTAGACTCCTACATTGAAAAGTTGGAAAGCGATATGCGCGAACACGCCCGCAAGTTCGACTTCGAACGCGCCGCCAAACTTCGCGACACCATAAGAGACCTACGCAGCAAGGAATTCCTCTTCACTTAGGGACATAAATATACTTGCATAACCAATTAAGGAGATACCGGATGAATGTACTCCACATCTCACGGGCGTTCGATGACCGAGGAGCAAACTAAAATCCATGCTCGGACTGACTGCATATTTCGATGAATCCGGTCACGCTGATCATCCGAAATGCCGCTTTGTCGGCATGGGTGGGTTGTGTGCTCCTTCTGCTGCGTGGGAAAACTTTGACGTGAAGTGGCAAGCAATTCTGGACGAACAATGTGACGGAAGACCTTTTCACATGAACAAATTTTCTTTTCAAGAGGATCAGTTCGTAGGCTGGGAAAAGGAAAGGCGGGAAAAGTTGCTTGGTGCCTTAGTGACCACAATAAAAGAATCGGGAGCTCGACCTCTAGGAGCTGTCGTATCACTTGATGCTTACGAATTAGTGTGCGATGCAATTCCCGGCGCAGATCAGGTAATTGGAAAACCATATCAACTCTGCTTCCAAGATGTGACCCGTGCAGCAGCAGTCAGCTTGATTGGTTATTCGATCGACCATATTGACGATTGGGAGGAATTTGAGAAAAATGAGTAAGTTGAGATGATATATGCACATCAAAAAGAATATGGAACCATCTCCAGTCCAGAGGGAAGCCCGATTGAGAACATGGGAAGTTCGGAGCGCTTGTGGTATTGGATCAAAGATGCAAACCCGCATTTCGGAAAATGGATGGGGACCTATGCATCAAACAGTCCTGATAACCTCAACTTTCTACAGGCAGCAGACCTTTTTGCCTATGAACTGACTCATGAGTTTGAAAACAGGGTCAATCGACCACGAGACACAATGCGATGGGGATTATCAGAAATGCTTCCGGGAACTAGGAGAGACTTTCTTCACAAGTTTTACGGTGTTCCTCAGCTTTTGGACTTGTTAATAAAATCCAATCGACTAAATATAACTGAAAATCAGCGTAATGCTGGTTCCATAAATGCCTCGTTGACAAACATCATGCATGGAGATTTGCTTAGCTCGCGCATGTATGCAAAAAGAAATATGAAGCGCAAATAGTACTGAAATTCTGTGTATCATTCGCGCCCAGCGCGTGCCCCTGTTCCCTGTTCCCTGTCCCCTATGCCCTCAAAGTGTGCGCGTATCTTCTCCGCCACGCCGGCATTCACCACAGCAGTCAACGCATCCAACGAAGCCGCCTTAACATCCCGCAAACTCCCAAAATGTTCCAGCAGACGCGTCCTCGTGCGCGCGCCCACTCCCGGAATCTCCAGCAGTTCGCTCTCCCGGTCCCGCATCTCCCGTCGCTTGCGGTGGTACGTCACCGCAAACCGGTGCGACTCGTCCCGCACCATTTGCACCAGCCGCAGCACCGGAGACCGGCGCTCCAGCACCACCGGCTCCTCCTCTTGGCCATGGACATACAAAATCTCTTCCCGCTTCGCAATGCTCGCCAGCGCCTGCGTCGTCAGCCCCAACTCCTCCAGCGCGTCCGCCGCAGCATGTAGCTGCCCCAACCCGCCATCAACCAGCACTAAACTCGGCATCAGTTGGTGCTCCGCCTGTACGCGTTTGTACCGCCGCAAAATCACCTCGCGCATTGACGCAAAATCATCCACCCCCGCCACCGTTTTGATCTTGAACTTGCGGTACTCCGATTTCTTCATCTCACCATCTTCCCAAACCACCATCGACGCCACCGTCTCCGCGCCCTGGATGTGGGAAATATCAAAACACTCAATCCGCGTCGGCAGCTCCTGCAGCGTTAACGCATCCTGCAGGCCCTCCTGGATCGCCAGCTTGTTCGGCTGCATCACGCGGAAGCGCTGGTCAAACGAGTGCCGCGCATTCTGCCCCGCCAAATCCACCAACCCGCGCTTCTCTCCGCGCTGCGGCACTGCCAGCTCAATCCTGTGTCCGGTCCGCTCGGTCAGCACCTCCGCCAGCAACTCACGCTCCGCAAACTCCACCGGCAGATAAATATTTCGCGGCACATATTGCAAATCAAGATACATCTGCTTCAACAACGCAGAAAAAAATAGTCCCGGACTAAACTCAGCAATTTCGTCTCCATCCGGCTCCATCAACTCCGGCAGTTCCTCCCAAAAAAATTCCCGACGATCAACAATCTTTCCCCCGCGCAAATGGAAAAGATTCACCGCCATCATCGCGTTCTCATAGTGGAAGCCGAACACATCCGCATCATCACCCTCTGCTGCCGCCATGCGCTGCTTTTCATGCAATTGATGCACCGTCGTAATCAAATCGCGATACCGCGCAGCCAGCTCAAACTGCTCCTGCTCCGCCGCCGCATTCATCCGCACATGCAGCGTCGCCTCCAACTCGCTACCGCGCCCCTCCAAAAACATTTGCGCATCCTTCACCGCATCCGCATACGCCGCCGTAGTCGTCAATCCCTCCACACACGGCCCCAAACAACGATGAATGTAATATTGCAAACATGCCCTCGGATGATACCGCGACAAATCCACCTTGCAGCTAGGAATCAAAAAGCTGCGATGAATAAGATCAACAATCCGGTACGCAAGATTCCCTGGAAAATAAGGGCCATAATACGCGCTACCATCTTTACGCAGCCGCCGAGTCACAAACACCTTCGGGTAGCGATCAGCCAGTGTCAGCTTTATATAGGGATAAGTCTTATCATCACGCAGCAGAATATTAAACCGCGGCTTGCGCTGCTTGATCAGATTATTCTCAAGTGCCAGCGCTTCATGCTCATTCGCCACCAGAATATATTCAAGATCAATAGCCTCGCGCATCAGCGAGCCGGTCTTCGCATTGGCCTGTGATGACTCCAGAAAGTACGACCTCACGCGGCTGCGCAAATTCACCGCTTTGCCGACGTAGATTACCTCGCCCTCGGCATTTTTATATAGATAAACGCCAGGCTGCACTGGCAGTGTACGAATTTTCTCGAAGAGGTCCATATACCGGGAGAACAAAAAGCAGAAATAACGACGCTGCTATAAGTCTATCGCCGCAGCTTGAATATATTCTTGTTCTAAAGAATTAGCGTTTTGTCCTGAAGTAGACAATCCCAAGTATTGCCGAGCAGATAATCACCCATGCAAACTGGTACCAGTAGAAAAATGGGAATCCCAACAACGCTGGCTCAGCGCGGTTGTATATCTGCGGAAAACACAAACCGAAATAAGGCAGCAATAGAAGCATTAACCAAATCCTTTTGCGCCCCGCTAAACCAGTTTGTGCAGATCTAGATTTCATTTCCATATCTATTTTCAGTGATGCCAAATCAATCTTCTAAAATGAACCATCAGAATTTTCTTGCAAGATCAATTGTGACATCGGCTTGGATGCCATTTGTGGTGCAGACGGCTGGGACGTGTCGTAGTCTATGTCCAGCTTTTTCAGTTTCTTTTTGAACAGCCTGTGCGAAACATCCGGCCAAAACTCATTGAATAATGCCCCAAGCGTCCCCTCTGCTGTCACTGTAAATGCATTTTCGAATGTTAGCCCCACACCACGGTCAGCTTTGGGATAATACACATTGGATATTCCGCCGGAAATGATATTTCCCATTACATTGGACACATTCGGTTCCCAATGACCAGAATCACTTTTGCATATCACAGACGTACTGATTGAGTATAAAAATCTGTGTTTGAATGTACCGGTACCCAAACGAAAATATCGCGGGTCTTGGTGCAACACGATTGGCAATACTGCATTGCCCCAAAATACACCATCAAAATTGTCAGCATAGGCGGCCCCAAAACGCTTGGCATACCCCTCAGCGCCCCATCCATAGCCAGTAAATTGGTCCTGAATTTCCCCATATCCTGCCGTCAGTGCAGAGGCAACAAACGTAACTGAGTCAAGATTGGTATGCATTGCCAGGCGAAGTTTCTGCTCGGGGGTTAAAGGCGGTGCTTTGAAGTTATATGAGACGTTGAAATTGGGTACAACGCCAGCAATCCTCTGGTGCTCTTCTTTTTTCAATTCTTCTTCTGTAGTCACTTTGGGTGCTACAGTTGTAGCTTGCGTCTTCTGAGTCGGGCTTGTGGGTTTTTGCTGTAATGTAGGTGCTTGGGAACTTGATGTGCTGTCTGTCGATTGCGCCAGCAAAACTACTCCCTGCTCAGCTTGTATCTTCGCATCTGAAGAGTCTTCATAAAAAATTGATTGTGATATTCCATTGCCGCAAAGCATGAGGAGGAAAAAAAACATACACTGGCCCAATCCAGTGCGAGATTGAGTAGGGGTGGACATATCGGGGATCATCTCCATCATCTCGTTGGTTCGAGTTATAAACCAGCACCCATGCTTACAACTGAGACTGGTGCGGATTGCATCATTGCTTTTGGACTTGGCATCGGTGTTTCTTGCATATCCGGCGCAGCCAGTTTTGGGTGCTTCTTGAAAAGACGATGGGATATATCAGGCCAGAACTCGTCGAACAGTCCACCAAGACTTCCCTCTGCCGTCACAGTAATTGCATTTTGGAATGTTAGTCCCACACCACGATCGCTTGATGGATAATAAGCGTTCGAAATGCCCCCGGCTATGAAATTTCCAAGAATATTAGACACATTTGGCTGTCTCTTACCATTGTCACCACGACAAACAAACGTTGTAGAAATGGAATAAAGAATGCGTTTCTTGATACTCCCTGTGCCCATACGAAAATAACGCGGGTCTTGGTGTAGGACGATTGGCAATAGAGCATTACCAATTAGATTGCCGTCAAAAGTGTCGGCATACTCCGCGCCCCAGCGTTTGAAATATCCTTCTGGCCCCCAGCCATAACCTTGGAAATCATCGAAGACTTCGTCCCTGCCCGCAGCAAAAGCTGCTGTTGCGAACACTACTGGATCAAGGTTCGTATGCATCGTAAGGCTCAGCTTTTGCATCTTCGTCAGGGGAGGCGCTTTGAAGTTATAGCTCACATTGAAGTTGGGGACTACACCAACGATTCTCTGGTGCTCTTCCTTCTTCAAGTCTTGTTCGGTGGTTACTTTAGGAGGGGTCGTATTCTGCGTTGAATCTGGAGAGGTCGTCTGCATTTCCGCCAACAATTCTGGTTGCGGGCTTGGCTCATCCAATACCATGGATGTTGGTTCAATAGAACTAGCAATGACCTCCTGCGCAAAGGCAAAGTTATTAGACATAAAACTCAATACAACTATGCTAATTCCTAAATACAGGTACAACTTTTTCACGCGGCCATCCTGTGGGGGAAATTTTTGCAACAAATTTGGTACACATTAAATTATTGTTTGACTTGTATTAAGACGCGCTTACAGCCAAAAAGTTGCGGAATAATTCAGAATATTATCTTTTACTTTCATATATTTAGCCCACTCAAACCATCCCGCAATAAATGTCCTGAAAATCAATGTTCAAACACCCTCATCAACCCCGATGCAGGCACATCGGGCTGTAATATCGACTCATTTCTCCCTGCCGCCCTGCATACAGCTTCCGCCGCCAGATAGCCACTTCGCGCAGCACTTTCCATCGTCGATGGCCACTCAGTCCTTGTCCAATCTCCAGCCAAATATAGCCCCGCCCATGTCGTCTGTGCGCAAGGTCGATACATATCCAGTCCCGGAGTTGTAGAAAATGTCGCTCGTGCTTCCTTCAATACGGCCGACTTCACTAACTTGCATTTATCCATCTCAGGGAAAAATAATTTCAATTCCCTCAGCGCCCGCTGGATCAATTCAGCACGTTCCATTTTCAAATATTCATTCGCTGCGCCAATTACTAACTCAACATAACTGCCATTTTCTGGATTAGCACCACGTATCCGCGACTTATGAAATATCCATTCATATTGTGTGTCCAATAACGCAGCATGGTGAAGACTGGTGAATTCGCGATCAAACCACAGGTGCGTTGTAATGATGGATGAATGTGTGAATCTGCGCAGCACCTCATGCAACTCATCTCGATCATTGGATTGTGGCAAGGTGGCCGCCATCTGTTGCACCTGATCAAACGATCCGGCCAGTACCACCGCATCGGCATACCATTCACGGTCGTTGCTCCTCACTCGCCAGCGACCATCCATCTGCTCTAGCGAATCTGCATTCGCACGCAACACAACTTCTCCACCATGCGCAGCAACACTGGCTGCAACTCCATCAAACAATTCACTCAATGGCACAGTCGGTATACCCAGCCTACCGCCAGCGACTGACTTCATTAGCAGCTCGCGAAAAACTTTTGCACCATATCGCAAAGAGCAATTAACAAGGGTGTCATTCAGAGTCACTGATGTCGTCAATTCCCAAAATCTGCGTACTGCTTTCTCCGTCTGCCCTGTCCGCTCTAACCATTGCGCCATGCTCTCGTTGTCGTCCTGTGGACGGGGGGTCATCCACTCCATCAACCCGCGAGCGATGCCAATTTTATCCATCACACCCAGCATCGGCATTTGCAAAAAATCAATCGCTGTATGCATCGGAGCTGGCATCCAAGTTGGGGCAATGCGGCTCACTCGACCACCCGGCTCAAGAAACACCAGCTCGTCATACCAGCGAATACTTTCTCCACTCCCGCTTTTTTCCAGCAGATGCATCAAGTTCGTGCAGCAGCCCAGCAATACATGCTGCGCATCAATCACAGTATGTAAAGCTGGATGCTCATATGAGTAAGCGCGCCCACCAAAATATGGCTTGCGGTCCAGTAAAGTCACCTTGGCCCCGCGCAACGACAAAGCATGGGCCGCAGCCAGACCTGCAACTCCACCACCCACAACCACAACATCAGTTTGTAATTTGTTCGAAGCCGCGCTCATTGGCCACCCCGTACTGGCAATAAACGACGCACCATCATTGGCACCATGCCACACAGCAGGATGCTCAGCTTTCTCCAAGTTGGTACGCTGATGCGATACGTAAACACTTCATAATTCGCGGCAATAATATGCTGCAATAGTCCTCGATAGATTTCTACTAGTACACGCAACGCAGGCCGGCTGTCAGCATCAATTAGAGGCACCAGCTTGTCCGCGGATTTGTAGTATTCCAGCGCTCGCTTCGCCTCAAACTCCAGCAGATTTCGCTGACTTAAATTCACTTTGTGACCAGCGTCGTGTGTCGCTATAGACTCCAAGGACACAGAAAAATGTTCCAAGTCATCCAGGGGCAGATATACACGCCCTCGATCCGCGTCCTCTTTCACATCACGCAGAATGTTCGTCAACTGGAATGCTATGCCTGTTTCCTCTGCAAGTTTTTCAGCCGCAGGATCGCTGTATCCAAATACACGAATGCAAACCAGCCCAACAACTGAAGCCACTAAATAGCAGTATCGATACAACTGATCAAAGGACTCATAGGTCTGAACACTATTTGCCTCTAGTTCCGTAAAGGGCTCCAGGTCCATGGTCACACCTTGCACTAATTGGTCCAGCAGCTCATCAGCAATTGCAAAGCGCTTCTGAGTGTCTCGCAGAGCAATAAATACGGGATCATTCGTCTCGCCACCCGTCTGCGCCTCATGCCACTCATTCAGCCACCTCTGCATCACCACACGGCGTGTATCGATTATTTGCGACTCATCATCTGCAATGTCAT
>Ga0116226_10002296_pt1 | contig 16586 bp, 8 predicted proteins | sample S1TSphfallax_FD_89692 | JGI IMG/M metagenome (GOLD analysis project Ga0116226, IMG submission 89692) | Host-associated microbial communities from peat moss isolated from Minnesota, USA - S1T2_Fa - Sphagnum fallax MG | ecosystem: Host-associated > Plants > Peat moss > Unclassified | place: USA... | reverse complement strand
TATGCAACACATTTAAATGATCACTTTTAAAACCACTTATTTTTATTATCACATACTTTATTTTCATATGTGATGGTAATGGCAAACAATGATTGCATGGGAATTGGGGGGGGGGGGTTGCAACACATGATTTCAAATAGTTCTATTTTTGCATTTTAGTACAACAATTTAGGCCAATTTAAAAATCTGCATTATTAGATATTTTCAACCTTTCCTTTAGCCCAAATAAATCATTCATTTTATAAAGGCTTTCAGATGAATCTGCATTCATATCTTTAATAGCCCATACAATTTGCCACTTAAAAAATGGAGTCATGATGCCAAAAAATACCTCAAGAAAAAATACCAGGAGAGGCTTCGTTGATGGAAATATTCCCCAAGCTTGAAATGATTGTATCTATTTAGGTGCAAACCCCTCATGATTAGCATTGACATCATCATGTTGGGACTAGAATCATAATTCAAAACTCCATATTTGAAATTGACCACGAATTGATTACCATTGCATGTTAGAAATACCATGTGGTCATGACGTCATAACATGAAAAACATGCACATCTAACATCTACGTGTAAGCTATTATAAGCATTTGATACATTTATTCTGAAACATGTAATCTAAGAATTCAAATATGAACTAGTAGCAAGCACATTAAAAAAGTTCAACATTGTTTATCTAAAGTTAGACTATGAGAAAAAATTTTGATCATAGAATTAGGTGGCACATGCACAGAGGAGGTTCACAATTTAGACTTTGGACACAAGAAAATCATTTTAGTGGTGGTCAAATTTTACCAAGCTGTAAGTTCTTCCATAGGTCATGAGGTTTGGACTATTAGGATGATGTTTCACCCAAAACAAGGGCACTAGAATGTCCCAAGTGGGTTTGGAACCTGCAATCTCTTGCAGAATGGTCATGAGCCCTGCAACTAAGTGACTCATGGCATGTGGCACAAACTAGAAAGGGCAACCTCTATTTTCAAATATTTCTTGTAGTCATGTTGAACTTGTTACTTTGTAAAGGATCCATTTCCCATAATAAGTGAGTTCTTTCACCACTTCATGATTGTCTAAGACATTAAATTTTGTAAGTACTGAGAATTTTTCAATTTTTACAATTCAAGTAAACCTGGACACAATTGAAAAAATATAGGTGTAAGTTAATATCAAGCATTGACCATTGCACTAAGTTTTTGACACAACACCAACAATGATGGGAAACTTCACCCATGATGTTGGGTGGCTCAAATAAACTTAGAATGGAAAGAAAATAACAAAAAAAAAGGAACAAAGGAACAAAAAAAGGCAACACTAGAAAAACTAAAAAAATAAAAAGAAAGAGAACAAAAAAAAGGAAAATGGAAAGCATTGAAAGTAAGAACATTTGAGGATAAAAATTTAACTTAAAGTTTGAACTCCACAATTTACAAGTAGGATGTGATTTGCTTACCCTTCAGAAATAGCTAAATAACATGTCAATTGTGAGCTCCTCTAGACAATATTTATAGGGTCATCAAAGAATTCTTTTTTGGCTTGCATTATCAAGGAACAAACAAGAAGATGAGCCCTAGTTGATTGACCTACTAAAAATGTCCAGCTTGCATTCAACACATTCCTTCTTATTAAACAAAATATGTGTGCACTAAAAGTTAAAACTCCAAGCTCAAGAAGCATATGGATCATAGATTGTGTGCACTAGGTGTAGAATCTGCTATGACCCAACAACAAAAAGTGTGATTTGTGTTACAAATTAACTTGTTCGGATCACCACCATAACTCCTAACATTTTGAATCACATAACCTAATCCTATTGTGGCATTAGATACCATGTTGCTATTATAGCCATGTGGGAAAATTTTGTAGGTTCACAATTTTGAACATTCTTCAATTTAAAGCCTACCACACATCTGATAAAATGTTGTTAATATGGCCCTTGTGGAAATTTTTTGTTTTAAAGTCTTTACTATTTATGGTGGGGGCACTATTGGGGATTAGTTTTCAAGAATTTCTCTCTTCTTTCTAAGTTCATGATTGCATCAAAGTCCAGGTGTAACCTTATACAACATATGTAATGTGGTCTTGCAACAAAACCTTAGGGATCTTCCAACTATTCGAAAGAATAAATTGGAACAATAAGTATTCTCTATAACCCTATCAAAATGAAATGGGGTTTTAGCCCTTGGTCCTGGCCGAATGGTTGTTATCTTTTTCTTTTGTGTTGAGTAAAATCCTTTTGTTTTGTTTTTTAAAACAAAAAACAAAAAAGAAGGTTTTTGCAACAACTATGTCATCATATAATATAATGTGTGTTGGGTGAAGGAACAATACCTATATTTGATCCTCACAACAATAATGTCTTGTTCAACAAGCCCAAGCTATTAACCAGAATGAACCAACACCCACCATTGCACCAACATGGATGGATGGTGCACTAATAGGTTTTTATTTTCTATCCCTATCACATCCCAAGTTGACTTTTGTTTCTTTAGCATTTCTTAGCCCTAATCTCAGTTTTTTTTTAACTTTATTTTCTCACAGCCCCCTTCCTAGCCTTTTTTTCCCCTTGATCTCAATTTTTTTTTCTTTTGAAACTTTTCCCACCCACCCACCTACTCACATATATATTTAAATTAAAAGTAGGCTCTTCCCCCATATACCTCCCCACCTATAAATTCAAAATGTGCTACTCTCATCCCCACCCACCTACCCACCCTTCCACCTTCCTACCTACTAACATTTTAAATAGGTACCTACCAAACCTCACCTACAAGGTTACACCCACCTACTTGGTTGCCTTTCAAATAGACCCCCAATGGTCGACAATGATGAGGAAAGAATAAAATGAACAAATTGCATGGAGCTTGGTCTTGTTCATTCAAACAAATAAATAAGGGCATGATTTGACACCCCTTATATAAGGGTATTGCAAGTTTTGTTCAAATAGTATTTTCCATGATGGGGGTATTGTAAACAAAGTGGATAATCAAAGCAATACCAAGCTCTAATTCAATTTGGATGCATTTAATGCATATTGTACTTAGGTTCATAAAACAAAATACTCAATGAACGTGAAATACCCCTCTCCAAGTATCCCAAAAATAGTTTGGGCTCCATATCATATTTTTTGAAACCTTAACAAAACCTAGAAAGAACACAATGCCCTCATTGGGGTACTTTGTAAACACCATGGGTTGAATTATTTTGGTACATGCTATCAAAGGGGTATTGTTCATGCCCAGGAGGACTCAATGAACATGCAATACCCCTTTTAGGGTATCCCATTAATACATTAAACTCCATAACATATATTTTGAAACATGGAGGGGTATTGCATAGCCCTACCAAAACCTACAAATAAACCAATACATTCATTAGGGTATTTTGTAATTAAACGCCATGGGTTGATTTATTTTGGTCTACACTATTGGATGGGTATTGTTCATGCCCAAAACTACTCAATACACATGAAACCCCTTTCATAGGGTATCCCATAAATACATTGGGCTCCATAACATATCTTTTGAAACTTGGAAGGGTATTGCATAACCCTACCAAAACCTACAAGAAAAGTAATACCAAGTTGTTTGGGGTATTCAATAAACACCACATGCTAAATTATTATGGTATAGACTATCAAAGGGTCATTGTTCATACTTAGGAATATTTAATGCACATGCAATACCCCTTGTAAAACATCCCATAAATCCTTGGGGCTCTATATCATATCTTTTGAAACTTGCATGGGTATTGCATAATCATACCAAAACCTAAAAAGAAAGCAATATTCACATCATATTGTGATAATATCTTAAACTATGAAACAAAATGAAAATTTAAAAATATTTATTCCATGCTCAATATATCATGCCTTACGTATTAATTCAAGTAAATGAAAATATTGCAAAGTTGGTCACATTGATGGTAAAAGGGGTTTAAATGAACAAAATTAAGGAGTGTAAATGCAATATTGGCATTGTATTGTGATAATTTGTTAACCATGAAACATAAGATTTTTTTTTTAATATTTGATCCCCCCCCCAATATATCATGGAATTCATGTTTTCAAAACATTTGTTCACCTTACAATATAATTTAACATATATATAATGAATGTGATGCAACATTGGTCACATTGATGGTACATGGGTTTAGGGTTTAATGTTAGAATTATGAGTTTTTTGAAATCAAAAAATTAAAAGTTCATTCTTAAAATTTCTTCAATGATGTACATATTTATGTTTTTCCCTCTTAAAGTTGTAAACCCATTTTTTAAAAAACATAAAGTCCTTAGTTTAATAAAGTTTCTATGCATGTTTAAAATTTTAATTAAAGCACATGATATTCCACTTTTTATAATGGTTCACATTTTTCTTAAAAATGATCTATTCCATATATTACTCCTATGTATGATTGAAAATTTATTTTGAACTTTTTTGACATATAATAAATAATTTCTTGCATAAGATAATAATATAATAGATCATTAATATTTTATATTTTATAAACATTTAACACAAATCCTTATGTAAATTTTATTTTTTATGATGTATAATATTGGCTTAAATATTGGTCTAAATATATATATTTTATAACACATCAGATAATACATTACATATAATTCATAATATTATGAATTATATTTTTGATTCATTTTAATACATATATAATCTTCATATTTATTTAAAATAAGATATGAATTGATTAAAATATATAGTAAATTTAAATTTTGTACATACCCATGGTTATGTATAGTGCAATTTTTTTTATGAACTTTATTTTTAATGAAAATTAAAGAGATTCCAAAAGATAAGTTACTAACATTTTATATTTTATTAATGCATATAATTGAATATTATTTCTATGTAAATTGAATTTTAATTTATAATATATAAAATAATGCCATATATGATCAATAATTTTGTGACACTTTGAACAAAGTTTTGAAGGGTAATTGCAATACTTTCATTTCATTGTGATAATTTCATTACCCATCAAACAATTTTTTTAAAAATACATACTTAGTCCATGTTCAATATATCATGCATGTACGTATTATATCAAGTAAACGAGGGTATTGCAAAATTAGTCACATTGATGGTAAAAGGTTATTTGAACAAAGTTATGAAATATAAATGCAATACATGCATCATAATGTGATAATTCCATTGACTATGAAACATAAGAATATTTTTAAAATATTTGATCGATTGGAAATATATAATGAAATTCATATTTTGAAAATGATATGTTCACTTTACAATATACTTCCTATATATAAATGAAAGAAGTTCAAAATTGGTCACATTGAACATAGAAGAGTTTAGGGACAAAAACATCAAATTGGGCACAAATTAGTCAAAAATATATTTTTACCCTTATATATGATTATATATATATATCAAGGTATTGCAAAATTGGTCGCATTGATGGTAGGAGGGTTTAGGGTCAAATTGGTAACAAACATTTGTTCACCTTACAATATGATTTTGAGATTTTAAAATTTACAATGAATAATACATGTAAATGATAGTATTGTTAAATGGCATGTTTTGAAAAAAGTTGTGACCTTTGACTGCAAAATTCACATGTTTGTATGGTAATTTTCTAAAATCAAACGAAATATTGTTACATAAATAGATGTTGAATTGACTTTTTATGTCTTTGGTCACACATTGAAAGTAAAATATAAAAATTTGGCATTATTTACTTATTGGTAATTTTCCCCAATTTTGACAATTGAAATGTCAACTTGTTGTTGAGGGTAGACTAGTTATTGTGCACCATGGATCATTGAACACCCACAAAATTCTACTACAATTCATAGGTTCAAGTGTCATGGGTTTGGAGTTAAATTTCCACAAAACCTTTTGATCACAATCCCAAAATAAATATGTAAATATATCATCAGTGCTTTTGATTGGTAGCTTGCTATTTGCAACTTCTACAAGTTTGGATATATACTAAAATTCTAAAGAGAAGTTCTCACAACAACAACAAGAACAACATTTTGATGAACTTTAAAAGCTCAACTTTCTACTTCTATGTTGAAACCTTGTGTTTAAAACTTCACGAGAGACCAGCTAGTAGTTTAATTATTGGTATGTAAGGCTTTCATTAATTCTACAAAACCCCCAAAGGCTCATTTCAAGTCTTAGTTTTAGACATGGAGAAAATCCCTTTTCCAGCATATAGTTTATTGGAGCAGTCACATGTTATGGTTTCCATCATGAGGAAAGTTCGGGCTTGTTAACACTTGTGAAATGGATGTGGGTGCTTACAAGGATTATATGAAACTATATATAGTGTTGTCACCAAATCATGCATTTGCTTACAACATTGTTGTACTTCATCATTAGCTTCATGTGATGTTTTTTACAACTCGACAATCTTTCAAGAATTTTTTTTTAGTTCTTGAAAAAGACCTTGCAACAACTCTTTCTTATTCATTTTGTTGAATTGTTGATTGCTAAAATCACAAGTTATAATAATGAGAATGGGAACACTAGTATTAAGGTGATTAACGTCGAGATGTACATGACATCAATTTTTTAGTTAGGATAATGCATTCAAGAATGTGGAACATCAACTACACACATGGAGGTATGAGATTTTGGTTGCTAACATTTTTTCCATATTTCGTCCTTAATATGTTTCTAAAACCCTCACAATAACAACCCCACCCCAAATGCTCTTCAATTGTAATGGTGGTAATTAGTGATGTGCCACCCAAATTGACAACAAAAAATGTTTTTCCTAAGGGTACACCTTCCTTGAAGAATGCAACATCTTAAATATCCATAAATGAATGTGAAACATCAGTTACACACTTGAAATATCAACATTTGAGTGCTTAACATTATTCCTCCAATTTTATTATTTAGTTTGTTTCCAAGGACCTTACAACCATAGCCATTCATTTCAAATGAAAAATTTTGAAATTTGTTATCAAATAACATGTCAATTACCATTAGTTGGAAAAAAAATTCAAACACATGATTCGTAAATGGAAAAACCTTTATGGGTAATACAAGAATAAATAACAAATTATTTTCATATTTTCAACCTTCATTTGATTTAGGAATTTATCTTATATAATATATCTTTCTTCCAATATATTATAATTTTATGGATAAATTTTAATTTAGATGTATGAATCCATATAATTTTTTATGATGTATAATATTGGGTTGAATATTGGTCTAAATGTATTGTTGTTTATAACATATTGAGTAATAAAATATATTTAATTAATAATATTATGAAATTATAATTTTGATTGATTTTAATACATATAATATCTTCATATTTAATTTAAATGGGATAAGAGTCCATTAAAAATATATACTAAATGCAATATATATATATATATATATACACCCATTGTTATGTATAATGTAATTTGTGTATGATTTTTTTAATTTTTAAAGAAAATTCCAAAACTCCAAAAAATAAGTTATTCACATTTCATATTTATTAATGCATGTAAATTGAATATAATTTCTAAGTAAATTGAAACTTTAGTTTATAACATATCAAATAATGCCAATATTGATCAATAATTTTGTGACTTTTTAATGTGTATTCTTTTTTGTATTATAATACATTCAAAAAAATTAAAATTCATCATTTATTAAAAGTTAAACACATGTCAAGTTTATTTGAAGAAATGGATGGTTACTTATGATTCAAAAAATAATAATGGTGCACAAAATATCAATTTTTAATTTTAAAGATACTTTATTTACAATGTATTAAATAATGACATACTTAATGAGTGAAATGATATATATATATCATTTCTAGATATATAATATTTGCATAATTATTTTAACTTGGTAATATTTTTAATTAAACATTAGATGTAGTTGAAAAACACTTTAAAATTCATAAACAACAAAAATTGTTTAATGGACCAATGCAAAATGGTTAATATATGTAAATGAAGGTATTGTAAAATTAGCCACATTGTGCATGAACAAAGTTTAAAAGTGTAAATGCAATACCTTCATTACATTGTGATAATACTATTAACCACAAGACATAAGAATATATATATTTTTAAATCAACTAATTTTTTAAAGTACATTATAATTTGATGTTTATACACCATTTTTATTTTTTGAATCACAGGTAACCATCCATTTATTCAAAAACAAATAACATTTATTTTATTTGAATGAAAGATTAATTATTTTTGAACTTGAATATATTTTAATACAAAAGGACATACACATTAAACTATTCGAAAAGTATTGATCATATATGGTAGTATTTGATGTGTTATAAACTAAAATTCAATTTACATTGGAATAATATTCTATTACATGCATTAATAAAATATACAATGTTAATAACTTATCTTTTGGAATTTTGTAATCCTCTCTAAAAATTAAAAAACATGATATCAAATCACACTATGCATAAAAATGGGTTTATATACATTAAATTTACATTTAATATAATTTATATTCAATTATTATGTTATTTTAAATAAATATTAAGATATTACATTTATTGAAATGAATAAATTTTTATTTTAAATATGTCATTAATTATATATTGCTTTATTTGATATAAACAACAATATATCTAACGACCAATATTTAAGCCAATATTATCCATCATTTAAAAAAATTACATAAATACTTGTGTTACATATTTATAAAATATAAAATATTAATAATCTATTATATAATTAGTTTAGGTGAGAAATTAGTTTATATATATAAACTATAAAATAAACTTTCAATCATACATAGGATTAATACATGGGAAAAATATCAATTTTTATTAGTATGTGTACCATTAAATAAAGGTGACATCATGTGCTGTAATTTTTTGTAAAAAACCATTAAAATATTGTCAAATAATAAACTTTAAGTTCTTGTTTTCTTGAAATGAGTTTGCAACTTTAAGAGGGGAAAAACATAAATATGTACATCATTGGAATAATGTTCAAAATCAACTTGTAATTTTTTTATTTTTGAAAAAATATGAATTCTAACATTAAGTTATAAATTACACATCAAACCTTAAACCTTAAACCCCTTTACCATCAATGTGATCAATTTTTCATAACCTTTATGTTTTACATATTAAATCATATTGTAAGGTTAACAAAATTTTTTGAAAACATGAATTTCATGATATATTGCAAGGGGATCAATTATTGAAAATAAATAAATAATGTTTCATGGTGAATGCAAATATCCCAATATGATGCAAACAATGCATTTAAACTCCATAACTTTGTTCAAGTAAAACCTTCTACCATCAAGGTGACCACCTCTGCAATACCTTCATTTACTTTAATCAATATGTATGGCATGATATTGTGAGAATCGAAAAAATATTTTAAAAAACATTTTTTTGTTTCATGGTTTATGATATTATTGCAAAATGATACGAGTATTACTTTCCTTCTAGGTTTTGTTAGGGCTATGCAATATTTGTCCAAGTTCCAAAGATATGTTATGGAACCCAAATGATTTATGGGATATCTTGAAAGGAGTATTGCATGTGAATTGAGTAATTATGGGCATTAGCAATACCCCTTCGATAGCTTGAACCAAAATAATTAAACCCATGGTGTTTGCAGAGTACCCAAATGAGGGTATTGTTTTCCTTCTAGGTTGTGGTATGGCTATGTAATACCCTTCCACATTTCAATAGATATGGTATAGAGCCCAAGGATTTCTTATATACCTTGAGAGGTGTATTGCACATGCATTGAGAAATTATAGGCACAAATGATACCCCTTTGATAGCATGGACCAAAATAATTCAACCCATGGTGTTTACAAAATACCCGCATGAGGTACTACTTTCCTTCTAGGTTTTGGAATGGCTATGCAATACCCTTCTAGGTTTCAATAAATATGTTATGGAACCCAAAGGATTTTTTATATACCCTAAAAAAGGTATTGCATGTATGCATTGAGTAGTAATTTTGGGCATGAACAATACCCCTCTAATAGCATGAACCAAAATAATTCAACCCATGGTGTTTACATAATACCTTCACGAAGGTAGTGTTTTCCTTCAAGGTTTGAACTTTGCATTTTTGGGAATCAAAAAAGGTTTTTTTGTTTAAGTGCAAGACTAGAATAATTTTTTTGACAATTTTATCAAACATACATATAGGAATATGTGAGAATGTATTTCTAACCATTAACACAAAATGGTGCAAAAAGAAAGTAAAATGCCTTAGATAAAAAAAAAATGAGTGACATGTGTTACAAAAATGTTTTAAAAATGTCCAAGTTTGAAACAAACCCACCATAAAATGGGGAACATGTCATAATGGTAAATATGTGGTTGCTTCAAAGATAAATTATTACCTTAACATCCTAAAGTCCAAAACAACACCCTAATCAAAATGTGGGATAAACTTTGGGCTATTTGTGTCATTATTAAAGGGGGATGGGATCCCATTGCCCTTCTTATACCACGTTGATGCAACCTTTGCATCCTAAGCATGTTGATGTGTAAATACCCCATGATTGGCCAATGCTACCTCCATAATATCAACCACAAGCACCTCCCTAGTGGTGCTTCAAACCCTAAAACAAACAACACAACACAATAAATATTGCATATGAAAACAAAAACTTGAAATTAAAATAAAATTGAATATGGCATTGTTAAAACTTACAAACCATGAATCATTTTTTATTCATGGTATTGCATAAGAAGGTTAATCTTCACGCCACACCATCTTATAAATGCAAACTTCTAGTTACATTCCATCCAAACACCTTTGAACCCCTTTACATACTTTGCTCAAGTCATTCAAATCACAACTACAAGGTCCTCATTGCGTTCCACCTTGGCTTGCACATTGAAAAGGATGGACCCCACACCCCATGTAGTCATGCCAAGAAGCTCAAGAATGTGGGTAGAGGCTAGCTTTATAAGTGCATGTTTAGGAACCTTAGGTGTGTATTGCAAAACAACCTAGAGCTTATCCTAATCTAGATTTACATGCCTCCTAGCCCTAACAACTGCCTTTTCTCATTGTGATAAAATTGGGCCAAAGGGTTGCTCAAAACCCACACATTCATGGCCACATGATTTTGATGCCTCATGCTTTCTTCCCAAATAGATGGGTGTGCGGGCTTGCTCGACTCAATAACCACATTGTGGTGTGATCGCAAATGTTGTACCAAGTTGTATTTGGTGATATAGGATGCATCACATCCACCAACCCTACAAGCCCACTTAGTACCATCCCTTGGCCAATGGACACCTTCTATCGAAATTGGGGGGAGGGGCGATCGCATCTAGAACCAAAAAACCAAAAACAATAAACCTAATGTGAGAATTAACATTTTAAATGACGGTTAGCCCACATACGATAAGGCTATTGCATAGATAGATAAAAGATCAAAAGAAAATATGAAGGTATTGCATAAAAATATAAAGGATAAAAAACATGAGGTGAAGATATTGAACATAAAGATAAAAGATCAACAAGAAAAGATGAGGGTATTGTTAAAACCCAATGTTCAAAATTGCAAAAAATGAAACTAACCTTAGAAAAAACAATATCACTTACAAAACCTTGAGGTATTGCTTGGAGATTTTGAACAAAAACAAATGCCCCACCCACCCTCTAATATGGAGAAAGAAGGTGGGGCAAAGGTTTAACAACCACAATTAATGAGTTCAATTAATGAAGGCATTGCACCCAAAATTTTGACCAAAAAAAACCCCACCATCCTTTTTACCAAATAGATGGATGGGGTAATTAATTATAATAAATAAAGTTCAATATGTCACTACGATCAATATCAACAACCTCATTTGCATTCTCTTGCTCTAGCATTGGAGGAGAATCTATAGTCTTTTGCTCCATTATGTTCAAAATTATTTTCGCCAAATCCATTTCAATTCTTACAACATTTGTTGTAGATGTTCCCACAATATCAACACCTGCTTGCACTTGTTCTTCATTGATCATGCTTGGAGCCAATGCACTTTCAACACTCACTTGCACTTGTTGTCCTCCATCCCTTGCTTCCATATCTCTTTCATTCCTAAAACCCCACATGCCATCCACATCATCAATTCTAGCTTGTTGATTGGAAGCATTAGTCATTATTTTTTAAAGTGTTTGCATCTAAAAAAAGAGGTCAAAAAACAAAATAAAGACCACCGTCAACACCAATTAGTTCATTTTCTAGCTTTAAAAACAAAAAAAATCATCACTAGCTACATTATTATAGTTCAAGTTGTTGCATCTGTGCAAGTAGCAACAAAGAAAAACCAAAAAAAGGAGCACATGCCTTCTTGCACGTAGCAACAAACACACACAATGGTCAATGACTTGCAATTCTCAAAAAATAAAATGTCAACAAGCGAAAATTCATCAATGAGTTCATTGGACATAGGAGAAAACTCAAAAGAAACCATGGCCAATGAAACAAGCACTAGATAGACTAACAAGTTCAAAACAAAATTATCAATGAATTCACATTTGTTGTTATCCCCATTGGACAAACCAACAAACTCCAAAAAAAATGGATGATGAACTAAAGCTCATTGGCATTGCCCTTGGATAGAGAATTATACTCAAAAAAAATAGCCAACAAGCTTCAACCTGTTGATGTCCCCTTGGACATAGGAACACATTAAAAAAAATGGCCAATGAATTGAAGCTCATTGGTGTCCCCTTCAAACAAAGGAAAATCTAAAAAAAAGGGCCACATTCATTAACGTCCCCCTTGGATAGAAATACACACTTAAAAAAATGCCTAACGAGCTTCAGCTTGTGGACATCCTTGTTCAACAAAAGAGCACACTAAAAAAAAAAGGCCAACAAGCTTCTACTCAATGATGTCCCCCTAAGTAGAGAAGCACATTAACAAAAAAGGTTGATGAGTTTCAGTTGGTTAGTGTCCTTATAACCTAGGAGGGGGTTTGGAACTATGAGGATTAAATTTTGATTAATCCCTTCTAGCACATAGGTAGATTATCAAACATATTTCAAAACAACACTTGCAATATTCATCATTCACATGATTTCCAACATGAAATTTTACACTCTTTTGGGATAGGATCACCCACATGCCTAAAGTCGAATCTTTATGTGAAAACTACATTCCAAGGGAGTTCAACACATTCACTTAAAGATTATTTTTTATGGGGATCGGTCACCAAAGACTATAAAGTTTACACAATGGTATTCACAATAATCTCCACATTTTATTTCTTCAAAGATTCCTATTCAGATATGATACTTCTACAAATCTTGATCCAACTAACAAGATGAAGTTGGATGCAAATTATCCCCAAAAGCTCCAATTTCTACCCCTTATTTACTTGAAGGAAAGAAGTGGATGAATAGTTAACCATATTCATCTAATATATTCCCCACATATCAACCCAATCATCAAGTGCCATTTATAATTTTCCATCCTCCAATGGATAGGTTCTACATTATTGAGATTTGATCAAGTCTACATATTTGACCTCCCATTATTACTAACTCGAAATAGTTACCTTAATTATTCATAATCAACCCTTATGCCCTTAGTCAAAAGAATTTCTTTGTACGGCCCATGAAGTTCACTATTTTATTCCCTATTTTTATCCATATTGTTACCCCAACACTAATCCTATTATTTGTAATCACTATTAGTTATTTTGTTGTTACATCCCCCTTGGATAGAATAGCACATTAAAATAAGATGGTTTATGAGCTTCAACTCATTAGCATCCCCCCTAAACAAAAGAGCACACGCAGAAAAAAAGCCAATGAACTGAAGTTTGTTGGCATCCCCCCTAGACCAGGGAGCACACTCAAAAAAATGCACCCCCCCCTTACACTTAAAAAAAAAACCAATAAGTTTCAACTCATCGGCATCTTCCCTGGACAAAGGTGCAAGTTCAAAAAAAAGTTCCAACAAGCTCAAGTTTGTTGGCATTTCTTAAATGCCAACAAGCTGAAGCTCATCAACATCCCCCATTGACAAAGGAAAAAACAAAAAAAAAGAAGAAGATAAGGAAACTTACCTCCAAGCTCATGGATTTTCATGTTTTGCAAGCTCTACCTTTTCCCATGCTTCAAATTGTCCCCCTTCAAACTCTGAAGTTGGTCCCTTTTTCACGCTCTTCAAGCTCTTCAAGCTTTGAAGCCCTCAACCCAAATGCCCATGTTGTCCATGTTTTTCAAGTGTTGGTGATGGAAGGGAGTGCAGAGGAGGGGTGACCAAAACGAGGGAGGTTGATGGGTTGGTAGGAGGAGGGGCTTTAGGTAGGTTAGAGGGGGTAGGTAGGAGTTCCCCCAAAAAAATTGGTGTCGAGGGTGGCAAGAAAAAATATTCAGAAGGAGGCTTAGGAAAAAAAAAACAATGATATGGGAAAAAAGAGGATGAAAGAAAAAAAAACCGAGATCATGGGGAAAAAAAACCTATAATAAAATAATAATTATTGACCAAGTAAACTAACCCTTGGGGGATAGTTTCATCCCATCCATGAAATCCCAAAATGGGATGTTTTGGATGGTGCACTGGTGGGTCTTGGGTCATTCAAGCCCAAGCTATTAGCCTAATAAAGTGCCACATGTTTTTTACCTATTAAACCCACAAAAATCACCACATGCTTTGGTTTATTTCTAGGTCCAATTTGTCCAACATAGACCAATCATGGCCTAATTGAGTTGTCCTTACTAACTTAAGTTGGCATGCTTGATTTTGAGTAGTAAACATAATTCAATACATTACAACATATATGTGAGAAAAAAAAGACATTCAAGGAGGTAGATTTAATTATCTTCTTGTTCAAAAATTAATATAATTTTTTTGCAACTTATTGTGAAGGCACAATCACAACTGGGGTGTGGGAATGATTTTTTTTTTTTGATATATATATTTTTTCGTATTACAATAAATCAATGTTTGTTGAGGTCAAAGTATTATTTTTGTTCTTTTTAACTTTGTTTTCTACAACTACAATTTTCACTTATTAACCAAAATGAAATTTCAAAGTGGGACAAAGTTCAGCTAATCATAGCAATTTGATCCCCACTCATTCAAATTGTCATAATGTCTTCATAAAAATTACAAATTTAGCATGCATAGAGTTGTCGAAAAGCTAACTTCATAAGCAACTTTCATACAAAATGTCACAAGCTTTTTTTTTGGAATTAAAAGACATGTTCGCAAATTCAAGAGCGAATTTGACAATATTGAGGAAAAAGAACTTTGGATCCCCTCTAGTGCCAACATAAGCATCTCCATTACAAAAGCTTCAATGGTGCTAAAACTTTGTAAGAACATATTTCAACTCCTAAACTAGCATTCTTCAAAGATTGAAAAAAGAATTATGAAAAAAAATCATTACACTAAAAGCCTAAAAATTTGCTCACCAAATTACTCTACAACCTTTCAACCACTAGCATTTCTCCATATGGGTCCTCCCATGCTCTTTTACATTTTCACTTGCATAACATATTTGTGTTCATGAACACACACACAAGGCTTCCACTCCCTTTCACACATTTGTCCCAATCATAAGCCACACACCCCAAAAAATAAACGAGTGATAGATACAAGGACCACGCACATGGCTCCTATTTTAATATGTTTCCTTTATCCAATAAGAACTTGTGGGATTCTTTTTTTATCCAATCAATGGCCTCCTTTTTCATGAATTAATGTTAAAATAATAATTCTTTTACCCAATAAAAGTTGAAGAGAATTCCTCATCCTAGAATCAAGTTAAGATAACAATCCTTATGACCAAAGGAAATAAAAGGATCCATCCCTTTTTTTTAAAAGGTATCTTAATGGATTCCTTGTGTTTGATCATCTTCAATTTTGTCCATTTTGTCCCAACATCTTAATTTTTCATCCCAATAACTAACTTCTAAAATAATTTACCCCTAGCAAAAAGTGACCTCTTTTGTTCCTTCTTTGGTCAAGTCAACTCAAAAACATTATTAACTTTCCTCCATCAACCTATGCGTTATTTACATGTTTAATACACGCTAGTTAGTACTTCTAATGTATTAGTCACATGTGTAATACGTAGTCGATTATACTAATTACTTGTGTAATGCATATGAATTGATAAAGAAATCTTTTACTATAAGACTTTCTTTGAACTCTTTACATTCACCATCAAAATTAAATTTTGATTGATCCATTAGGATGAGGGTGTCGAAGTTTTCATATAATTTTGTTGTTTTAACTTACATTGCCACGTATTGTTATTACCCTAATTTTCCATGAGAAGAACATCGACCTTCTTTTAATTATAGGTACCAAAGTTGTTGTTGGCTATTATTTTGTTTTTCATTGACACCAAGTGTAGATCTAGTCATGATGAATGATGCCATCGTGTCATAAAATCCTTAGGTCACACCAATACAAGTTCAAGTTGTTCTCATGCAAATTGAAAATTTCATTTGAAAATAATTAAAATCGTATAGCAATTTACTTATTATCTTTAAAGTTTTGAACATGCCAAATAGCAACCCATTTTTTTATTGGAATCAATAATAATATTTAACACATCCAAATACTACAACAAAAGGTGTCCCTATATGCTAAGTGATTTCACTAGATTTTGAGTGAATTCATT
>Ga0116226_10002295_pt1 | contig 16588 bp, 14 predicted proteins | sample S1TSphfallax_FD_89692 | JGI IMG/M metagenome (GOLD analysis project Ga0116226, IMG submission 89692) | Host-associated microbial communities from peat moss isolated from Minnesota, USA - S1T2_Fa - Sphagnum fallax MG | ecosystem: Host-associated > Plants > Peat moss > Unclassified | place: USA... | reverse complement strand
TGCCCCCGTCCTGAAAGGCGATGGCGTCGCCGCCCAGAGCCGGAAAGTCGATGTCGTAATCGGTGAAGTGGGTGACTTCGCGCGTCGACTTGGTGGCGAAATCATAGACCCAGATATTGGCGCGGCGGTTCTTGTCCTGGTCTGAGAGGTAATAGATCTTGTCCCCATACCACATGGGCGACGTGTTGGCGCCCGACCAGTTGGTGATCTGGGTCAGGGACTTGGTATTGAAATCATAGGTGAAAACCTGTTGCGCCAGGCCGCCGTTATAGCGCTTCCAGGTGCGGAAATTCCGGAAGATGCGGTTATAGGCGATGGTGTGGCCATCGGGGCCAAAGGTCGCCAGACCCACGGCGCTGTCGATGGGCATGGGCGTGGGCGCGCCGCCCGCCACGGGAACCTCATACATATACTGGATCCAGCTGTTCCACTGGTCGGCCTTGGTCAGATAGACCACGTTCTGAGAATCCGGGGTCCAGGTGACCACCATATTATCCGGCCCGTGTCGGCCCCCGGTCCCGGCCTCCGTGGTCGGATGAAAGGTCAGCCGCCGCGCCGCCCCGCCCGTCGCCGGGATCACCCAGACATCCGTCCCGGCGTTGCTGGCCTCGGTATAGGCGATCCATTTCCCGTCCGGCGAGACGCGCGGAAACATGTCCTGCCCCGCCGCGCTCGTCAGCCGCTCGGCGGTTCCGCCGGTCTTTGGAACCGTCCAGATATTCCCATCCGCCACAAAGACGATCCGGTCGCCATAGGGCTGTGGAAACCGCGGCAGGGCGGCCTTGGCCCCGAGCGCGACGCCCAAGGCCAGGAGGGAGACGGAGACGACGCGGAGCTTCATGCTGACAACCTTAACCAAACCCAGCTCCACCTTACGGACCCGTGCCGACCGGAGAGATTAAATATCGGTAACATCTTAGCCGCGCGGGCGCCCGCCCACGCTGAAAGCAGGCTTGACCGCGCTTTGAACAGCGCGGCCTAGGGGCTTTGCGGCCCGGCTGAGGAATGCGAAGTCAGCGCCATGACAGATACCGTCCCGTCCCCGGCGATCTCGCCCGCCTTTCCTGGCCCGCTCCGGGCCTGGTGGGTCGTTATCGCCCTGATGATCGCCTACGCCTTTTCCATCGTCGACCGGATTGGCCTGGGGCTCCTCGTCCAGCCCATCGAGGCGGATCTGCATATCTCCGACAGCCTGATGGGCCTGCTGCAGGGCTTCGCCTTCGCCCTCTTTTATGGCGTCCTTGGCCTACCGCTCGGGCTTCTCGCCGACCGCACCAACCGACGTAATCTCGTGACGCTCGGCATCACGGTCTGGAGCGCGGCCACAATGGCCTGTGGCCTTGCCAGCGGTTTCCCCGCCCTCTTCATCGCCCGCATTGGAGTCGGGGCCGGGGAGGCAACATTAAGCCCAGCCGGCGCCTCCATGATCGCCGATTCCTTTCCCGTGAAGGCGCGGCCGCGCGCCTACGGGATCTACGCCATCGGCACCTCCATCGGCTCGGCCATGGCCTTCCTCCTGGGCGGCGCCGCCATCGCGTTCGCAACCCATCTGCGCCTGGACGACCCCGTCGTCTTCGGGCGCTTGGCCACCTGGAAGATCGCCTTTCTGCTGATTGGCGCGCCCGGCCTCGTGGTTGGCCTGATCTTCGCCCTGACCGTCAAAGAGCCGCCGCGCCGGGATCTCGGCGCGGCGCGGCCGCCGGTCTCCCTCGGGCCCCTCTGGAAGCAGCTCGCGGGCGCCCCGCGCGTCTATGTGGGCGTCATCGCCGGCGCTGTGCTCAATACGATGGCCATCTATGCCCTGGTGGCCTGGTTCCCAAGCCTGCTGATCCGGGGTCATGGTATGACGGCGCCCGAGGTGGGCGGCCTCCTGGGAACCTTCGGCGTCCCTTGCGGCATCGCCAGCTGCGTCGGCAGCGGCTGGGTGGCGGCCTGGCTGGAAAAGCGGGGCCGCGCCGACGCCTCGGTCCTCGTGCCGCTCTGGGGCGTGGTCTGGTTCACGATCATGGGCGTCGTGGCGAGCCTGATCGCCGGCGCGATCCCCGCTGTGGTCTTCTACTGCCTCCTGAGCCTCGCCACAAATTGCGTCGCCGTCTCCACCTTGACCGCCCTGAACCGCGTCACGCCGGGCCCCCTGCGCGGGCAAGTCATCGCCCTCTTCACCCTTTCAACCGGCCTGATCTCCCTCTCGCTTGGGCCGCTGGCCGTGGGCTATCTCTCCGACCATCTCTTCCATGGGCCAAAAGGGCTCGGCCCCGCCCTGGCGGTCGTGTTCGGGGTCACGGGCGTCTTGAGCTTCACCATGTTCGCCCTCTCCCGGGCGCCCTATCGTCGCATGGCCGAACTGACCGCGAGCGATGACGTCGCGGCCTGAAACAGCCAGGTTTCGACGCACATTCGTCGACGGCCCCTTCGGCCAGATCCATGCCTGGATGACGCCGCCCGTGGCGGGGCGGGCGCCTCTGGTTCTGCTGCACCCGTCGCCCTATTCCGGCGCCTATTACCACGCCCTCATGCACGTGATGGCGCCCGGCCGACAGCTCATCGCCCTGGACACGCCAGGTTTTGGCGCCTCCGCCCCGCCGCCAGGACCTACGAGGCTGGAAGACTATGCCGCCGCCCTGGCTCAAGCTGTGGAGGGGCTGAAGCTTGAAGACTCTAAGTTTGATCTGATGGGTTTCCACACGGGCGCCATGATCGCCGTGGAGCTGGCGGTCCAGCAGCCCGACCGTGTCCGCCGCCTCATTCTTGCGGGCCTTCCCTTCCAGGAGCTGGCGGCGCGGGCGATGGTCTTTGCCCCCATGACCAAGGCCCCAACCCTCGCCGAGGATGGCGCCCACCTTATGACCTATTGGAAAGCCATCGTCGGCGCGCGCTCCGATGGCCTAAGCCTCTTGGCGGCCCAGCGCAAATTCGCCGACACTATGTCCGCGTTGCCCCAAGTCTGGCGCGCCTATGAAGCGCTCTCGCGCTATCCCGCCGAGATCCAAATCCCGAAGGTCCGTCAGGCCGTGCGACTCCTCTTTATCAACGAGGGCCTGCGCGCCTGGACCCTGCGCGCCGTGCCCCTCTTCCGCAACGCGGAACTCGTCGACCTGCCCGATCTCGACCGCGACGCTTTCGAGATCGCCCCGGGAGCCATCGCGGCGGCGATCAACGACTTTCTCGACATGGGCCCGGACCATGGCTGAGACGCGAAAAGAGCCCATCGCCGTCATCGGTCCCGGCCGGGTCGGCGCTCCCCTCGGCCGGCGCCTGGGGAAGGCCGGCTGGCCCATCATCTACGGCGCCCGCGATCATGCCCGGGACGGTCTTGCCGAACTGGTGGCCGACAGCGGGCCGGGCGCCCGCCTCATGACCCCGCCGCAGGCCGCCGCCGCCGCGCGTCTGATCCTCTTCGCCATTCCGTGGGCCGAGGCTCGCGCGGCGATCGCCAGCCTCGGCGATCTCACCGGCAAGGTGATCTTCGACGCCACCAATCCGTTGCGTTACGAGAACGGCCTGGAGTTCGAGGTGGATGTGCCCCACTCGGCCGCCGAGCTGATCCAGGAATGGGCCCCCGGCGCTTCGGTGGCCAAGGCCTTCAACACCACCAATTTCCGCATCATGGCTGATCCGAGCGTCGTCGATGGCCCCATCACCATGGCCGTGGCCAGCGATGATGTCGCCGCCAAGCTCACCGCCGCATCCATCGTCGCCGACGCCGGCTTCCACTTCGTCGACGCGGGCCCCCTCGCCAACGCCCACTACCTCGAAAAAATGGCCGCCTTTTACATCACCTTCTTTTTCCAGGACCGTCCCGACGCCATCGAGTTCCACCTGCGGCCCCGGCCGAATAACAAGCTGCTGTTCGGGTGAGTCCGCGCGGTGTGACCTCCCGCCGAACTCTCCTCGCCGCGGGCGCCGCCGCCCTCATCGCGCCGCGCGCCTTGGCGGCGGAGTCCGCCCACGCCATCGCCCCTGCCATCGCCACGGGATGGCGCGAGGCCCTGATCATCGTCACCGACGCCCGGCCCTGGGTGGAAACTCTCACTGTCGTCGGCGCCTGGGAAACCGCCTGGCGGGGGCCGCCCGACCAGACTCTCAACGCCCTCTGGGCGCTGCCGCCGGAGGCTCACACCCGCCAGACCCTCATGCGCAATGTCGGTACGACGACCGGCTTCATCCGGCTCATCGAGGTCGAGGGCGCCCCCCAGACCCGCATCCGCGCCGACGATCAGGCCTGGGAGACGGGCGGGATCAACGCCCTGGATCTGCGTGTCGCCGATATGGACGCGACCCGCGCCGCCCTCCACGCCCGGGGCTGGCGCGCGCCGGCTGAGCCCCTGCGTTATGAGGTCTATGGCGTGGAGGTTATCCAGTGGGCGCCCACCAGCCCCGATGGCGTGCGCCTCTCCTTCATCCAGCGCATCCGCCCCCCGCTGGTGGGCTGGGGCGAGCTCAAGCGCTGGTCCCGCGTGGCAAATGCCGCCATCACAACTCGCGATATCTCCGCGTCCGACGCCTTTTTCCGCACCACCCTTGGTTTCACCCAGATCAGCAAGGCCGCGAGCCTCGGCCCCATCGGCGGGGCGAACGTCATGGGCCTGCCCTGGTCCGTGGTCGATCATCTGGCGGTGGACATTCGCGGCTTCGGTGGGGCGAGCCCCGGCGGCGGCGCTATCGAACTGATCTCCATGCCGGGCGTGCAGGGCCGCGCCCACGCTGAGGGCGCCCATCCCCCGAACCTCGGCGTTGCGGGCCTACGATTCATCGTGCCGGACGCCGCCGGGGCTCGCGCGCGGCTGCTCGCGGACGGGGCGCGGGTCACGCCTGTGGTTGCCACAGACATCCCCCCCTATGGCTTTTCTCAAGCCTTCGCCGCCACGGCGCCCGACGGCGTCTGGTTGGAGTTCGTGGAGTTTAGTGGGTAGCTACCCGTTCGCTAAAGTGCGACCGAGACGGCCCTCTCCACGCTCAGCGGGATCTTCGCGTCGCCGATGAAAACCGTCATCGGCTCGCCGGCTTCAAGGGTGCTGTCCAGGCGCCCCCTCAAGGCGTCTATCAAAATCCGCAGGCGTCGGCCGCGCCATTGAATGGGAAACGCCAGCCGCTCCCAGCAAGGGGGGAGCTGTGGGTTGAGGCCGATGCCGCCCTCGTGCAGCGTCACGCCCGCGAATCCGAAAACCGTCATCATCCAGAGGCCGCCCAGAGCGGCGATATGCACGCCGCCGGCGTCGGCGGCCTGGCTGTCGGCGAGATCGATTGCCGCAGTCTTCTGAAAATAGCTGAGGGCGGTCTCGCCGTCCCCAAGCCGCGCGGCGACCAGCCCGTGGACAACGGCGCTGAGCGAACTACCCTGACCACAGCGAGGCGCGTAATAGCGGAAGTTGGCCGCGCCGCTATTGCCGCCAAACGCCTCTGGCAGCAGGGCCAGCAGGGCCACCACGTCGGCCTGCTTGATGACTTGGGAGCCTTGGGTGCGCGCGCGGCCGAGCACCACATCTATCGGGACGGAGCGTCCCGAATAGGCCGTGAGATCGATATCCTCGAGGCCAAAATAGCCGGCGAACTGTTCATAAAGGCCGGTCTTGGGATCCAGCCCCGTTAGAATCGTGTCGGCGGCCTCGCGCCACGCGTCAAGTTCTGGCGCTTTCAGGTCCAACCGAGAGGCCAGGGCGGCCCAATCGTCCGGCGACCGCTCATCCATCAGCGCCGCCACATCCAGCCCGCGCCGGATGTTCCACTGCGCCATGACATTGGTGAAGGCGTTATCGTCGATGGTCTCGTGGTACTCATCGGGTCCAATGACGCCCCGGATATGGCGCAAGCCGTCCGTCTCCAGCGTCGCGCGACTGACCCAGAAACGGGCGGTCTCCAGGATAATCTCAGCGCCGGCGTCTCGCAGGAACTCGTCGTCGCCCGTGGCTCGCCAATAGTGCCAGACGGCGTAGGCGACGTCGGCGCTGATGTGCTGTTCCTGCGTCCCGCAGAGAATGGTCACCACCTGCCGGTCCGGCGCAATCACCTGGGCCGGTGACGCCTCCGCGCCGGTATCGGCGGATTCCCAGGCATAAAAAGCGCCGCGCCAGCCAAGCCGCGTCGCCTTGGCCCGCGCCGCGTCCAGGGTATTAAAGCGGTACATGAGCAGCGCTCGCGCCGCCCGCGGCCAGGTCAGGGCGTAGAAAGCCACGAGATAGATCTCTGTGTCCCAGAAGACATGTCCCAGATAGTCGTCGCCGGTCAGGGCGCGGGCGCCAATCGATACATGCTCGTCGTCGGGATTGGCGGCGCCGTTCAGGTGATAAAGCGCGAAGCGCAGCGCCGTCTGTGCTGCCGGGTCGCCATCGACTGTGACCTCGCTAAGGCGCCACCGATCGTCCCAGGCGCCTTCATGATCGGCCAGGACCCCGCGCCAGCCCTGTGCGCGCGCGGCGTGAAGCGCCCCGCACGCCGCGTCGGCGACGTCCGCCTTGGGGCCTCGGCGCCGCGCCAATGACACCAAGCGCGCGAAAGTGACAATCTGGCCGGGGCGGGTTCTCCAACTCCAGCAACATGTGAGCGGACCTATGCACTTGGAACTGAGCTCCACGGCGTCCACGCTAAGCCAGGCGCCCCCCGCCATGGCCAAGCCGATGTCGGATTGGCGGGTGCGCCACAGTCCGAGATCCGGTGTCAGCACACCCTGGGTAAGGCCGGCCCCCAGTCCCTCGCAGCCAGCTTCCAGCGTGACCTCAATATTGCCCTCGCCCATCTTCATCTGGATAAGCTGTAGACCAATCCCCCGCGCCTTTTGTGAAACCAGTCGCGCGCTCCGCATCCGCGCCACCACTTGCCCAGGCCCCCCGACGCGCGTTTCCGGCGCGCGCCAGTCCGTGAAAAGCGCGCCGCGCCGCATATCCAGGGTCATGCGGTGAGCGGTGAGATCACCCGGAGTGGGCGCCAGGGTCTGGCCGTCGATCACCAGGCGTACATTCAGCCAACCCGCGGCCTGGACCAGGGCGGGGATCCCGCCAGCCGCCGCGCCGGTGTCAAACAGGCCCGCCACATAAGTGCGGGCGGGGACGATCCAGCGCGAACCGCGCGCCGTCGCCCGCGCGCCACGGACGCCGAGAAAGCCGTTGCTGATGGCGAACCGGGACTCGAGGCTGCTTTCGCGCAGGGGATCATAACCCTCCTCCACCAGCACCCAACCCGGATCGGCGGTGGGGCTCAGCGCCGCGTCCATGGTCTGGGCTTTTGTGTTGGGATCCGTCATGCGGCCTTGTGGCGCAGACGCCCTGCCTTGAGATCTTCCAGATCCACATCGCCCAGGCTTGTGACCACCAGGTTCGCGTGCGCGGCCTTGAGGAGGCGCGTGTCATGAAGCCGCGCCACGCCAAGCGCCGCCATCCCTCCGGCCCGGGCGGCTTCGACGCCCGCCGGCGCGTCCTCGACCACGAAACAGTCCCGGGGCTCGGCGTGCAGTTCGCAGGCTGTGATCAGGAACAGCTCGGGATCCGGCTTTCCATGGGCCAGATCGCGTCCGCAGACATTGGCGCTGAACACATCCAGCAGCCTGACGCCCGATTCCAGCCGAATGGGTTTCATCATGGCGTTGGCGTTCTTCGACGACGAGGCGACGCCAAGGCGCCAACCCAGATCGTAAACCGCCTGCACGAAGCGCAGGGCGTCGGGAAACGCCGTGACCGCGCCCTTAGCGATCAACGCCTCCAGCCGCGCCTGCTTGGACTCGGCATAGGCGACGGCCTTGCTCTCAGGCTCCGCCACGCCCATCGCCTTCAGCCCGGCCAGGGCCCCATCGGCGCGCGGCTTACCGGCCACGTCCGCCTGATAGATCGCCGTGGTGAAGGCTGCGGGGTCCGCATAGCTCGCCAGGGCGTCACGCCACGCCTGTTCGTGCGGCGAGGCGAGCAGCACCCCATCCACGTCAAATATGCCGGCGCATAGGGCTGGCCGCGGAACTTTGGCGGTTGAAGGCAAGGGGTGGGGCATCCCTAAGTCCGGAACCTTGAAGGAGCTCGGAGGCGATCTACTCGGCGGCGTGTTTGACGTCGTCGCTTGCCGCCGGCGGGTTTGGCGCTTCTGGATCGATCGCCTCGGCGCCCTCCACGTGCCCCCCAAAGCCGAACCGCATGGCCGAAAGCACCTTTTCGCTGAAGGTCTGATCCTGGCGCGAACGAAAGCGCGCATAGAGCGCCGCGGTGATCACGGTCGCCGGCACGGCCTCCTCCACCGCCGCTTCCACGGTCCAGCGCCCTTCGCCGGAATCCTGGACGTACCCGGAATAGGCTTCCAACTGCGGGTCCTGAAGAAGCGCGGCCGCGCCCAGATCCAGCAACCAGGATGAGATCACGCTGCCGCGTCGCCAGACCTCGGCGATCTCCGGCAGGTCCAGGGTGAAGCGCTCATCCTCGGGAAGGTCGGCGGAATCCTTGTTGCGCAGGATGTCGAACCCCTCGCCGTAGGCCTGCATCAGACCGTATTCGATGCCGTTATGGACCATCTTGACGAAGTGGCCCGCCCCAGATCGTCCCGCATGGACATAGCCACGCTCTGAACGCGAAAGGCCGTTCGTTCGGCCGGTCGTGCGGGCAATGTCACCCTCTCCCGGCGCCAGGGCCGCGAAGATCGGATCGAGGTGTTCCACGGCGTCCGTGGGGCCGCCAATCATCATGCAATAGCCGCGTTCGATGCCCCAGACCCCGCCCGAGGTGCCGCAGTCCACATAATGGATTCCCTTGGCCTGAAGGCCCTTCGCGCGGCGGATATCGTCCTTGTAAAAGGAGTTGCCGCCATCCACGACGATGTCGCCGCTTTCCAGCAGATCGGTCAGTTGAGCCACCGCGGCTTCGGTCGCCTCGCCGGCCGGTAGCATCAACCACACCACGCGCGGAGTTTTCAGCATCTTCACGGCCGCCTCCAGGGAGGTCGCGCCGTCGGCGCCAAACTTCGTCACGGCATCCCGGGATTTGGCGGTGCGGGCGTAAACGACGCACTCATGCCCGGCCTTCATCAGGCGCCGGGACATGTTCCCGCCCATTTTGCCGAGGCCGATCATGGCGATTTGCATGGGCGCGAATCCTTATCGTCGCCCTTGAACCTCGCCTTGGCGCCTCTGACAGGCGACCCGCGGTCGAGCGCGACGTCAGGCGTATCCGTCAGCGTGGATGATCTTAGGCGGGGCGGCGGGCTGGCCCCACCCTCGGAAACTACGGAGCCGGAAGGCTCGAGCTCAGCGCCCCGGCCCGGCTCTGCCGGCCCCAGGTCTGCCCGCCGGCGAGGAACGTCCACCATCCCCACATGGCGGCTGTGTGACGCAGAAGCTGGAAGGTGAAGGGCTCGGCCACCGCCGCCGCGAGAGCCAGGAGGGGCGAGAGGCGCACGCCGGGACCGAGCCACCGCCGATAGAGGATGATCGACCAGAGATGAAAGGCGAGATCCAGGGCGATCTTCGCGCCGATCACCCCTGAAATCGCGAAGACGACGCCAAGGCGCCCCGTGAAGAGATACCAGAGCAGCAGCCCGAACGCGGTCAGGCCGTAGATCGGCTGAACGGTGTCGGCCGCCTTCACCGGCAGATGGAAAAGACCGAGCTCCCCATAGCGCCGGTTTCCCACCATGTCCCGATACCAGTACTGGGTCTGCAGAAAGCCGCCGAACCAGCGCCGCCTCTGGCGCAGGAAGGCCAATGGCGTGCTGGGCGCCTCGGTCTGGGCCCGCGCGCCGCCCACAACGGCCGTTCGCCATGCCCGGCCTTCGTCGGAGCTAAAGCGCTTGAGCCGGTGGATGAGTTCGTAATCCTCCACCAGACAGTCCGGATCGAATCCGCCCACCTCGATCACCGCCCGGGTGCGAAAGCCCGCGAAGGCGCCCGAGATCAGAACCAGGCTGTCGCGGCGCATCCAGGCGTAACGGGACAGGAAATTGCGAATATATTCATAGGTCTGGAACCATTGCAGCGTCTGCCCAAGGACGGTGGGCGCGCAGACGGGGGTGACGACGCCGGTGGCGGCGACGAGGTTTTCGTCGCGCGCGAAGGCCTCCCTCATCGCGGCGATGGCGCCGCCCTCCAGACGGGTGTCGGCGTCCACGGTCACCACCACCTCGCTGTGAATCCGCCCCAGCGCCGCGTTCATCGCCCGCGCCTTGCCGCCCGGCGGCAGGCGCAGCCAGCGCAATGACCCGGGGCCCGCGCCCAAAGCCCCAAGGGCCGGGCGCGCCATCCCAAACGCCGCCATCAGGGCCTCTGGCGTTGCGTCATCGGATCCGTCGTCCACCACCACGATCTCCTCGGGGGGCTGCGCCTGAGCCAAGAGAGCCTTCAGGGTCTCGGGAAGGACAGCCGCTTCGTTCCGCGCGGCGACGAGAACCGCCAGGGTCGGGCGCGGGAGCTCAGGCGGCGCGGGGAGGGCGGGACGGAGCAGCGTCAGGGTCTCGAAAAAGGTGAAGACCAGAAGCACCGTGTCATAGGCCGCATAGACAATGCCGGCCGACCAGACGAAGACGCCCTTCAGGCCAAAGGGCGCGGCGAGAAGGAGCAGCCAGAGGATCAGGGTCGCGCCGCTGATGGCATGGCTTACCCATGGCGTCGGCGGGGCCGAGACGCGCGGCGAGAGTCGCCGCCATCGCGCCTCCAGGTCCTTCACCGTGGCGCCGACAGGTGTGGGGCGGGGTCGATCGGTGGCGGAAAGCGTGGCCCCCATCACCGCGCGCCCGATTGAAAAGCTTTGGCATGAGGCCCTAAATGCCGACCCCTAGCCTTTGCGAGAAACCCATGGCCGAAGCCCCAGGCGCGCTCCCGGAAGATAACCGCATTTCGCGTTACAGCGGCGTCGCCATGGCGCTGCACTGGCTCGTGGCGCTTCTGATCCTCGGGAATCTGGTGATGATCTGGTTTGTCGATCACTACCCCGACGCCTGGGTCCGACCGGTCATCGATTTGCATAAGTCCATCGGCATCACGGTGCTGGGTCTCGTATTGCTGCGTATACTGTGGCGGATTGGGCATCGCCCGCCCGCCCTGCCGGCCAACTATCCCCGCGTGGAAAAACTCGCCGCCCACGCCGCCCACGCCCTGCTCTACGCGGTGATCCTGCTTCTGCCCCTGACCGGCTGGATCCACGACTCCGCCTGGAAGGACGCGCCGACACATCCCATGAGCCTCTATGGGCTCGTTCCCTGGCCGCGGATCGCCGTGATCATGCACCAGCCCGCCGCCGCCAAGGAGGCGCTGCACAGCCTCTTTTTCGCCTTTCACAAATACCTCGCCTACCTGCTGTACGTCCTCTTCGTCCTGCACGTCGGCGCCGCCCTCAAGCACCAGTTCCTGGACAAGGAGCCCGAGCTCCAGCGGATGCTTCCCGGCTAGATATTTCATCCGCGCCCGACGAGACGGCGAAGGCCGTCGTCATCCCGGGGAAGCCGGTGGCCGAGCTTATCGCGCTTGGCGCCCAGATAGGCGCGGTTGTGAGCGTTGGCGCCCATCACCAGCGGCAGCTCTTCGCGCACCCGGACGCCGAAACTCGCCAGCGCGCTCGCCTTTCGGGGATTATTGGTAAGGAGTCGCACGTCGAAGAGCCCAAGGCGTTTGAGGATCTGCGCCGCGACCGCGTATTCGCGGGAATCTTCGGGGAAGCCCAGGGCGGCATTGGCCTCGGCCGTGTCGAGCCCTTGGTCCTGTAGAGCATAGGCCCGGATCTTATTGGCCAGACCAATACCGCGTCCCTCATGACCGCGCAGATAGATCAGGGCGCCGCAGGGCGCGGCCGCAATGTTGGCGATGGCGGCGCGCAACTGTTCGCCGCAGTCGCACCGCAGCGATCCCAGGGCGTCGCCGGTCAGGCACTCGGAGTGGACGCGCACCAGCGCGCCCGGCTCGGGCTCGCCCTTCACCAGAGCCAGGTGCTCCACCCCGTCATAGAGGCTGACAAAGGCGCGGGCCCAGAAACCCGACGCGCCGTACAAAGAGGGCAGGCGGGCGGCCGCCGCCTCTTCCACCAGAACTTCCGTCCGTTCCCGCCACGCGGCGATCTCGGTCAAGGTCACGAACGCCGCCGCCCCCGCGGCCGTCCCGTTCGAGGTGGGTGTGAGCAGGGCGGCATCCGCCCCGGTGGCGAGGCCGACGAGGTCAAGGGCTCCGGCCTCCAGCGACCGCACGGCTAGCGCGCCACCGGCGGCGATCGGCGCAAGGCGAACGGCGGCGCCGGCCCCGAAAGACGCGGTGGGGGCGCCTGCCGGATGCGCGAGAGTCACGAGGCCGAAAGCGCCCAGACGCGTCGCGCCGGCGACGGGATCGTCCCCGGCGACCATGACCAGGGCGGCTGCCTGGCCCGGCTCGCGATCATCGCGCAGGAGGACCGCCCGCCCGGCCCTCAAGGACGCGAAGGCTAATTCGACGGGCATTCAAGCAAGCTCCAGGGTGTAATGCGTGAAATCGACAAAAGGCGCCGCGCCATCTCGTCTGACGATGCGGGTCTCATCCGCCGCGCCCGGCGATGTCGCCTGCTGGAAAATGACCTCCTCGTCCCAGAGGCCGCTCTTGAGGACCGCGTGTCTTAGGGTCGGCCCCGCCTCGACCAGCACCTCCAGTGCGCCCGCCGCGCCAAGATCCTCCAGCGCCGCCTCCAGCCCCTCATAACGCCGAGGCTCAAGGCCGCGCGCACGGGCGCTGGCGAAATAGGCGTCGGGCACGCGGCGGCGCCGGTCGAGGATCGCCAGAATCCGTCGCTTCCCCGGATGGTCGGGAACCCGGCGCACGGTGAAGGCCGGATCGTCGGCGAGAATACACCCCGAACCGGTGAGGATCGCGTCGGCGCGTCGGCGAAGGGCATGGGCGTGGGCCAGTGACGTCTCCGACGTAAAGGTCTTTTGCGCAAAGGGCGGGATCATCGATCCTTTAGTCGTCAGAGCTGTCTTCAATGTGACGAAGGGGCGCCCGCGCCGGACGGCGCAGGCGAAGGGTTCGATCAGGCGCGCGGCGGATCTCGCGAGGCGCTGCGCCTGGGTGTGATCCAGGTCCCAGAACGATAGAACCCGCCGGCCAGCGCCTTCAAGAATCTCAAAACCCCGCCCCGGCGCCCGTGGATGGGGGTCGGGGGCGCCGATGATGATCAGCTCAATCCCCGTCGCCAAGAGAGCGTCGGCGCAGGGCGGCGTACGACCCACATGGCTACAAGGCTCCAAGGTGACGACAGCGGCGCGCGCGAGGTTGAGGCTTCCCGCCGTGCGGCACAGCGCGATGGCCGCAGCCTCGGCGTGAGCGCCGCCCGCCTGCTGGTGAGCGGCCTCGGCGAGTATCTCGCCCGCGCCATCAAGAAGCACACACCCCACCGGCGGATTTGGCGCCGTCGCCCCGGCCTTGGCCCAGGCCAGGTCCAGGGCCCGCTGCGCGGCGGCGGCCAAGCGATCAATGGATAACAACACCCCAGCGACATAGGGATCGCGTTCAGGCCTCGCCACGGCCAAGGTCGTAAAATTCTCAGGCGAAAACGACGCGGAAGCTACGGGACGTGATATTTAATTCGTTGGGGGGCGGCCGTTGACCATTCAACAGATCAATTACGACGCCTGGTGGATCTGGTACGTCACCTGGCTCGCCGCGGTCGTCTTTTCGGCGCGCACCAGGGTGCAGAATGGCCGCGACGCCTTCAGCCCTGGGCGGCTCCTGTTCGGGGTCGGTTTCATCCTGATCCTGGTTCCCAGTTCATTTTGGCGCAGAATGCCCGGCGGTGCGTCGGCGACGGCCTTGGCGAGGCCTCTTTGGGCCGCGTCCGATCTTGTGAACGGGGTCCTCTTTGGTCTTGTGCTCATGGGCTTCGCTTTCTGCTGGTGGGCCCGGTTGCATCTGGGCAGGCTCTGGTCGGGGTTCACCACCTTGAAGGAAGGCCATTACATCGTTTCCACGGGCCCCTATGGGATCGTGCGCCATCCGATCTATTCCGGCATCCTGTTTTCCGCCCTTATGTCCGTGGGGCTGAACGCCGACATTCTCGCCGCCCTCGGCTTTGTCTGTGCGACGCTGGGTCTCGCCATCATCGCCAGGATCGAGGAGCGATTTCTTCGCGAGCAGTTGGGGGCGGGAGCTTACGGCGCCTATGCCGCCCGAGTCCCCATGCTGGTCCCAAAGTGGCTCGGCGGGTGACGGCTGCCTGATGGGGCGCCCCAAACGGAACCCGCCCCCGCAAACCAGCCTTTCCGTAGAGGGCCCTGATTAACCCCGGACGGAAACGCCGCCATGATCCTCTATTATGCTCCAGGCGCCTGTAGCCTCGGGGACCATATCGCCCTGCACGAGGCCGGTCTGACCTTCGACGCGGTCAAGGTCGACCTGCAGACCCACACCACCGAGGATGGCCGCGATTTCGGGACGATAAATCCCAAGGGATACGTGCCGGCCCTGGTCCTGCCGAATGGCGAGCTGTTGACGGAGAATATCGCCATCCTCAGCTGGATCGCCGACAAGGCGTCAAGCCTCCAGCCCCAGGGGGAGACCGCTCGTTACCGACTCCTGGAGACGCTCGCCTATATCTCGACGGAAATTCACAAGGGTTTCAAGCCCTTCTTCACCCCGGGATCGACCGACGCGCAGAAGGCGAAGGCCTCGGACACCATCACCCAGCGCATGACTCTCCTCGCGGGCCAGGCGAAGGACCAATTCCTCTTCGGATCGAAGGTCAGCGTCGCCGACGCCTATCTCTTCGTGATGCTTACCTGGGCGAAGAAATTCGCGGTCAAGATCCCGGAGAGCTTGTCCGCTTATGCTGACCGCATGCGGGCGCGGCCGGCGGTAAAGCTGGCGCTGGAGGAAGAGGGACTGGGGTAATTCGCTTGACGAATAAGTGAGGCTCCGCAGTGGCGTCGCCGTATCTTCCATGCGATGGCGCTGAAATGGCGGAGTGAATTGGGGGCGATCCGTGGCGTCATGGTGGGCAGGTCTTGCGCGGCCACGCATCGACTGGCGGACGGCTCCCGAAGTGCTTTGGCGCAGCCTTGTCTTCATTGTTGCCCTTACGATCCTGATCATCGTCACCACGCGGTGGAACCGCTGGCAGGGGCGGGCGGGATGGCAGACCACCGATGACGCGTTTCTGCAGGCGGACCTGACGCCGCTCGCCGCCAAGGTTCCCGACTATGTCGTCGCCATGCCGGTCCAGGATGATCAGGTCGTCCACGCCGGCCAGACCATCGCCCAGATCTTTGATGGGGATTATCGCGCCGCCGTGGCGGGGGCCGAGGCTAATGTCGCCGCCGCCGAAGCTCAGGGCGCGACCCTGGCCGCCCAGGCGAAACTTCAGGGGGCTACGATCAGCGCGGCGGAGGCCGCGGCCGACGCGGCGAGGGCGGCCCTCGATCAGAATGGTCGGGACATGGCCCGACAGGCGAAGCTCCTGGAGACCGGCTCCTCCACCGCCGAGGCGGGGGAGAAGCTGGGCGCCGCCCACGCGCAACTGACAGCCCAGTTCGCCCAGACCCGCGCTCAGGCGCGGGCCGCCCGTTTGCAACTGGGTGTTCTGGCCTCTCAGGCCGCCCAGGCGCGCGCCGCTCTGGCCGCCCAGCGCGCGGCCCTGAGCCTGGCTGAGATCAATCTCGGCTATACTCGCATCGTCGCGCCGGAAGACGGCGTGATCGCCCAGCGGCAGGTGAAGCCCGGCCAATATGTCGGCGTGGGGACCCAGATCACCAGCCTGACGCCCCTGCCTCATGTCTGGATCATCGCCAATTATCGGGAGACCCAGCTCACTCACATGGCCGTGGGCCAAAAGGCCGAAATCCGCATCGACGCCTATCCAGGTCGGGTCATGCGCGGCCACGTAATAGCCTTCGCGCCGGGCGCCGGATCACAGTTCGCCCTTCTGCCCCCCGACAACGCCACCGGCAATTTCACCAAGGTCGTCCAGCGCGTGGCGGTGAAGATCGCCATCGACGACGCGGCCGGTCTCGCGGACCGCTTGCGGCCGGGCCTGTCCGTCGAGGCGAAGGTGGACGCCCGGGCGGAACTGCCCAAATGAGGCGGTCGTCCAAAATGAGGCAGCTCCGATGAGCGAGGCGGCGGCGCCGGACCCGCCCATTCCCTGGCTGGGTCTCGCCGGCGTCCTGCTCGGAACGTTCATCTCCACCCTGAACGGGCGCCTCTCCACCTTTGGCCTGGCCGACATACGCGGGGCCGTTCACGCCGGCTTCGACGATGGCGCCTGGATCACCACGGCCCAGACCGCCGCCCAGATGCTCATCGCCCCCGTCGCGATCTGGGTCGGCGGCATATATGGCCCCCGCCGGGTGCTCATGAACGCCGCCGCCGCCTTCGCGCTGATTTCGGCGCTCATACCCTTCTCCACGGGTCTTCCGATGCTGCTGACCCTGCAATTCCTGGGCGGGCTCGCCTCGGGCTGCTTCGTGCCCCTGACCCTCGGATACCTTCTGCGAAACCTGCCGCCCCGCTTCTGGACTTTCGGCGTCGCCCTCTACGCCCTGAACCTCGAGCTCTCTTTGAACATCTCCGCCTCGCTGGAGGGCTGGTACGTGGATAATTTCTCCTGGGTCTGGATCTTTTGGCAGAACGTGCCCCTGGCGCTCGGCATGGCGCTCTGCCTGCATTTTGGCGCGCCCC
>Ga0116226_10002294_pt1 | contig 16588 bp, 15 predicted proteins | sample S1TSphfallax_FD_89692 | JGI IMG/M metagenome (GOLD analysis project Ga0116226, IMG submission 89692) | Host-associated microbial communities from peat moss isolated from Minnesota, USA - S1T2_Fa - Sphagnum fallax MG | ecosystem: Host-associated > Plants > Peat moss > Unclassified | place: USA... | reverse complement strand
TGCGATCGGGCGGCCGCCGTCGCTCACGACGACCTGACGGTGGCCGCCGCGGAGCGCGCGCAGCGCGTCGTCCAGGCACGCGCTACGGTCGAGCAGCTGGAACGGGGGCAGCAACACTTCGCCGATCGTCGCATCGAGTTTCTGCGGCGCGCGCTCGAGACAATCGAGCACCGCTTGCACGCTGATACGCCCGACCAGGCACTCGTCGTCGACGACTGCCGCATCATCGATCTTGCGGTCGGCGAGGATGCGCGCGGCTTCGCGCACGGTGATCGTCGAGCGCACGAACCGGTCGTCGCCGCCGCCGCGTGCGAGCACCTCGCCGAGCGACGTTCCGCGCGGTCCCAGAAAGTCGCGCGCGGCCATCCACTCGTCGTTGAAGATCTTCGAGAGATAGCCGCGGCCGGAATCCGGCAGGATCGTAACGATGACGGCACCAGCGTCGAGTCCGCGCGCGATCCGCTCGGTGGCAACGAGCGCCGCTCCGGAGGAGCCGCCGGCGAGCAAGCCTTCTTCGCGCGCCGCCCGGCGCGCCATGAGGAACGCGTCGCGGTCGCCGACACGCTCGATGCGGTCGATCACGCTCAAGTCCAGCGTCGCCGGCAGATAGTGGCGCCCGATCCCTTCGATCGCATACGGCGCGGGCATTCCGCCGGAGTAGATCGAGCCGATCGCATCGACGCCGACGATGCAGACGCTCGGCTTACGCGCCTTGAGCGCGCGGGCGATCCCGCAGATCGTGCCGCCGGTACCGATTCCGGCGACGAGATGCGTGATCGCACCGCCGGTCTGTTCCCAAATCTCGACGCCGGTGAGTTGTTCGTGGGCGAGCGGGTTGATCGGATTTGCGTACTGATTCGGTGAGTAGGCGCCGGGGATGTCGCGGGCGATCTTGGCCGCCAGCGCCGTGTAACTCTCGGGCGAATCGGCCGCCACGGGCGGCGCGACGATGACCTCGGCGCCATAGGCGCGGAGGGCGGCGATTTTCTCGTGCGAGGTCTTTTCCGGCACCGTGAGGATGCAGCGATAGCCGCGGATCGCCGCGACCATGGCGAGGGCCGCGCCCGTATTGCCGCTCGTCGGCTCGACGATCGTCCCGCCCGGCGCGAGCAGTCCCGCCCGTTCGGCGTGCTCGATCATCGCGACCGCCATGCGGTCTTTGATGCTGCCGCCGGGGTTGAGAAATTCCAGTTTCGCCAGGGTCAACGCGCGCGCGCCCGCCGTGATGCGATTGAGACGCACCAGCGGGGTTCCGCCGATCGCTTCCTCGGCGCTCGAGCAATACGTTGCCGTGGCAATCCGTTCCACCTCTGGGTGTTCGGTTTGCGGGCCTGCGCGGTTTAGGTGCGGCGTGCCCCGGCGGCGAACTCTTCCCGCACATTCATGGCAAAACTGTATTTCCGCTACTCGGCGATGAACGCCGGGAAGACGACCGCGCTGATCCAAGTCGCCCACAATTACGAGGAAAACGGCCGCAGCGTCCTGATCTACACGGCCGCGATCGACCACCGTTTCGGTGCCGGGACCGTCACCTCGCGGCTCGGGATCGCGCGTCCGGCGCACACGTTCGATGAGACGACGCGATTCGGGCCGCTGCTCGATGCGCAGCCCGACCTCGCGTGTCTGTTGATCGATGAGGCGCAGTTTCTTTCGATCGATCAGGTGCGTGAATTGCACCGGCTCGCGCACACCCGCAACGTGCCCGTGATCTGCTATGGGATTCGCAGCGATTTTCTCGGTGATCCGTTTCCGGGTGCCGCCTATCTGCTCACGCTCGCCGACAGTCTCGAAGAACTCAAGACGATCTGTTCGTGCGGCAAGAAAGCGACGATGAACCCGCGCGTCGACGAACGCGGTGCGCGCATTCTCAGCGGCGATCAGATCGCAATCGAAGGCGAGACGCGCTACGTGCAAATGTGCGGCGGATGTTTTTATCGCGAAGACGTCACGTGTCTACCGCTGCGCGAAACCGCGCGCGCCGGGAGCTGATTAACACACGCTTGATGATACGTGTGCGCTACGACACGTAGCGCGCGTGTGCGAAAACACAATTCGCGTGTGCTGACACATAATTAACGAACGACTCAGCAAAACCGCTCATGCGGTGTGCCCTCGAGCCGATGTTCATTGCGAGCGCGTTCTTCGATCGCTCACCATCTCACCGCAAAGGATTGCAATGAACATCCGGGTTTTACGCTGGCTGTCGGCCGGCTTGTTCTCCTGCGCCATCGTCGGCGCAATTCCCGCGTTCGCTGATACGGCAGAATTAGCGACGAGCTCCGCCGTCACCTACCATCCGGCGTCGATTCATCTTGCGGGTCCGCTGCAACCGTCGAATCGGCCGACCGCGCGCGGCATGCTGCGCCTTGCGACGTATGTGTTGCAAGCACTCGACGCGTCCTCGAGCGCACGCGCGCTGCGTGTCGCGGGACGTCACGAAGATAATGCGATGTTACGTCCGTTCGCGCACGGTGGCGTGCTCACGATGGATCTCGGCTTCGCGCTCGGCGACATCGTTCGCGATTTCGCGATCCGCCGGAGTTCCGAGTCGGTCCAGATCAGCGCCGATGCGTTGCAGGCCGCGAGCAACCTCGCGGGCATGTTGCAGACGAACGCCAACGGCCGCTAGGACGACGTTCGTTCCTCGCCAATCGTCGATCCATGAAGAAGACGACGGCGGACGGGCAGCGCTGGGAGCATGACGGTGTCCGCGTGATCTGCGGGGCCGAGCTCGATCCGAATACGGCTCAGACGCCGGGGATGACGCGGGCCGCCGCGATCACCACGGCAAGCGCCGGAGCCCAGAAACTCTGGGCCGGCACGGTAACGATCCATCCCGATGCGAAAACGGGCGCGCACCATCATGGCGAGCTCGAGAGCGTGATCTACGTCGTGCGCGGCCGCGCACGGATGCGCTGGGGCGAGCAGCTCGAATTCACGGCCGACGCCGGGCCGGGCGATTTCATCTTCGTCCCGCCGTTCGTTCCGCACCAAGAGATCAATGCCTCAGCGGACGAGCCGCTGGAATGCGTGCTCGTGCGCAGCGGGCAAGATCCGGTCGTCGTGAACCTCGATATCGCGGGCGCGGAGACGCTCTCGACCGTTCCTTGGCGTGACGCGATTCACGGTCCATCGTGAAGCGCGTAAGCGATCCGCGCCGCGGACGAGTCGGCGTTTAGTTCTTCTCGAAGTCCAGGGCCACCGAGTTGATGCAGTAGCGCAGGCCGCTGGGCTTGGGTCCATCCTCGAAGACGTGGCCGAGGTGCGAATCGCAGCGCGCGCAGCGCGCTTCGGTACGCACCATGCCGTGCGAGCGATCTTCGACGAGCCGCACGTTCTGCGCTTCCTCGGGAGCCCAGAAGCTGGGCCAGCCGCTGCCGCTCTCGAACTTCTTGTCGCTGCTGAAGAGCAGCGCGCCGCAGGCTCCGCAGGTGTACGTCCCCGCGTCGTGATTGTGATACAACTGACCGCTGAACGGGCGCTCGGTCGCGCCTTCGCGCAGCACGGCGAAGCGCTCGGGGCCGAGTTCCGCCCGCCAATCGGCGGGCGACTTTTCGCTTGGTGACTTTTCGATCTGTTCGGACATACGCCGACGTTGGACGCCGGCGATTGCACCTCATGCGTTACGGTCGCTTAGCCGCCGAGCCGCTGGGTGGCTAGGTTTTCGCGACGTGCCACTTGCCTCCGAGGCCATCGCCGGTCATGTCCATCGACGCCTTGTCGCCGGCGAAAAAGTAGAGCGGCTTGCCCTTGTACGCCCACTGGCGCGTTCCGTCGTCGCGCTTGATGATCGTATACGCACCATGCGGTTTGGCGTCGGCCGGTGCCGTCAGCGGCGGCCAGCGTTTCGCGCACGCATCGTTGCACGTCGATTTATCGGTAGTATCGGTATCGAGGATGTAGAGCGTCATGCCGTTCGCGCCCATCAGCATCGATGTTTTGCCCATGTCCATCACGCTGATACCGGCCGGCGGCGACGGGGCGGGGCTTTGCGCGAGGGCGAGACCCCCGAGCCCGATGGTGAGTGCGGCGGTTGCGGCCGAACGAAGGGTGACTTGCAAGATCATGGTTCCTCCAGATGCGGAATTGTGTGCGCGGCGGTTCGACCGTGCCGGAGGCATCGATGGCGCACGGAGCATCGGGAGGGAAAAGTTGAGCGCCGGGGCGTCGTTCCCTCGCGCACGCATGATGTGGCTTCGGACGCCGAGAACGGACCTGACACGCTACGAGGGGCCGTGACGGGTGGCGCGTCCGCATCGTCTAAGGTTCGTAGCATTGTTCCCGGTAGCGCTGCTACCGGTCCGGTCGGAGGGTCTCGTGGCCGTCAAGCGCTCGTTCGATCTCACCACGCTGCTCGCGCAGGTCGCAACGGGGTTGCGGATTCCGGAGCGGATCGGTGCGGTGCCCAACGTCGAGTCGAAGCGGACGCGCGCGCTGCGCGGCCGGACGGAGCGCGGGAAGCCGGTCGTCAGCGTCTGCCCGTATTGCGCGGTCGGCTGCTCGACCCTCGCCTACGTGAGCGACGAAGGGAAACTGCTCGACGTCGAGGGCAACCCCGATAGCCCGATCAGCGGCGGTCACCTCTGCCCGAAGGGCTCGGCGATCTTCGGCCTCACCGTGAACACCGCGCGCTGGACCACCGTGAAGTATCGCGCGCCGTACGCGACCGAGTGGGAAGAGAAGCCGCTGGACTGGGCGCTCGACCGCATCGCCGAAAAATTCAAGGCGACGCGCGAGGAGACGTTCGTGCGCACGCTTCCGGACGGCAAGCGCGTCAATCAGGCGCGCGGGATCGCCTCGCTTGGCGGCGCGACGTTCGGCATCGAGGAGAACTACTTGCTCACGAAGATGCTGCGCTCCGCGGGCGTGGTGTCGATCGAAAACCAGGCTCGAATATGACATAGCGCAACGGTGCCTGGTCTAGGCACCTCATTCGGCCGCGGCGGCGCGACCACGTTCGTTCAGGATCTCGTCAATTCGGATTGCATCCTCATCGAGGGCTCGAATTTCGCCGAGTGTCATCCCGTCGCGTTCCGCTTCGTCATGGAAGCGAAGGAACGCGGGGCCAAGATCATCCACGTCGATCCGCGCTTCACGCGCACCTCGGCCGTCGCCGATGTGTACGCGCCCATTCGCAGCGGCTCGGACATCGTGTTCCTCGGCGCGCTCATCAACTGGCTGCTCGAGAACGAGCGCTATTTCCGCGAGTACGTCGTCGCGTTCACGAACGCATCGTACATCGTGCGCGAGGATTTCCAGGATACGGAAGACCTCGACGGGATGTTCTCGGGCTTCATCGATCCGGATGACACGACCGCCGACGGCCAGGATCGCTCGAAATACGCCTCGTTCGGCAACGATGCCGCAAAGCCGGTCCCCGGGAACTACGATACGAGTTCCTGGCAATTCGAGACCGATGAGGTACCACGCTACGACGGCAACGGCACGGTGAAGGTGCCCAAGCGCGATGATACGCTCCAGCACCCGCGCTGCGTGATCAACGTCATGCGCCGCCACTTCGCGCGCTATACGGCCGAGATGGTTGAAGAAGCGTGCGGCACGCCGCGCGAGACGTTCCTCGAGATCGCGAATCTGCTGGCGGACAACAGCGGCCGCGAACGCACGACGGCGTTCGCGTACGCGGTGGGCTGGACGCAGCACACCGTCGGCGTGCAGTACATCCGCACGGCCTCCATCCTGCAGCTCTTGCTCGGCAACATCGGGCGCCCGGGCGGCGGGATCATGGCGCTGCGCGGCCATGCGAATATTCAAGGCGCGACCGATATCCCGACGCTCTACGACTCGATGCCGGGCTATCTGCCGATGCCTTCGGCGCTGCGGAACGAACAAACGCTGGCCGACTACTTGAAGTCGGTCACGAAGCCGACCGGCTGGTGGGCGAACACGCCGAAGTACGTCGTCTCGCTGCTCAAGGCGTATTACGGCGATCACGCGACCAAGGACAACGACTTCGCCTTCGACTATCTGCCGCAGATCAGCGGCGATCACTCGACGCTACCGACGCAGATCGCGATGAAGGACGGTGAGATCAAAGCCTACTTCGTGATCGGCATGAACCCGGCGGCCTCGGGCTTCAACGCCGAACTCGCTCGCGCCGCGATGGACAAACTCGAGTGGATGGTCAACATCGACGCCTACGAAACCGAGTCGGCGTCGTTCTGGCGCCGCGAGGGCGTCGATCCCACCACGATCGGCACCGAGGTGTTCTTCTTACCGTCGAGCACGATCCTCGAAAAAGAAGGCACGATGGTGAACACCAATCGCCTCTTGCAATGGCACGATAAAGCAGTGCACGCACCCGGCGACACGCGCTCGGATCTCTATCTGTTCCACCAGTTGGGCTTGCGGCTCAAGGCGCTCTACGCGGATTCAACCGATCCCAAGGACCGTCCCATCCAAGCGATGACGTGGGACTATCCGCACGAGGATCCGCACGAGCACGATCTCGGCGAACCGTCGGCGCGCAAGGTGCTCATGGAAGTCAACGGGTACCGCGTCGAGCCGGGCAAGCCCGGCTACGATTGCCCGCAAGTCACGGCCTTCACCGAACTCGCCGACGACGGATCGACGGCGGCCGGCGGCTGGATCTACAGCGGCGTCTACCCGGACAAGCAGACGAATCGTGCGCGCAATCGCACGGGCGATGAGTGGACGTCGCTCGACTGGGGCTTCGCGTGGCCCGCGAACCGGCGTATGCTCTACAACCGTGCCTCGGCCGATCCGGACGGGAAGCCGTGGAGCGACCGCAAGACCTACATGCAGTGGGACGAGCAGCAGAAGAAGTGGACCGGCCCGGACATCCCGGATTTTCCGGCCACGAAATCACCGCACGAACCCGCCAAGCCCGGCGCGAGCGGCGTCGACGCGCACAGCGGCGCGAATCCGTTCATCATGCAGCTCGACGGGATGGGCGCGCTCTTCGTCAACGGCGCGCTCAAAGACGGCCCGCTGCCGGCGCACTACGAGCCGATGGAATCGGTCGTCGGCAACCCGCTCTACGGTCAGCAAAGCAATCCCACGCTACGCGAGTGGGACCGCGACGACAACCCCTATAACGGCCGCGAAAATCCGGACTATCCGTACGTCCTCACGACCTACCGGCTGACGGAACAATCGGGGATCATGACGCGCTACGTGCCGTGGCTCGCCGAACTCCAGCCCTCGCTCTTCGCCGAGATCGACCCCGATCTCGCGGTCGAAAAATCGATCCGCAACGGCGATTGGGTCACGATCGCGACCGCGCTCGGCCAGATCGAAGCGCGCGCGCTGGTCAGCGGCCGGATGAAACCGCTGCGGATCGGGAAGGGGAAAGACCGCCGTCTCATCCATCAGATCGGCGTGCCCTACAACTACGGCAGCCTCGGCTACGCGACCGGCGACTCGATCGGCACCCTGATCCCGCTCGCGCTCGATCCGAACGTCTCCATCCACGAAGCGAAGACGCTCTCGTGCACGATTCGCGTCGGCCGTCGTACGAGCGGGCCCAACGCGCGCGTCGACGAGCCGGTGCCGGCGAATCAAGTCAGCGATTGGGGTGCGTCGCGGCCGCATGGACGCGACGAGGCTCCCGTCTGATGGCGAGCGGCTTCTTCACCGACACGACCCTCTGCATCGGCTGCAAAGCCTGCGAGGTCGCCTGTAAACAGTGGAACGAGCTGCCCGCCGACGGCTACGCCTTCACCGGCGACTCGTACGATAATACCGGGGCGCTCGGCGGCACGACGTGGCGGCACGTGGCCTTCATCGAATCGACGCCCGATGCGCCGGGCGCGCCGCCGACGATGAACCGTTGGGTGATGATGTCCGACGTCTGCAAGCACTGCACGAACGCGGGCTGTATGGAAGCGTGTCCGACGGGCGCGATCATCCGCAACGAGTTCGACGACGTCTTCATCCAGCCCGACGTCTGCAACGGCTGCGGCTACTGCGTGCCGTCGTGTCCGTTCGGCGTCGTCGATCTGATCGATCATCAGGTCATCCAGCCGCGCTTCGCGAGCGACGGACGCACGGACGACAACGCCGTGCAGACGCACGGCGGCGTCGCGGGCAAATGCACGCTCTGCTACGACCGGCAGAAAGTCGGGCTCGTTCCCGCCTGCGCGAAAGCGTGTCCGACCGATTCGATTCAATTCGGCGACGTCGACGAACTCAAAGATCGGGCGCGCAAACGCGTCACGGACCTGCAGTCGCGCGGCGTCGACGCCTCGCTCTACGGCGTCGATGAGAAAACGTCGGTCGGCGACCTCAACGCATTCTTTCTGTTGACCGGTCCGCCCGCGGCCTACAACCTGCCCGAACGGCCGGTGCTGCCGTCGACGCGGCAACCCGCCGGCTACGTGAGCGCCGCGCTTGCGGTCACCGGGCTCGCGCTCATCGGGCTTGCACTCTTCCGGCGCGAGAGCGCGTGAGAGAACTCCGCGACCTTTCCCCCGATGCATCGGCCCGCGGCGCGGCGGCCGGAAACGGCGTGCTGGCACCACTGCCGGAAACCTACTACGACCGGCCGCTGCTCAAGAAGCCGCATTGGGAGTGGGAGGTCATCACCTATCTCTTCCTCGGCGGCATCATGGGCGGTTCCGGGCTGCTCGTCGCAATCACCGACGAGAAAAAAGATCCCGAGCTCTCGCGCAACCTGCGGTACGTTACGTTTGCGCTGGCGTCGACGTGCCCGCTCATCCTGGTCAAACATCTGGGCCGGCCGGAGCGCTTTCTGCACATGCTGCGCATCTTCAAGTGGCGCTCGGCGATGTCGATGGGCGTGTGGGGACTCATCGCCTTCTCCGCACCGGTCACCGCCGGCGCGATCGGTCAGGCCGCGCGCGACGGGCTGATCCCGCGCTGGTTGCGCTGGCTGCATCCGCGTCCGCTCACCGACCCGCTCACCGCCGTGCTCGGCGCGTTCATCGGCAGCTACACGGGCGTGCTGCTCAGCGCGACCGCGCTGCCGCTGTGGGGCATCGGCAAACGCCATATCCCGATGTTCTCCGCCTGCTCCGGGATCGCCGGCGCGTGTGCAGCGAATAGTCTGATCCTCGCGCTCACCGGCGGGAGTGAGGAATCGATCGAGAAACTCGAGCGCTTCGAGACGTTTGCGGCGCTCGCGGAACTGGCGCTCTTACGCGACTTCCGGCGCCATGCCGGCTCGATCGGCGATCCGATGTTCGCCGGTGCGCGCGGTGCCAAGCTGACTCGCCACACCGAGATCGGCGGCATCATTCTGCCGGCCGTGTTCTCGGTGTTGCCGATCCACGGCCGCTGGAAAACCGTCGTGTCCTCGGTGCTGACGCTCATCGGCGGCTACGTGTTGCGCGAGACGCTGATCGAGGCCGGCAAGAACTCGGCCGACGATCCGCGGGCGGCCTCGCGCCAGCCCGAATGAATCCGGTGGTCTCGCGCGCGGGACCCTCCGAAGCAACGCGCGTCGTGACGTTCGAGCACGGCGTCGCGAGCGTGCGCGAGGATCGCGTCGCCGGTGAAGAGCCGCTCGAGATCCGGCTGCGCGCGGGCGGCGCGAGCAAGACGATCGCGATCACGATGCGTACCCCCGGCCACGATTTCGAGCTCGCGGCGGGCTTCTTGTTCGCCGAAGGCGTGATCGGCGGACTCGACGACATCCGCGAGATGACCTATTGTCTCGACGGGTCGGTCGATGACGATCAGCAGTACAACATCGTCAACGTCGATCTCGCGCGCGCGACGCTCCCGGATCTGGTCGCGCTCGAACGGCATTTCACGACGACGAGCGCCTGCGGGATCTGCGGGCGTGCGACGCTCGAGGCGCTGCGCGATCGCGGCGTACCGGCGGTGAACGCGGCGTTGCCGCTCGCGCCGTCCGTGATCACGGGCTTACCCGAGGCGCTGCGCGCGCGGCAGCGCGTGTTCGCGAGCACCGGCGGCTTGCACGCAGCTGCCCTCTTCGCCGCCGACGGAACGCTGCGGATCGTCCGCGAGGACGTCGGCCGCCACAACGCGTTCGACAAACTCATCGGCGCCGCGCTGCTGGCCGCCTCGCCACCGTTCGCTGATGCGATCGTGCTGGTCAGCGGGCGCGCGAGTTACGAACTCGTGCAGAAGACGATCGCGGCCGGCGTTCCGGTGCTGTGCGCGGTATCGGCGCCGAGCAGTCTCGCCGTCGCGCTGGCGCGTGAGTTCGGCGTGACGCTGATCGGTTTTCTGCGCGGCGACCGCTTCAACGTCTACGCACACGACGAACGGATCGTGCGATGAGCGAGACGATGATCGACTTTGCGAGCGCTGCAGCGATCGTCGCCGCGCTGCCGGCGCTCGGGGTCGAACGCGTCGATCTGCGCGCGGCCGACGGACGAACCCTCGCCGAGCGGATCGTTGCGCCGGAGGATCTCGTCCCGTTCGCGCGGTCGGCGATGGACGGTTTCGCGGTGCGCGCGGCGGATACGCAGACCGCGCCCGTCACGCTGCCGATTCGCGCCGAGGTGTTTGCTGAAGCGGGCCGCGTTCGCCACGCGCCCGCGACCGCGACGGCGATCGCCACCGGCGGCGCGATCCCCGACGGCGCGGACGCGGTGATCCCGATTGAAGATACGCTCGTCTCATCGGGCACCATCGTCGTTGCCGGGCCGGTGCGGGTCGGTCACCACGTGTTTCCGCCGGGGGAAGACGCGCGGGCCGGCGATGAGCTCGCGGCGGCGGGAAGCGTCCTCGGGCCGCCCGCGCTCGGACTGCTCGCGGCGGCCGGCATCACCTCGGTCCCCGTGTACCGCTTGCCGCGCGTCGCGCTCCTCTCGACCGGCAACGAACTGGTCGCCTTCGATGAATCGCCGGCGCACGGCCAGATTCGCGATAGCAACATCATCACGATCGCCGCCGAGGTGCGCCGGTTCGGCGTCGCGGCACTCACCGTCGCAACCGTTCCCGACGATCGCGACGCCGTTAGCGCAGCGCTCGAAGCGGCACTCGCGTCAGCGGATCTCGTGATCACGTGTGGCGGTGCATCTGTCGGCGAACGCGATTACGTCAAGGCGGCATGCACGGCGCTCGGGGTCGAGTTCGCCTTTCGCGCCGTCGGTCTGCGGCCCGCGCGGCCGACCGCGCTCGGGCGCCGCGGCGCAACCGTGGTCGCGGTGTTGCCCGGCAATCCGGCGTCGGCGTTCGTCGCCGTGCACGAATTCGTGCGGCCCGCCGTGGCCGCGCTCGGCGGCCGTGCGGATGTGATGGCCCGCATTCCGGCACGCTTGGCGGGCTCGCTGCACGCGCGCCGGGGGCGCGCATACGCCGCCTACTGTCGTGTGCGGTTCAACGGCGGCGCCTACGTTGCGACGCCGCTCGAGAATCAATGTTCGGCGTTGACGCGCCTTGCCGCAGAAGCCGACGGATTCGTAATCGTCCCCGCCGACGGCCGCGATCTGAACCCCGGCGACGACGCCCTCGTCGACATCATCCGTTGGGATCGCGTGCACGAACGCATCGCGGAGATCGCCCGCAGCTCGATTGGCGATCCGAGATAGGGAAACCAGCTGCTGACGCGTCCGTGCCCGCCCGAAATACAACGATGGCGATTGCGCCCGTCGAGCGGAGCGTTTGTGCTCGCGTGCGTTGGAAAATGTTACGCGAACGCCGAGCATCGGAATATCGTGGTTTTTCGCGATGCTTCTTGCATCGGGCCTGAGCGCCTACTCTGAGCGATCGGGTTTTTCGGGAAATCAATCCGCGGGTGATACCTCTTCGTTAGTGGGTAGAGGACGTCTACACTCTCGCTTGGAGGAAGAATGCAATTTCTCCGCGTTTCCGCGCTGTCGGCGATACTGTCGCTCGTAGCGACGGGCATGGTCAGCGCACATCCGTTGGGCAATTTCACGAGCAATCATCTCACGCGTCTGACGGTTGAACGGTCGGCCGTGTTCGTGCATTACGTCCTCGATGATGCGGAGATTCCCACGTTCTCAATCTTGCGCTCGCTCGATACCGACGGACATCCTGCGCGACCCGTGCTCGCTGCGTGGGCGAGGCATCACGCGACGGAGATCGCTCCGCAACTCGTGCTGACCAGCGATGGGAAACCGCTCGCGCTCACCCGGTTGACGAGTTCCGTCATGCTGCGTCCGGGCGCGGGCGGACTGGCGACGCTCTATTTTACCGCCGACTACCGGGCGCCGCTCAGCGCCGGAGCGCATGCGCTTCACTATGCCGACACGACGCTGCCGGACCGCATCGGCTGGCGCGACATCGTCGTAACGCCGGCGCACGAGCCGACGAACGAGCTGCGCGCGTATCCGAACGCCTTGATCGGATCGCCGCGCGATCGGACGGCCGTGACGCTGTCGAGCAGCGCCGGCGGCGTGCTCACCGTGAGGGATGCAAGCGAACCCGGCGCGTTTGCGGTGCCGTCGGCGGCGCGGATGAACGCGCTCTCCGATGTGTTGGCGCGCGATCTGAGCGATCCGCTGGTGCTGCTCGGCGCGTTGCTGCTCGCGGTCGGTCTCGGCGCGCTTCACGCGCTGGAACCCGGCCACGGCAAGACGTTGCTCGCAATTTCGCTGGTCGGCGCCCGCGCGACCGTGCCGCAAGCAACGATTCTTGCCTGCGCGCTCACGATCGCGCACACCGCGGGCGTCTTGCTCTTCGGCGTCGTCGTGCTCAGCCTCACGCGCTACGTCGTGCCGGAGACGCTCTATCCGTGGATCGCCGTACTCTCGGGTGCCTTCGTTGCGCTGCTCGGCGCGCGCGCGCTTTCGAAGACGATCGTGCAGCGTGCGAGCCATCGGGTCGTGGCGGTGCCCGCAACCGCGCCGACCGACGCGGAGCTCGCTCGCGCGGCGCTTCGCGCGCACGATGAATCCCACGCGCTTGGGCTCGCGCACGATCACGGCGATCTGGACGCCGATGCGCACGCCCGCGCTCATGCGATTCCTGGCTCCGCGCCGCTGCGCTTTCGCGATGCCCTTCTCGCCGCGGCATCGGGCAATGTCGCGCCGTGTCCCGCTGCGCTCGTCGTTTTGCTCGCCGCGATCGCGACGCATCGCATCGGCTACGGCCTCATCCTCATCGTCGCGTTCAGCATCGGTCTCGCGCTGACGCTCACCGTCCTCGGCGTCGCGGTCGTTCGCGGCGCGGGCTGGCTGATGCGGCGTCCGCAATTCGACCGCGCCGCCGGCTATGCGCCGCTCGTCACCGCTAGCGCCATTTCCGTCATCGGTGCGTGGATGCTCGGCGAGGGGATCGCCACGCAAGCCGCTTGGCCGCCGGCGGTGGTCGCCGTTGCCGTTCTCGCCCTGATCGCCGCCTATACCTCGATCGCCGTCGCACGCGTGAGGCGTCCGCAGTTTTCCCACCACGTCCCCGCGTGAGTCATCGCGCGGCGACCATCGTCACGCCACTCCCACTCGGAATCCAAGGAGAAGGACCATGAAACCGATCCACCGAGCGCTCGCAGGCATCGTCGCGATGGCTGCCGTCGTCATCGCGATCGTTGCGTACGACACCGAAGTCGTACGCGGATCCGATCACCAAGATACCTACAACCTCGCAACGCGGTCGAACACGTCGGCCGATATCACCGACGTCTTCGTCTTCCCCTCGCCGACCAATGCCGCGAACGTGGTGCTCGCGATGGATGTGGCGCCGCTCAGCAGCGCCCAGTATTTCGATCCGACGCTGATGTGGCAGTTCAAGATCTCACATGTCGCCGGCGGCCCGGAAGATGAGGTCATCCAGTTCGGGGTGACGGGGACCGGCGCGAGCCAGACGATCACGGTCCACGGCCCGGCGAAACCGAACGAGGTCGGCACGACGAACACCTTCATCACGCAAACCGGCAGTACGCCGTACAATACGGTTTCGACGACCGCGAACGGCATGCAGATCTACGCCGGTCCGAAGGCCGACCCGTTTTACATCGATCTGTTCGCGCTCTTCTCGTTCCTCGGCGACCGCAACTACTCGACGCACACCTCGCAGACCGATCCCGGGACGTGTAATCCGGCCGTGACGCCGCTCTGCAACGGCGACAACGCGGGCGCGGCCGGCACGTACGCAACGGCGGCGCAGAAGGCGCAGAGCGCCACGATGCCGTCGTTCAACGGATTCGCCGCCGGAACGATGTCGAGCACCGCGACCGGCGCGTACGCCTGCAGCACGGCGCCCGCGTCGGATACCCTGACCGATCTCGGCACCGGTTTCAACGTCCTCACGTTCGTGGTGGAGATGCCGCGTGCGTTACTTACGACCGGCTACTCAAGCCAGGTCATCCACGTGTGGGCGACCGTCAACTCGTCGACGGGAAGCTAGGAGCGCGATCATGCAGAACATCAATCCGACCATCCTCGCTTTCACGCTTGCGGGCGTCCTCGTCGCCGGCTGCGGCGGCGGCGGCAGCAAGATCAGCAGCCTCCCCGCGGCAGGTACGTACACCCAGATCGAACGACTGTCGCGTCCGGCGATCAAGGAAGTGTTCGAGCCGTTCAACGATCACAAGATCTCGAACGCCGCCGAACCCTACAACGATCCGACGATCAAAGCGGATATCATCGCGACGGAAGACTACATCCGCCCGCCAAACGCGACCTTGAAGACGGACTACGGCGTGTCGCTCGCGGGTATTTTGTACCCGGATGAATACGAGGTCGACCTCTCGCAGTCCGGCAGTGCCGGCTATCTGGGAGCCGATAGCGGCGGGATCTACGGCGGCAAATTCGGCGGCCGCGATCTCACCGACGACGTGGTCGACGTGTCGCTGAGCGCGATCGCCGGCAATGCGCTCACCCTGATCGGCGTCACCGACGACCTCGAAGAGAACAACTGCATCTCGAAAGAAAATCTGACCCAGCGCGCCACGCAAACCCAAACGGCGACGTTCCCCTACTTCTCCGCACCCCACTAGCCCGCAGAGGAACGATGCGAACCCAAACGTTCGCGACGGCGGCGGCGATCGCGTTCATCGCGATCGCCGCGCTGCTCGTTTGGCCGCGCTTCATCGACCACGGCGTCAACGTTGCGACGGCCGCGGCCTATCCGACGATGGCGCCCGTCAACCCGGATTACCTGCAGCGCGATAAACTCGTCGCGTTCTGGGAGAAGGCCGATCGTCAGCACATGCGCGGGGATATGATCAGCCCGCGGATGCTCGCCGAGCAATACTTGCAGCGCTACCGCGAGCAGATGGACGTCGACGACGTCCTGCGTGCGAAGGCGGCCGCGGACGCCTCGATGCGAGCACAACCGCGCGGGAACATGCAGGCGGCGCTCGAGATCGCCACCATCTTTCTCACCCTGCACCGCTTTCACGACGCGATCGACATGACGCACTGGATCGAATCCTGGGATCCGGGCGACGACGCAATGTATCCGCGCGAGGCGAGCCTCGACATGGAGATCGGTGATTTCGCCACCGCAAAGAAGCGCCTCGATTCGGTCCCGCTCAAGGATCGCGACGACTCCTGGTATACGATCGACTCGCGCTATCTCGAACTGACCGGTCACCTCGCCCAAGCGCGCTCGGTGCTGGCGCGCGTGTCGGCGTATCAGAATGCCAATTTCGATGCGCCCGCGCAATCGCGCGCGTGGTATTTCTTCCGGCAGGGCGAGATGGCGTTCGAGGCCGGCGACAACGACGCGGCGATCGCCGACGAGCGCCAGGCCGTGACGATGTTTCCGCGGTACGCCGATGCGTACCGCGCCGCCGCGCGCTTCGAGTGCGCGCTCCATCAGTGGGAGGCGTGCCTTGCCGACGCGAAAGCCTCGGCGGACATCGTGCCGTATCCGGAGTCGCTCGGCTACGAAGCCGACGCACAGCTTGCGCTCGGCGACCCGGCATCCGCCGCGCAGACGCGCGATCTGATTCACACGATCCAACAGCTTGGCGACGCGCAGCACATCACGGACCGGCTCGTCGCAATCTACTACGCCGACCATCATCTCTATCCGAACGTCGCGTATGCGATCGCAAAGCACGAACTGAACGCCCGGCGCGATCTCTTCACCTGGGATACCGTCGCCTGGGCCGCGGCGATGGACGGCCGCTGGGAGGAAGCGCGCTCCGATATCGCACGCGCGCTCGCACAACACGCCGAGAACTCGCTCATCGACTATCATGCGGGCGTGATCGCGGCGCACTTCGGCGACCGCGCGCAGGCCGGCGCCGACTTTCAGACGGCGCTCGCGCTCAACCCGCACTTCCACCCGGCCTTCGCCGACGACGCGCGCGCGTATCTCGCGCAGCCGGCCGCACGATGACGCGCCCGGTCCGGCGCGGCGCCTTCGGGCTGCGCGCGCTCGCGCGCGTCTTCGACGATAGCCCGGGCGATACGCGAGCCCGGATCGCCGTGATCTACACCGTGCTCGTCGCGGCCAACATCGGCGCGTGGGTGCTGGCATTCGCGGCGTTCTCGAACCGGCCGGTGCTCCTCGGCACGGCGCTGCTCGCCTACACCTTCGGTCTGCGCCACGCCGTCGATGCCGATCACATCTCGGCGATCGACAACGTCACCCGCAAACTCATGCAGGACGGCAAGCACCCGGTTTCGGTCGGGTTCTTTTTCTCACTCGGGCACTCGACGATCGTCGTCGCGCTCTCGGTCGGGATCGCGGTGGCCGC
>Ga0116226_10002292_pt1 | contig 16601 bp, 21 predicted proteins | sample S1TSphfallax_FD_89692 | JGI IMG/M metagenome (GOLD analysis project Ga0116226, IMG submission 89692) | Host-associated microbial communities from peat moss isolated from Minnesota, USA - S1T2_Fa - Sphagnum fallax MG | ecosystem: Host-associated > Plants > Peat moss > Unclassified | place: USA... | reverse complement strand
TTGTGGGCCACCGAACGAAACGGGCAGTGGCAGCTGGAGCAGCATGGGCCGGACGGTCAGCTGATCCGCGCCCTGACGCCGACTGAATTCCGCTTCGACGCGCTCCTCGACGACGATCCAGCGTCCGGTCAGCTTGTGGTTGACGGCAGCACCGACCGTCTATCCCGCGAGATATGGAGCCTTACCGCGGCCGGCGGAGCACCTGTGAAGCTAACCCCGGCGCGGGGTCTGCACAGCGCCGGCTTTGGTGACCAACACGAGCTCTTCGCCCATCGCTTCACGCTTGCCGATGGCACGCAAGGCGCTGACATCATGGGACGGGATGGCAAGCGGATTGCCGCCCTGCCCTCCCGTGCGGCAACGCCGCCCTTCATCCCGAACGTCGAGTATCTGACGATCGGCGAACGCGCCTTCGACGCGCTGGTGGTGCGCCCGCGCCAGTTTGATCCGAAGCGGCACTATCCTGTAATTCTATCGGAATATGCCGGGCCGGCGGCCAAGATGGTGATGGCCTCACCCCGTCAATCGTTCGAGCGGCAATGCGTCGCCGACCGCGGCTTTATCGTCGTGACACTCGATAATCGCGGCACGCCCGGTCGGGACCGTGCCTGGCTGCGGGCGGTCCGCGGCAATGCGATCGATATCCCGTTGCAGGATCAGATCGATGGGCTGTTGGCATTGGCGAAGCGCGTGCCGCAGATGGATCTAAAGCGAGTCGGTGTCGAAGGCTGGTCGTTCGGCGGTTATTTCGCCGCGATGGCTACGATGCGCCGTCCGGATATTTTCGCGGCTGGCGTCGCCGGTGCGCCGGTCGTCGATTGGCAGGACTATGACACCTACTATACTGAGCGCTACCTGGAGCATCCGGCGCAAAATCCGAACGGCTATCGAATCAGCAATGTCCTCACCTATGTCGATCAGCTGCGCCGCCCCTTGCTGCTAATCCATGGGGTGACAGACGATAATGTCTATTTCGAAAACACGCTGAAACTGACCGGTGCCTTGTTAAGTGCCGGCAAGCCATACGAACTGCTGCTGATGCCGGGCACGCATATGCTCTCGGATCCGGTCCTGCGCCAACGAGAATCCGAACGGTTGGTTGGCTTTATGCAGCAGCATCTCGGTGCGGCGTTGAGTCCGTAATTCCGGATCAGGGACACCTCCACGCAAACGAATAAATAAAGATATTCGGACCTGTAAATCTCTACTATTTATTGTATAATACTTTAATAGTTGAAATATGGCGTGACGGGCTATCTCAATCGGCATATCTTGATACCGTGCTCGCCCAAAAACTTTTTAAGATACAAGAATTTATTCTCACAACAATAGCGTTGCACAGTACTAATGGTGGTTAATATGCTGAGTTTACTTATAAACGCGCGTGTTATTACCAAACTTGCAGTGCCAATTATCTTGCTTATGGTGATCTCCATCGGCATCGTCGCTTTATCAATAAATAGCCTTGAGAGATTATCCGGCCAGACATTACACATAGTTGATGGTTCGGCGCTTCGCCTGTCGACGACGCTGCGCCTGCTGGCCACGTTGAACGACGCGGCGATTTTGACAAAAAATATCACTATAGAGACCCGTCAAGAAGAGATCCAAAAATACGCCGGCCGCTATGCGAAGGATAAAGCACTTATAGACTCTTATGTCGCCCAGCTGCTCGCGCTCAATGGAAATACAGACCAGCGCGATGTATCTATTGCGCTGCAACAGGCTACGGCTGATTACCTGACGATATCGGATAAAGTGGTTGCTCTGGCCTCTGACAACAAAAATGCCGAAGCGTTCACGCTGTCGGCTGGGGAGGGGCGTGAGCGGCGGGCAAAAATGTCCGCTCTCGTCGATGCGCGCGTCGCGTCAAACGAGACCGAGTTGGCTGATGCCAAACAACACGCTGCGATTGTTGCCGGAGAAACCGAGACCGTGCTGATCGTCTCCGCCACGCTGGGCTTGCTGATCAGTATTGGGTTGCTCGGCTGGATATCGGTGTTCATGGTTTCGGCCCCGCTCAGGCGGATGTGCGATTTGATGGGCCGATTGGCCAGTGGTGACTTAGAGATCGCGGTGAGCGGCACCGAGCGCCGCGATGAAATCGGCTTACTCGCCCGTTCCCTACAATCCTTCAAGGATGCCGCGATCGAGGCGAAGCGGCTAGCCGAAGCAGAAGCGGCTGGGAATGCGGCGACCATCCGCCGAGCGCAGCATCTCGATGCTGTAGCCCGTTCGTTCGAGACCAACAGCGCCACCGTGATTCGGTCGGTCGCCGCTGCCGCGGCTGAGATGAGCGCAACAGCCAAGGCGATGGCCGTGACCGCTGAAGAAACCAGCATACAATCGGGCGTCGTTGCCGCAGCGGCAGAACAGACATCGGTCAATGTCCAGACAGTGGCGAGTGCCACCGAGCAGTTATCCTCATCGATTTCGGAAATCAGCCGACAAGTCTCGCAATCGTCCCAGATGGCGACAGAGGCGGTGACACGGGCCCGCCATGCCGATGCGACGGTAGCATCGCTCGCCTCGGATGTCCGGGGTATCGGTGACGTGGTGACGCTGATCCAGCAAATCGCCGGTCAGACCAACCTTCTGGCTCTCAACGCGACGATCGAAGCCGCGCGAGCGGGCGATGCCGGTAAAGGCTTTGCCGTTGTCGCGTCGGAGGTGAAGTCGCTCGCCGTTCAGACATCCAAGGCAACGACGCGCATATCGGCACAAATCGCCACGATCCAAAACGCCACCGAGGATGCGGTCTCGGCGATCAGCGGCATCATCGGCACGATCATGGATATCAACCAGACCGCCTCGGCGATCGCGTCCGCGGTTGAGCAGCAAGGTGCGGCGACCCAGGAAATCGCCCGCAACATCCAGGAGGCCGCACGCGGCACCGAAGAAGTCTCCGCCAACATTACCAATGTCCGCGAAGCAGCAACCTCGACCGGCACCGCGGCAACCCATGTCTTAACCGCTGCTTCCCTGCTGTCCCAGCAATCCGACCAGTTGGCGACACAGGTCACTCAATTCATCAAGGAGGTCAAGGCCACGTGACCTTAGACGCAGCATATCGCAATTCCCTTTCCCTCCCCCTTGTGGGGAGGGTGGCGCGCGAGCGACGGGTGGGGGAATATTGCCGCAAGGAATTGAGCCGCAGTATTGGGCCTGCACGACCGGCGGCTGCGTGCCCACTGCGTGCCCGGTCCTGTTTCTCGCTTCCCGCAACCCCTTGAAAAACTGGTGGAGCCAGTCGGAATCGAACCGACGACCTCTACAATGCCATTGTTAGGGAAAGCTGATTTCTGGTGGTTCCCCAAGCTTACCCGAAGTTTCCAATATCCTTGTAAATCCGTGTTTTTTCCTCTACGGTAATGTTGAGGTTGTTTCTGGTAACGGCCATCAATCGACGGATCGCGGTTCCCCTGCGGTTCCCCGGAGGAAAGTATGCCGAAGCTGACGAAACGCCTGGTCGATGCCGCTGCGCCGGCTTCTCCGGGCATCGAATCGTTCGTGTGGGATACCGAGGTCAAAGGGTTCGGCGTGCGCATCAAGCCGACCGGCCAAAAGTCGTTCGTGCTCAAGTACCGGGTCGCGACGAAAACCCGCCGCTACACGATTTCAAAGGTTGGCAGCCCCTACACCGTCGAGCAAGCGCGACAGATCGCTGCGGACACGTTGCGCGACATCCGCGCCGGACGAGACCCGATGCAGGCGAAGGCTGCGGGTCGGGAAGCGTTGACGGTTTCTGAACTGGCGGATCTTTACCTAACCGAAGGGCCGGCCGAGAAGCCAAACAAGAAAGCGTCGAGCTGGGCCGCCGACAAATCGAACATCACGCGCCATATCCGGCCACTGCTCGGCCGCAAGCTGGCGAAGTCACTTACCCAAGCAGATGTTTCGCGTTTCCAGGCCGATGTGGCGGCAGGAAAGTCAGCGGCGGACGTGAAGACCAAGAAACGGGGTCGCGCGATCGTCCAGGGTGGCAAGGGGACTGCTGCGCGGTCACTGGCAGTGCTCGGGGCCATGCTTCAATTCGGCGTCGGACGGGGCATTCTCGCGGCAAACCCGGCAAAGGGCGTGAAGCTGTTCCATGGCGAAAAGATGGAACGCTTCCTCTCAGAGATTGAGATTGCACGGCTATCCGAAACACTCGCGGAGATGGAAGTCGAAGGTCTGAACAAGAACGCTGCCGCTGCTATCCGGCTGTTGCTGCTGACCGGCTGCCGCAAGGATGAAATCCTATCGGCACGATGGGAATACGTCGATACCGAACGGCAGTGTCTCCGACTACCGGACAGCAAAACCGGCGCTAAGGTGGTTCCTTTGGCCGCTGCTGCCCTTCAACTACTGGCAAGCCTGCCTCGCGACGATAAGACCGCTTGGGTGCTTCCAGCGAACCCGCCCAAAGGCAAGCAAGAACCGGATGGCCGGAAGGGAACGGAGCCAACGCTTGGCCATTACACAGGGCTACAAAAGGCTTGGGAAAGGGTACGGGAACGCGCCAAGTTGCCGGGTCTGCGGCTCCATGATCTGCGGCATAGCTTTGCGTCTTTTGCTGTCGCCGATGGTGCAACGCTTTTCATGATCGGAAAGGTGCTTGGCCACAAACAGGCGCGCACAACAGAGGCATATGCCCATCTAGCAAGTGACCCGGTGCGTGCAGTCGCGGACCGTGCCGCGAACCGCATCACGAACGCCATGAAGAGCAAGGCGGCAGGGGAAAGCGCGGACGTTGCGCAGTTCCCAGCGCGGGGAGCGTGACGCCATGTCCCGCGATAAATTCGTGCCGGGTCAAGGAGATTCATCCGTGTTTGATAACGAAGCTCTGAGCTTCGTTACTGAAGATGATCCGGTTCCTGACTGGCGGTTCTCGCCATGGTGTGCGGCAATTGAGCTTCTACATTGTGGCAAACCTGATTGCATGGCCGACCTCTTCGAGCGTGGGACTCCGATACCCATCGAATTCGGCCGTATCATAGGCCTCGCTCTCAGAGGCGGTAAGACGGGAGAGCATTGTCTTCCGTTTCGCCTCGATCTGGTGCGCAACGGCAAGCCGGGTTCAGCACGCGCAGGACGATGGCCGCAACTCAATCATTATCGGGATATCGGAATTGCCGCTCAAGTCTATAGGCGGATACACGAAGACAAGCTCACTTATGAAAGATCGATAGAGCTCGTCACGACTCAACTAGGCAATAGGCTGGGGGTCGACAAGAAAACCGTTGAAAAAATTTACACGAAATACAAGAACGAGGCGCCAGACTGGCTTAAATATCAGAAATCTCTGCAAAAGATATTTGCTGAAGCCGACAAGTTGAGGCGTCTTCTCATGCCAGATACCCAAACAAGCGACGTCCAATAATCGGCAACCAGGCTAACGCACCGCCTATCCGCACGATCGAAAAAAGTCGCCTTTTAATTAGGGTGAACGGACTTTACCGGCCGGCGCAGGCTCTTTCCGCGACATTCCATCGATGGAGAGAGAGTCATGCAACCAGAGCCATATCGCCGCCTTCGCCGTGCGGAAGCGAGCGCCTACCTGAAGCTAAAATGGGGCGTCGAGCGAGCGCCCACCACTCTTGCCAAGCTGGCGTGTATCGGTGGCGGTCCACGCTTCGAATCCGCCAACCGGGTGCCGCTCTATCCCGAACCTGAGCTTGACGCTTGGGCGCAATCGATCCTTTCGCCGCTGAAGTCATCGACTTCGGATATTGGCAGAGGCGCCTAAAATCAAACCGCCGTTTACGACGATCACCGGCGGCTCAGTCAGCGGGAAGCTTGCGATGCTGTCGACATTCCGGCTGTTATGAACCCCGCCGCAGAAGTCTTCGCCGCGTGCGGGCTGCCGACCCGCCAAACCGCGCAACGTCTCATGACGTTCGGCGTCGAAATCGGGGTCTTTGAGCTGTTCCAACTGATCGGGCTCGCAAAGGTCCGACTGCTGCCGGGCAATCTCTTCGACATCGATCCGGCCGGCATCGACGCGTTCATCACGCCCATTCGCGGGTTCGGCGATGGCGAGTACGAACATTCCAATCCCCCGGCGGTCGTTTTGAACGGAGATATCATTGATTTAGCGGTCTGGCACCCTGCGGCGCCCGGCCGTTGGGCTTTGCTGACCGGCGCGGCGCGGGTTCTGGGCAGCATCGAACCGCAATTGCTGCTGCCGCCGCCCGTGCCGATTTCGCGCGATATTCTGTCGTGGATGCGTTGCCGACGGCAAGGCCTGGTGCTGCTGACCCGTGACGAGCTAGAAGTCGGGCATATTCTTCGGACGATCGACACAATCGTTGCTGAAGATGCGACCCACCAAGCGGAGCTAAAGCGACTGGCATCTCAGCCATGGCCGGCGCCCAATGTCATCGCGCGGAGGGTTGCGTAGTGTGCCCTTACGAACCTGATGCACTGGAAACCCCTTGGGGTCCCGATCCGACGCAACCGATGAACCAACCGGCGCAGCGGCCCTACAAACCCGAAATCCGGCGCGAACCCAAGTTCAAGCTCGTCCCGTTCGACCAAATCAAAATGTCGGACGGCAGCGATTATCTGATCAAAGGTCTGATACCACGAGAGGGTCTTGTCGTAATTTGGGGTGCTCCAAAATGCGGCAAGTCGTTCTGGGTCTATGACCTGACCATGCACATTGCGATGGGTGCAGAATACAGAGGGAGGCGGGTTCATAAAGGAGCGGTAGTCTACGTTTGCCTCGAAGGCGAACGCGGCATCGGCACGCGCACCGAAGCCTGGCGTCGCGAATTCATGGGCGATCAGGTCGAGAAGCCGGCCTTTTACCTGATAACAACGCGGATGGACCTTGCGACGGAAGCCGGGGCTATGGCGAGCGACATTCGCCACGAGCTGGGCAAGGACGGATGCGTCACCATCGTAATCGACACGCTGAACCGGTCGTTGAACGGATCGGAATCCAGTGATCAAGATATGTCAGCATGGATCAAAGGTGCTGATCGGCTGCGGGCCGAATTCGACTGCACCGTGATCGTGATCCATCACTGCGGGCATGAGGCAAGCAGGCCGCGCGGGCATACGAGCCTGTTGGGCGCGGCAGATGCTCAAATCGCGGTGAAGCGTGGCGACGATGAAATCGTGCGCTGCACGGTCGAGTATATGAAGGACGGCGCGGCCGGCGCAGAAATCAACAGCCGGCTCAAGGTCATCGCCCTGGACGACGATTCAGATGGTGACCCGCGAACCAGTTGCGTGATCGAGCCGGCGAACGATGCGGCGGCTGTAAGCGGGACGAACAAGACCGGCACGCTGTCCGATCAGCACAAGCTGGCGCTCACCATGCTGCGTCGGGCGATTTCAGAAGCGGGGGAAATCCCACCATCCGACCCGAACATTCCGAAGGGCTTCCGAGCGGTCAAAGCGGAGACTTGGCGCCGCTACTGCTACGCGGGCACGCTCAGCGAGGATACCCCCGAAGCCCGCCGCAAAGCTTTTCAACGCGCAACGACGAAACTTCAAGCGCTGGGCATCATAGCAACCAAACATGATTGGGTCTGGCTGGTGTCCAAATGACCGGGACCGGACAGCGGGACAGGACAGTCCCTTATCTAAGGGACTTGTCCCGTCCTGTCCCGCCTATGTATCCGCCGGACAGGTCGGGACTTGTCCGGGACATGTCCCGCTTGTCCCACTCTTCGGGGGATGCTTTGCGGCGATTTGCTGCACGATCGCCTTACGCTTCGGAAGCATATAAAACCGAAATTGAGCGGGTCGCAAAGGGTTGGGATTACCTCGACGAACTGTTCGACGGGCTCGACCAGCGGCACGCGGCGAAAGCGAAGGCGTCAAATGATAACCCGGCTCTGACCGGGCAACGGGTGCAGCTATCGTTGCCGGGCATTGGATTCGATGGCGATTTGCAAACCCCTCGCAGCGTGTCCCAAAGCGTCGGCCCCCGCGCGCGTAAATCCCGTCCCGCGTGTTCCGTATGACCGCCTTCGTACCATTCACCCAAGCCACCTTTCGCGGCGGAGCTAAAGAGGCCGAGCGTTCGCACCAAGCCGCCAATCTGCTGGGATCCGTGGTGTATCGTCCCGCGATTTACCGCCGCAACGACGTCGCATGGCTTGCCGCCTGCGCGTGGCGTACCGCCGCAAAAGCCGAGGATCTCACTGCGTTGAAGCTGGCAAAGCGCGACTGTGACTCACGCCTCATCGGCGCCGCCGCTGATCTGTTAGTCACGCTCATTTTGCAGCTACACGGCAATCACCCTGCCGATGGCATTACGTCCATTCCATGCGGTCATTCTCGCCGACCGGATTGCTTCGGCCGGCAGTTGGCACAAGCCGTTGCCGACCGGCTGGGCCTGCCATTCCGACAGGTCTTCGCGGATCGTTTTTGCACGGGCGTGAGCCATCCGAAAGAATTTGCGAAACTGCCGCCGCTTGAACAAATCGCTGATCCGTTCCCGTCGATGATTGTGATCGACGATTTGGCGACTTCGGGCTGGCACGTCGAGGAGTCACTAACGGCACTGCGCCGGCTAGGAGTATCGGCGTCCGCGGCAGTCTGGATATCGGGCGCAATAGCATGAGAATCGGGATTGTCGGGAGCCGACGCCGGACCGACCGCGAGGCGGTATTCGCCTTTGTCCGTCAACTGCCGCGAGACAGCGTCATAATCACCGGTGGTGCGCGCGGACCGGATCGGTGGGCCGAAGAAGCTGCACAATTCCAGGGACTTGCGGTTATAATCCATCGTCCCGATTTAACCGGGATAAAGACGCGGTGGCAGGCGACCGAGCGGTACTATGCACGCAACCAGCGGATCGTGGATGATGCAGACCGGATCGTCGCGTTCGTTGCGCCGGATCGCAGAGGCGGGACCGAGGACAGCATCCGCCGCGCGATCAGCGCCGGCCGACCCGTGGAGGTGAGGTAGCACATGAAACGGCAACGGCTAACCAAGGCTCGGCAGAACCTCTTTCTTGAAGCGCTCGCCGAGAGCGGGATCGTGAACGTCGCGGTGACCAGGGCCGGGACCAGCCGAACGCGGGTCTACGAGCTCCGCAAGGTTGACGCTGCTTTTGCCGCCGCATGGGATGCCGCCGAAGAGACCGCGGCCGACCGGCTGGAGGAAGAGGCGCTACGCCGGGCAGTTGATGGGGTGCCAGAGCCGCTTGTGAGCGGCGGCAAGCTGGTGCGCGACGATGATGGCAACCCAATCTGCGTGCAGCGCTATTCCGATCAGATGCTAGGCCTGCTCCTGCGCGCGCGCCGTCCTGAGAAATTCCGCGATCAGAGGCTGGTCCATGCCGGCGATCCTGCACAGCCGATCGAGCTGAAGGTCCGCGAGATGACCCTGGAACAACGTCGCGCCCGTTTAGCCGAACTGATGGGTACGGCCGGCCCTGTTCTCGCGCCCCCGGAGGAAAGCCTGTGAGACAGAACCGTAAGCCGCCAGGGCTCACCGCAGCGGAATTAGCGGAACTCGATGCCATCCTTGAGGTGGAACGGCGGGAACGGGTGCGACGCGATCCGCTGTTCTTCGTTCAAGACAGCTTCCCATGGGGAGCACCGGGCGCGCTCGCGCATGAGGCCGGTCCCGATGTGTGGCAGGCCGATATCCTTGCCGCCGTGCGGGATGGGCTGCTGACCATGGGCGATGCAATCCGGGTGGCTGTTGCGTCCGGTCACGGTGTCGGCAAATCGGCCATAGCGGCTTGGCTGATCCTATGGGCACTCACGACTGCCGAAGACACGCGCGGCGTGGTGACCGCGAACACCGAGAGCCAGCTTCGCACCAAGACCTGGGCGGAACTCGCCAAGTGGTTCGGCATGTTACGCGGCCGGGAGCGGTTCCAATTGGCTGCCACCGCGATCTATTCCCGCGAACGGGAGCGGACCTGGCGCATCGACATGGTGCCGTGGTCCGAGCGCAATACCGAGGCTTTCGCCGGCTTGCACAATGCCGGCAAGCGCTTGCTGCTGATCTTCGATGAGGCATCTGCCATCCCCGATATCATTTGGCAGACGGCCGAGGGCGCCCTGACCGACGCGGACACGGAAATTCTCTGGTTCGTGTTCGGCAATCCGACGCGCAACACCGGACGCTTCCGGGAATGCTTCGACCGCTTTGCGCATCGATGGCTGATTCGGCATGTCGATAGCCGCACCGCCAAGAAGACCAACAAGGCGCAGATCGATCAATGGGTCGCCGACTATGGCGAGGACAGCGATTTCGTCCGGGTTCGGGTGCGCGGCACCTTCCCCCTCGCCAGCTCGACGCAATTCATCTCTTCTGAGCTGGTTACCGATGCGATAGCACGGGAGGTGCCGCCGCCGGACTATTACGATGCCTGCATCATGGGTGTGGACGTTGCGCGGTTCGGCACGGACGAGACTGTCATCCGCATTCGCCGCGGGCGCGATGCCCGCTCAATCCCGCCGATCTGCCTGCGCGGGGCCGACACTATGCAAGTGGCCGCGCGCGTCACTCAGGAAGCGAAGCTGCACGCGGTTGATATGATCTTCGTCGATGGCGGCGGCGTCGGGGCCGGGGTCGTGGACCGCCTTCATGAGCTTCGGCAGACCGTGCGTGAGGTGCAGTTTGGCGGCCGCTCTGACGCCTCGCTGCCCGGTAGGGACAGTGGCATCGCCTACGCCAACAAGCGCGCCGAGATGTGGGGCGCACTGCGCGATTGGCTGCCACGCGGCTTCATCGACAACAGCCCGCAACTGATCGCCGACCTTACCAGCGTGGAATATGGCTACACGTTCCGCGATGGACGCGAGGCGATCATCCTGGAGAAGAAAGAGGATATGAGACGCCGCGGCCTCGCCTCACCGGACAATGGCGACGCGCTGGCGTTGACGTTTGCGTACCCTGTCCAGAAGTCGGATCATCGGGCACGGCTGTTCAGGGATCCGCAGGTGCTGCCGCCATATGATCCGTTCGCGGAGGCGTTTAATTCACGCTATGGTGCGGGATGGCGGCAATGAGGGCGAGCGGAATCGCCGCCCATGTCCGCAGAAAAGCTGCATGCACGATCGGCAAAGCGAATCGTTAGTGCCGAACCTGGTGACCGCCGTTAAGGGTCGATCCCATAGCGCTTGGCAGCCTGTTGCCAGTTACCGAAGAAGACGGCTTGCCCATCAACAAGGCTCAACCTACCATCACAAACCAACCCGTGGATCAGATCCTCAAGCCGATCCTTTTTTTCCGCACCCCAGGCGACATGCCGCGGCTCGGGCCACAAATTCTTCGGATCCCATGGTGCTCCTCCAACGGCGATCGGCACCCTATGGTCTTCCTCGACATCTGCAAGCTGCCCGGTGTAGCCAAATGCCTGCAACTGTTCCCGCTTCAGCCGGCCAGTGAACGAGGCTGGCGGCCGGACCTTCTTGGACCAGCCGCGGACGCAGATTGTGGTGCTGATCGAAGCTTGCGTTACGGCAGGATTGAGGGCGCCGGGTACCGCGGGGCCAGGAAGCGTTGGCAGATCAGCAGCATACGCGTTGCTACCGCATAGCAGAACAGCAAGAGGAACTACACCGATTCGGAGCCGATTCCCTAGGATGATCGTGACTTCGAGGCGAATCCAAACAAGCGCCCTATGATACCCTGAACGCTGGAGTCCAAGGAGGCCGTCGCCGACTTCGCATGAGCCTATGAGAGCGCACAGTAGCGAGAAGACGGCGAAGACCGCGCCAATAGCAGAATGCACAATCCGCTCCTTGATGACGCGAAGCGTTGCAGCTAAACCACGCGCCGTTTTGACGAATCGTTGCGATGAGTTTGTTTGGACGCATTGGCACGATGCATCAACGAAATGCCTAAAGTGGAACATAAGTGTCGGAATGTGAGTTATCGGGACGTGACCGATTCGCTCTGGGCACTTGGAACCAACGTAGGCTCGAAAACAGTTGCCAAACGCATCAGTCGCGGGAAATTGGGGGTGGTTCTCTTGGTTCATCGTGTTGGCATTGCTTCTAAACTCGCTCCGATTGGACAAATCGGGAACGTGAGAAAGTTTACAAAATACGTCCCTTGTCTAGTCCCCAACCAACTAGATCTTGCTATCAATTGGCCCTTCCCGCAGAATCTGATCTTAGGACAAATCATTAGGGAAGAGCGGTATGAGCATGGCGTTTCTCCAGCAGCGCGCCAGCGTGACTGAGAAGATGCGTCGTCGGTCCCCTTACGTGCCGCCTGAGCGGCCATTTTCGATCACAATGAAAGACATTCTTACGTATCGTGGCCGCTATTCCGTTGAGGAAAGGCAGCTAGATTTTTTGCGCGTCGCCTCCGCGCCTGACGGCAAGGATGAATCGCGCGTCTTCTGTGCAGGTCACCAGGAAATCCTTCTTCGTCCGTGCGTGTCCATCGTTGGAACGAGGGATGTTTCAGAAGAAGGCCGGCGGCGCGCTGGACGCCTCGCCCGCGAATTGGCCGATGCGAACGTGGTTGTCGTGAGCGGTCTTGCGAAGGGCGTGGACACAGCCGCCTTATCAAGCGCGATCGACGCTGGCGGCAAGGCCGTAGGTGTCATCGGAACACCATTATCGGTAGCCTACCCGATCGAAAATCATGAGCTTCAGCAAGCCATATGGCGCGATCATTTTCTGATCTCACCCTTTGCTGATGGACAACCGATCTTCAAGGGGAACTTCCCCAAGCGAAATCGAGTTATGGCTGCAATGTCCGATGCGACGGTGATTGTGGAGGCGTCAGATACCTCTGGTACCCTTCATCAAGCAGCAGAGTGCAAGCGGTTGGGGCGTTGGCTATTCATTATGAAATCAGTTGCAGACGATCCAAATCTAAAATGGCCAGCGTCTTTCTTAGGGCAACCAAAAACAGCAATCCTGGAAGGCACGGAGGATATCCTGAGAGCGATAGACGATGAGCACCCCCATTAAGGTCTGGTCACTTCTCTATTATCTTACAGAAACCAGTTGTCGATGGAGACCGGATGACTGGTTGGCCAATCGTATCATAAAAGCGATCAAGGGCCAGCCTTATAACGGCTATGCCCTTGTTAATATAAGGGGCGCTGATACAAAGATTTATACGAGAGAATCTGAGAAATTGGTTGCCCTCATTTTAGAAATGGTGGCGAAGCAACTTTCTGAAGCTGTAAGTGGTGAATTTGATTTGGTACCAATACCTAATTCGTCTTCCACAAGTAACGATAACTCCGAGTTCAGAACACTAACACACGCCCGCGCCGTGGCAGCATTCATCGGACAGCGGGTTTCTGCGGTCCCCGCGCTAAGATGGAAGGCTGCAAAGGTCCCCGCCCATGAAGGGGGGATCCGTGATCCGCAGGCGCTCTTTGAAAATCTGTCGGTCGCGAAAGTGCCCACGAAAAGGGTAGTGCTTTTTGATGACGTTCTAACAACAGGTGGCCAAATGATTGCTTGCTACCGACGCTTGGCGAAATCGGGCAGGCCTCCGATGCTAGGTATGGTAATTGGCCGAACGACACATACGCAAAAAGACAATCCAATTGATTGGCACGCAGAAGACATTGAAACGGAAGAACGGTCCTTTGATTTGAGTAAATTCCTGTAACTACTGCCCGTTCCGCGTTCCTCTGCCGCCACCTGAGTCTGCCTCGCCTTTGCATACATAGGCTCCATGCTTCGTCACGCCATACCAACGCTCGCCCTTGAAATGGTAAACTCCTGTGGGCAGGTTGAGCCAAACTACGGTATCGGAAGGACAATGCTTTTGCGCTGCCGCCTCGGTGCTAAACGTAGTCGGGGATGCGCCTTGCGCAGCGCCTGCGATTTCGCCCACCATTGCAATGGCCAAAATGACTATCGAGAGTATGCGGCGCATCTTCGGCCCCTCATATTGGAAGCAAGAGCAATTCTTCAGCATATCGAAGTATCAGGATCGATAGATTCGAGCAACGTGAACTTAACACGCAACGCGACAGCGACGCAGGACCGCTTGCCGTCGCCATTTGTGCCCCCTTTCATAGATGGCCTCATGTGCCCAGGAAACCGCCAAAAGAATGGACTGAGGCTCATTGAGCTGGTGGCCGCATGATCTCAGAACTCGACGTGTGGCGGACGGCCAGCTTCCTCATAAGACAGCGCGGATCCGACGCGCAGTTGTTCGCTGCACTACGCGCCGATGAATTGTTATCCGCGGGCGATCTCACCGGGCAGGCGGTCTGGCTGCGCGTGAAGCACGCGATCGAAGAGTTGCAGCGTGCAGAGCCGGACCCTAATCAGATGGTGAATTAAAAGGGAATATTATACTTTACAAACCCAGCGCTATTGGTTGCCTCGATATCGGGCGGCTTCTCCCCATCGCTTAAGCGCGGTGGACTCGCTCTTGCCCTTCGTTTCGATCCTCTCGCCCATGTAATCTCCGACCGCTACCCAAACTGATTTTGATCGCTGATCGACCGAGACAGGATAGCGCGTGCCCCACACCTCCACTGTTCGATCCATCGTCTTTTTCTCACTTTCTTTGAATGACCGGGATCAGTTCTGGTTGAAGTGACGCCTCTTCATCATCTTCGCAGCCTAACTCGCGAGCCGTTTCGATAAACCGTTGGTGCTGCGCGACACCTTCCGCGCTCGGTTGCGCTTGACTCTTTTCAGGCAAGCGTGGGTTAGTTTTGGCTGTCATCAGCGAGCGACTCCCATGGATTACGGGTTTGTAGCATATATCGATGAATCTGGCGACGATGGGTTATCCAAGGTCCACCCGATTGATCCCAGCGGCTCATCGGAGTGGTTCGTCCTGTCCGCTGTGGTGGTTCAGGCGAGCAATGAGAACGCCGTGGGGCGCCTACAACGAGACATCCTCGATAAATTTCGTCACTCCCAGCGGCGGGATATCCACTATCGGGATCTGATCTCAGCAAAGAAGACGATCGCTTGCCAGGAGATAGGCGCAGCGAAACTTCGATGCTTTGTCGCAATGTCAAATAAGAAAAACATGCGCGGGTACAGCAATCCGCGCTGTGCACAGGAGAAGAACTATATGTATTGGTGGATGACGCGATTATTGATGGAGAAGGTGACGGAATTCTGCGCCAGAAAATCAATTCAGATCTATGGAGAAATGCGTCCAGTTAAAATGATGTTTTCACTCAGAGGTGGCATGTCTTACAGCAGGCTGATTGATTATTTCCGATTGCTGCATATGCAGACCGGAACAGCAATGCTGTACTTAACTGCCGGCATACTGCGCTGGGAGGTTGTTGACCTCAAGCAGATATATGCCATCGCTCATAAAAATGAGGCAGGCCTGCAATTGGCAGACGTTGTAGCCGGCGCGTTTTTCGAGGCAGTTTCCATGGAGGGGAGCAAGTTGCCATGCGCTGACTATGCCGAGCTTCTCCTGCCTCGTATCTACCGAGGACCGGGCGGTCAGTATATAGGCTATGGCATAAAGCCCATGCCGCGACTGCCGCGGATGAACCTTCGCACGCCGCAACGACGTATTTTCGAACTTGCTGGATTTTCGGCAAATAGGTGGTAGACGCCCGGCCCGCTTAATCCATTACGACTTCCGTAACTGCCGCCCGCAGGGCAACTCGCGGGGGGTTCCAGCGCGCCTACCAGTGTTGAGTGTATCCTGGTTCGCCATGGAAAATCAAGGGCTTACTGAGATGTCTGTGAGAGGTTAAGCCATTGATTCGACTCCCCCTTTTTACGACTCGGGTAGATCTAGAGACATTTGGCGTGACGGAAGCTCCCAGTTTTCGCCAGCGGCCTTGGCGCGAAGTGTTGAGCCAAGGTCCAAACTGAGTTGGACAGGGGCACGCTTACGCGTGCGCGGCTTCTTCGGCCCGATCAGCCCTCCGATAGGTGAGACGCTTCCCGACGATGCCCTTCAGCGCGCGCTCGGTGCGGACTTCATCGTTCACGCCAAGCGCTCGTTATAGAGGTGCGGCTAACTCATTGCAGAGCTTGGTGGGCGTTGTGAGGATTAAGTCAGTTGCTCTACCAACTAGGCTAGTCGCGTAGTGCCTGGATGAACCACGCCGGGTCGAACCCGATAGCGGCCGCCACGTCGAGAAATTCCAGAATGTCGAGGCGTCGGTCGCCACCCTCATATTTCGCGACATAGGACGGCGGTTTCCCGAGCCGTTCCGCCACAACGGTTTGCGTAAGTCCGGCCGCTTTCCGGGCCTCGACCAGCAAGGCGCGCAGCTTTTTGTGACGCTCGGAATGGATGGTCTTGGGCAATGGGCGAGCCGGGCAATTGAAGGCGCGCCATCAAACTTTCCTCTAGCGATTCTCCCAAAATAGGAGAATCATCGTTATTGCCGCTCACAGCAACATCGAGTTCGCGGGCGGGTACGGACGGGGATCGGCATGCAATATCTGAGATTTATCAGGGCATCGGCGCTGCTGTCCGGTTGCTCTGCCGTGCGGGGCCAAGCCTACAGGACCCAGGGCTGTTCAACGCTCATCAAATCGCGTTGTAGGCCAGGATTGTATCGAGGTTGATGGCGCCTCGCCACGTTGCGTTGCCGAGATTTTTGACGCTGTTGGCGCGGAGAATGTTGAGGGCGAAGCTTCGGACCCTGGCCATGATCCCCGGATTTTGTCGGATGCGGCTCTGGTCTTCGGCCTGGGTGACATCGCGGACGTAGTGGTTCC
>Ga0116226_10002291_pt1 | contig 16601 bp, 15 predicted proteins | sample S1TSphfallax_FD_89692 | JGI IMG/M metagenome (GOLD analysis project Ga0116226, IMG submission 89692) | Host-associated microbial communities from peat moss isolated from Minnesota, USA - S1T2_Fa - Sphagnum fallax MG | ecosystem: Host-associated > Plants > Peat moss > Unclassified | place: USA... | reverse complement strand
TCTCTCTCTCTCTCTATATATATATATATATATATATACGTATATAAATTGTTTCTTAAGAATAGTACACAAATAATATTTATTCTCAAAATGAATCCCGTAACTGTTGCCTATCATTTTCTTAAAAAGGTCCAACAAGAATACAATTTGATAGAAGAATATTATCTAACGGATGCTGAAAATGAAAAAGTGAATCAACTCTTCAGCTTTTTTCAAGAAATCATCTCAAGTCATGATTTAATAATTGAAAGCGAATACACACTGGATTTAAGTGAAGATGAAAATACATCGGAAGATGAGAATGACAATATAGCTGCAGAAGAAAACGACAATACATCGGAAACTGAAGATGACAATGCATCGGAAACCGAAGATGGTTTTGAATATGGTAAACAATCAGAGAAAATTAAATATAGTTATGAGCAAATGCAAAAGATCGTTGATAAAAGTGAGAAAATGATTTTCAATACATTAAAGCATCATTATAAAAAATTGAAAAACCCAACAGAAGTATCACGTATTAGAAAATATACTGAAAAAGGTGGTACTAGTTTTGGAAAATATGAATTGATTAGAGATTTTGTTTGGAAAAAGTTTCAATTGGCAAGAAGCAAATATTTGCCAGTCAAAGATGAAGATCTTAGAAGATGGAGTTTACAAAAATCAAAGGAAATTAAATTAGAAAGTTTTAGTGGTAGTCACGAGTGGATAAGACAGTTCAAAATTAGTAGGAAAATTTCTTCACGTAAAATTACAAAATTTATTTCATCAAAATCCGAAACCAATAGTGACACAATAATCGAACAAGGTCGTGCCTTTGTAAAACATGCATCTGATAGATTAGTGAATTTCGATCGACGTATAATTGTAAACACTGACCAAAGTGGATTCAACTATGAATTGCACTCTAACAGAACATTGAACTGTACGGGAGAAAAAACTATCGTATGTAGTGTTAATTCTTTGAACGCAATTTGTCATAGCTATACGATACAACCAACCTTAAACTCAAGCGGCAATTTTGTCGGCAAGTGTTTATTGGTATTACAGGAGCCTAACGGTACTTTTGGTGTTAATGTTTAAAAAGGCTTATTTCAACCGGAAAATTTATTAGTAGAGTGCTCCAGTTCTGGTAAAGTAACTACCTCTATTTTGAATATTTACTACGAAGAAATATTAAAGAAAAATTTCACAAAACTGGCGCTTATTCATGACACCTTTGCTGTGAAATTCCAGAGATATAAATTTAGTGAATGCTTTCAAAAAGATTCTATGAGATTACAGATTCCACAGAAATGTACATCAACCCATCAACCTTTAGATGTATTTGTCTTCAGACAATGGAAAAATTTTGCAAAGAGATGCTATAATAGAGTGGCTCTTGATGAATTAAATTACGATTTGCGATCACGTAATGGCGTAATAAAGCTACAGTCACTAATTTACAATCAATTGGCGTCAAATGTGTTCGCACCTATGTGGAAATATGCTCGGATTAAAGCTGGTTATTTTTCAGAGAATTATGAAACATTTCAAACTGTTGACCAAATTTGTTTTGATAATATTAACTTCACTTGTTCTTTGTGTGAAGAAAGCTCATTTTTACAATGTGCATTTGTTCATTGTAAAAGAGTTTTATGTTTTCATCATTTTTATGAGTCATATCATTATCATTGACTTGTAATAAATCCGCTCGGTGTGATATTGGATGGTGATGTCTCTGTATATATGCTAAAGTAAAGAGTCACAGTCAACCCTCACTCTCATTGACTTGTGACCCTTAACCTTTGACCTTTAACCTTTAACCTTTGACCCTTAACCTTTGACCTTTAACCTTTGACCTTTGACCCTTAACCTTTGACCTTTAACGATACAATAATGGAAACTTTGGTTATGAGAAATTTATTCTTAATGGCTCTATGGGCCCAAATGACTATTGTATTTGTTAATAACTCAATATGCTCTATAAATTGGCACCACTAGAATTTCAATAGCGGTTGATCAGTTCGTTGTGTTCCCTCGTGAGTTGTTTTTACTGTGCATCTAGATTTATTCTATGTGGATAATTAAAGATTCTTGTTCAACTTTTTACAGTCTTTTTAACGATGGATCTTTTATTGTGTTTATGTTAAATGGAAGATTTCGAAAGAGTAATATTAGAAATACATTCACCGGAGTAGAATCGAATATCAACTCTCCTAGGAAACATGTTAAAAAGACAGTGAATTGAAATTCATCTACTGAAGGCATCAATATATGTTTCTGACAATTTTAACTTTAAAACTAACTTAATAAGATTTAATTTTTGTTGTTTACAGTCCATATCTTTTATATCAATCTAAAGCGATCATAATTGAAAAGAAAAAAAGAATATGTGTACATAAAAAACATTCAGTTATGTGTTAAAACAAAGGACAATCAAACTCTTCCTTCACATCCAAATTAAGAGTCTATAATTTCTTTTTTGAAAAATACATCTTTATTTTTTCGAATTGAATGGTTCCATAATATCTTTTAAATTATGTATTTAATATAGTTTGTCTTTGTAAAAAATTGAAATAGATCAGACTAATATATGATCAGAAAATTCTATTGAATATATAACAAAAACGAGAAATATTTGTTGAGAGATCCTCTCTATGATATTGATGCTATGTTAAATTTGAAAAGAAGAGTCCAGTTTCAAAAAGGACTCAATTCATTTTTGCTGATAATCTTATTTTGAGAAACATTTCGGAAAAGTAGAGATTTTGTTGATTTATGTTGTCGAAGTCAACGTAAAATATCATCGAGCACGTACCATAGAGTTTGCTGAAATTAAAAAAAAACGATATCAGATAGTTCGATTTTGAATTGAATCTAAACATCAAAAACAGTTTATCAATAACATCAAAAAGAATTTGCCCGGAAATCCGGTTTTGAATTCAATCTAAGCATGAGAAATAAGTGCTTAGATAAAGTGTTTTTTGAAGATATTGCTGTAAATATAAATAGATAAAGATAAAAAAACCGGAACTCACCAAGAACAAGTTAAAACGTTTGTCGGAAGATATTGATTGTTCAATAGCAGTTAACAGTCATGAGTCATCATGACTCATCTGTTATCTTGAGGGTATAAAAAGAGACTGCCTACAGCATTCAACATTTCATTCGATAAATTCTCTCGCATCATCTCGACGTCGTACATTACTCTTTCAAATCAATTTTCGTTGCTTTCATTTTATTGCTAAAATTCAACTTTCAGAATGACAACAACTATGACATTCAATCTTGACCATCAAGTATTATTATTCAAATAGTTTTCCATTCACTGACACATTTTAATTAATTCTAGACGAATACACCAGTTTCGATTATAATACCTATTCCCACGATAGTAATTCAATTGGCATTACCTCAGGCACAACATATAAATCATCAAAATAGTCCATGTGTAAATTGTGGTCAATGTACTCAATATCATACCAAAGATGAAGAAAAAGAAAGAAAAGAAATGAATAATGAAGTTATTTTTGTCAAAGAAGAAAAATGTGACGTTCCAGAAATGTTAAATAACATGAAAGAAGAAGAATTTATTGCAAGTCGGGATGTTGATGAACGTGTCTTTCATCAGCATGTCAATATGTACTCACCCATTTCTGTTACCGATACTTTACATGAAGAAAAAAGAGAATTGAATTTTTACGAAATTCAAGATCAGTTTTTTGGTAATCTTATGAAAGCACATTTCGATGATATCGGTGAAGTCGTCGAATATTTAAAAGAAGATATGAGCTTAATGTAGATATTAAATGAAATATATTGTATATGTAAACATGTATTTAGATCTTATATTATATGTGTAAATTATATGTATAAATATGTACTTAGATATTAGATAATGCATGGTAAATTTGTATTAGAAAAATCGTAGCATATAAAACATTGTTTATATTGAGTGTTGTAATATATAAGAATTATTTAAAAAAAGAAAAATAATAAAAAATTTAATTTAGTTATTCAAAAGTAGAACATTTTATAGCTTTCAGTATCATCAAATTTAGACAACACTTCAAATCTATCTGGCACAACAATACAAAGAATGGAAAGTTATCATTTAGTAAAAAAAACTTGGTATTAGAAGCATAGAATTTTTAAATTAATTATGCCATTCTTTTTCGGGTATAATTTTTGAATTTTTTTTCTAGCATAATTTCATCTCTATTGCTATTGAAAAAATTTTCATACAATATGAGCTATGTTCAATTCTTTGAGCGGTTAGCTTGCTTAATTGTGATTCATTTTCTGTAAGAATGAATAGAAAAGAAAAAAGAAAAGATAAACTGAAAAAACAACAATGAAACGCAATAAACGAGAGCAGAAGAGAAACAGAAAAAAGCATGATAACAATTGATCAAAGAAATGCATCATCATCGATTAGTTTGATAAAAAAAATATTTTTTCAGACATTTCTAGATAGATATATCATTTATTCAAGCTTCAAAATTGATTAAGTATTGACTGATCATGTCTAAAAATACAATCATTCGATGCGATGAAGTTGTTGGATGTCGTTTATTAAAATACCTTGATGGATTAGACGCGATTAATTTTATTGAAGCAGTAGATAGTAGTGAACAATTTGGATCAATTGCAAAGGCATTCGATCACCATTTTATTAGATTGATCAGCGTATTTTGTAATTACAAGAGAATCATATTACCACATACTTTATGGCAATGTTTCATGGATGATACTGAAATTGATGAAGAACAGCTTGTTGTATTCTCCACACGTTATTCGTCTTTTATTCAGCCGTCAGAACGTTTATATATTTATCCATGTTTTAGTCTTGAAGGGTTTTCGAAATTGTGTGAAGCATATAGAACTTCCCTTTTTAAATGCTATTCTCGTCTTTTACCGTTGAACACTGTCTGTTACTATGCAGATTTTGGACTACTTGATTACGAGTGGTACAGTCAGACAGTGGGCCTGAAACGGACATTAAATGATTACGAGAAAAATTTATTTAGAGGTAAAATATTTAGAATGAAAAATATAACGTGTAGAATCCGTACATGTAATTAATTTTAGTTCAGACAACGTTTCCTATGGTAGAAGATCGAAGTCGTCACAAGAATATGACATTTGTGCGCACTGTAGATGAATTTAAAATGAATTTGGAAGTTCGTTTTTCATCAGTTTTATGGCTAGAAGCAATTGATTTTTCTAAGTTCGCCATTGCTGGTGGATGTGTTCTTAATGCCCTATGCAAATTACCATTTCCAGATACCAAAGAGCAGGATGTTAATTTGATCTATTATACAGATAATCTATCTGATTTCGAAATAACAGTACAGAATACTATCGATGATTTAAAGAAAATAATTTCCTCAAATCCAACAAACGCGATAAAAATAGAAAAAGTTCCAGGATCATCTTGTTATAATGTGTTTTTACCCTGTAATGTTCGACTTAACTTTTCCACAATATCTGTAGGAAATTCGAAACAAACGATTTCACATATTCTCCACAATTTTGACATAGATATTAGTCAAGTCGCATTTACTGGTATTTTCTTTTTCTTTCGAATAAGTTTTGGTTCTCATTGTCATCTATGATTTGCGTAGGAAATAAAATTATTTCAACACTTCCATTTTTACAAGCGCTTGCAACACGATCATTTATCGTTTATACTCTTCATGCTGAAAGTCCAAAGTATCTATGCACACGTATAGCCAAATATTGTAACAGAGGCTTTGATCTTTTACTGCCTATTAGTTTCGATGGTGATCTTGAATTAATGCTGACACAGGAAGAGATTCCACCGTATCGCATTGAACATAAAAAGTATATTGATGATGAAGGAGAGATTTGTATTGCTACGAAAGAATCTTATCGAGTTTTCGCACATAATATTGATACTTTTCGACTTCAAGAAAAATTCATGTCCAATGTATGCCCACAGTTATTGCAATACAAATAAATATTGTAAGGTATAAGTTATCAATATTTATCAAGTTATACATCATATCGTGCATTTTTTTATTGATAATCGTTATAAAGGCATCTTAATTTATTTTTACAAATGCAATGCAAAAAGATCGCACCATTTCTGATATCCTAACATATTTAAATCATGTCTATTTGTATATAGTAAGACTGAAACACATTTATATGACATTAAATCAGGTTCTACAAATACCATTCAATTCATTTCATGCTGATTTTTCTCATAATTCTGATAAAAAATATAAATAACATTAATCACACTAATTTCTCTATAATACAATAAATATCTTCTTGTAATCTAAGTTATTACTAGACTTAAATAACACTATGTATTTATTGTAGATTTATCTAGTACATTCCTACACACGACTACCGCTCATCTATTTACAACATGTCTCAATCACCGAGTATGTGTTCTACATTCAATTAATTTTCTAAGATTCATATTCATTTCGAATTTGCAATACTAGATTCGGAATCCAACATGAACATTTTCTCTCAACTTTCAACCATTGTAATTGATAATAAGGTAAAAACATATTATATGATAGATTGATATGTCTATAGATATAATATCAGATAAATTCATCAACAATTGAAAATGCACTCAAGAGATCAGCATCTATTGAGCTTGGAAGTGAAGCAAAAAAGACGATGGTAGAGTATTCCTCGCATGAAAAACAAGCCACAAATATTGTTTCAAAAGCTATTGATGAACCTAAATTTATTAGTGCACGTATGATGATTGGTAGTACACCTAAAAATGCCGAAACAATACCTGAAATACCAGATGAAGAATTATTAGCAATGGCTTTAGAATTTGAGAAGAAACATCCTCAATAATTATTATCAGAATTTAACAAAACATGCATTGATCTATAAACAAAATGTCATTTTTCGTTGAATTCAATTGTATTGTTGTAGTACTTAGCTCTTCATATAATCGTATTGTTCTTTGTATTATATGTAGTTAGTTTGTATTATTTATCGTTTTATCGATATAGTACTATTAGGAATATTATGAAAATTCTTATGATTACTATTATTGAAATTGATTTCATTGCAGATTATAGATGCTAACTGGTAAGAATGGACTAGATGAATCTATACTATATGAAGAATGGTTAATGGTATTTCGCACTCGTTATGGATAGTTGTTTATGTACTACGTATATTTAATGAATATTTTGTTTATGAAGTCGAGTATTTGGATTATTAACGTTTAGAATGTGCAGTTGGCCTAGTTTGTCTATGAAACTTATGAATTTTGCTGATTACATTGTTTTAGGAGACTAATCAGTGTGTTTGCTACTATTATGTATACAGTTCAATTAGCGTCACGTGAGAGACAACAAGTTTTACCAGCTCAGATACGCCTATACTGATCAGATTTGTGTTCATGTCGTAAACTTTCATTTTGATATACTGAAGGACGTTTTTGTTTGTTAATGAATTTATTTTTCAGAACGACCAGATCATCTTCTATCAACATAATTGTATATTTAATTTGTATTTGTACATTCACCAGACCGGTGATAGAACATTGAACGATTTTTATTTCAAACTACGTCGGCGTTTAGTTCAATGTTCCACTTTCAGATATTTTACGTTTGCAATTCTAAAACATATCGAATCAGTCATATGATAAAGAGTCATTTCAGTTAAACATCTTTTGTTGCATCAACCTTTACTTTTCATATGTATTGTTTGAAGAATAACCAATATTTACAGAAAAAGGATTGGGAAAAGAGCAGTATCATATTGTATCATATTGAGAATGATATACGCCAAAGTAATAAGATAGGAAAGAGAGTGAAAAAAAAAGATTGGATGCAAAGAGAAAAATAGAACGAAAGGTAGTGATATATGTTTGTCGAAGGTTATTCTCATTTAAAAGCAACAAATCTTGCATCTAAAAGATACTTTCATTGCCCTCTATCTTTGTCTAAAATATTTACCAGATATATTGGAAAGAGTACAATATTTAAAAATATTGCATTACCTGTGGTTCTCTTCTGACGTACGTTAATTAAAATCATCAAAGAAGACATATATGTCAATAAGTATATATGGTTATAATTTCTTTTCTTTTCTTTTGTTGCCCGATATAAAATTACGTCAAAACATTTTTACTAACAAATGCTCCACATATATGAGAGATATTTTTAATTTGGAGCAAGTTAAAAAAAGACAAAACATAAGTAAGAATAGAAAAGCGAAAGATATGTTATGAAAATATTACTTCAACATTTTTATGGTTCAATAACACAATGGAATAATTAGAAAAAAAGTTTTATCCGATATTGAAATTATTCGTTTGGAATTAATCATTGGACTAGAGATCATTTTTGTAAGATGAAAAGCGCCATCTTTTTCTGATTCGTTTTAAAAAATGTTAAGTTGATATCTATATAGACGGTCATGACGGATACTCTTGCAAAAGTGAGCTAAAGATTAAAGAAATTGTTTTTTTTCTGTATAAAATTCTCTCTCACACAATCAATTTGAGAAGGCATTCGTGATTTCAATTTCAATTGGTTTTCATAGCTGCGACTATTCATTTGAACTGATTTTGGGACAGCTCAATTAAAACTAGTTGGTATTAAAATGATGAATTAAAATAAACAGACATATGAATACTTTTTGGGGTGATGTGGTTTTTCTCTTTAAATGATATCTAATCGATTTATTTGTATCTTGAATAAGATCTGCGTACATGATTTACCAAAATATTGAAAACATGATTTTCTAACCATATATATACCATGTGGTGGGACAAATCATAAAAAAGTCACTTATATTAAAAAAAACGAATTCATTTTATTATAAAAATTATTGTAACTTGGTTTCTTTTGAAGGATATCGCTTTTTTGCTATATTCGCATTGACAAAAATTGAAATTAGTTATAAATATTAATTAATAATTATTCATTTTGAAGACAGTAACGAAGAAAACAATCATGAAATTTTAAATTTCAAATTTTTTTTATCAGCAAACTTAATACACGCCTATAAATTAATAATCATCCTACAGTAAAAAAGTTTATCAATATATAGTTTTATACTTTGTATAATATACTTATTCGAACAATGACTGTTTTAGTTAGGAAACTTTTAGCAATTAAAACCAAGTACTGAAGTTCGTATAAAAATTATGCGCAATAGCTTGAAGATAGATAAAGTAAAATAAAACAACTATATCAAGAAAATTGCTTGTCCTTAATTTGCTTCATGTGATATTGGATATAAGAATTAATCTAGTTATTATAATCAAATATTTTTAAAAAATTAATTTTAATAGTTGGATCAATTTCTTTTAAGGATATATGCTCAATTAATATCGAGAAAATGAAAAAAATTGAAATTAAACAATTGCCATTTTGTCCGATTTTATCAACTTCTTATTAAACAAAATCAGCTATAAAAAATTCTCGAAAATTAGCTAAAGCAAATATTTGATTAACTTGTGTTTTCCAGTCAAATGAGAGGCTGAGTACTTTGATTCCTAAAAATTTTTTATTAAGTATAGCTAAATGTTAGATTTAAGATAAGAAGCTCCCAGTTCTTTTATTCTTGTATAGATATCCTTCCTTTCTATATCTCACAAAGAGATGCATTAGTCCATATGATGTTTGCCAATATGATCTGAATGATTAAAGAAAAGATTAGGGCTCGTACAGTTCCAGATCATAGATCTGGACCGAATGATCGAAAGAACTGATCGAACAGATCAGATCCTATCAAAGGATCTCTTCAAACAGTTCTTTTGATAGGATCTGAACTGTTCGAACTGATCTGTTCAAAAAACTTTTGTTTTGGTCTCGGAAGTGCTACTCCCAAAAACAGAACAAAGGTTTTTTACACCCGGAACTACCAATCCCAAAAACCGAACAAAAGTTTTTTGTATCTGGAAGTACTATTCACAAAAACAAAACAAAGGTTTTTTATACCCGGAAGTGCTATTCCCAAAAACAGAACAAAGGTTTTTCTACCCGGAAGTACTATCTCCAAAACAAACGTTTTGTGAACCGATCAGTTCTCGAACTGATATGATCTGTTCGAATAGATCTATCAGATCGAAACTAAAGCCGAATTGTTAGGGTCCTAGAAAAGATAACTTAGTATTTAGTTTTATTTTATTATTGAGAAGCAAAGTATAAAGATTAATATTTCATCTTGTTTAATTAAACTAAACTAAATTCGATCCAATAAATAATGTCCTCAAGTTATTCTCATCTTAGCAGATTCATAAAGTGAGTTATTGTCGATCTCTCAGAACGAGCGGATTTTAAGTGAGATTGTTATTCATTTTTAAAATAAGATTTGTCTAATGTCATATTGTTGAATGGAAGATTTGTTTTTTTCATCATCATAACAAAAGAGGAACTTCTTGAAAAAGAAACTTTGATAAAACTAAATAAAATAGCTGCAATTTGTTCTTTTTTAAATAGCGGAACGATATTAAATGTTTTTCATATGATCGTTTTATATATTTTGTTGGTTACAAAAAGTTGATTTCAATCAATTTCATCTCATATCTATGAAAAGTAGGAAAAAATTATTTCGTTTCGCATCTATTTTAAATGAAAATAATGAGAGAACGGGATATTAATTCATCTCGTTTCTGATAAACTAATATTCAGAAATGAAAATACATGATTGCTTGGGTTAAAAGAAAAAGGAATATCTTTTGGAAGAAAACATCAATCTGTATTCTGTAGATACGTATGAAAGATTCATTCAACAATTTATCGATTTTCATATAAATATTGAAAATAATAGAAACGTCATCCAAAACAAGGATGATTTAATTACTAAAAATTCAAGTAAAATACACGGAGAATTTTTAGTTGTCGAAATAATTGTTGATCGAATAGTCGTTGCTTGATTATCGAATATTTTCTCCTTTATTTTCATCTTATATTGAGATTCTACAGTACATATTTTTCAATCATTTAATTTAATCGATAAACTATAATTTTTAACTGAATATATGATAGTGCGAAAGTTCTGTATTAATTTTCATTTTAACTTCGCACCGCATGCCAATATTCTAGATTCTTGAAGCCTTTTTTTGTAAGATAGAGCAACGCATCTATTATAGAATCATACAAGGATATTTGTTTCTAAAATGGTCACCAAAGAATATAAAGATTTACTAATAAATTACAATGAAAAGAGCTTTATAACTTCTTGAATGTAGAAGAGAGATATCGTTTATTTACAAAGCCGTCCTTATTTTTCGTCTTTAAAAATATTTTGCAATACTATGATTGAATATTATAAACGCGGAAAAATAAAGTCGTGAATAATCGGCTGACGTCAAAAATCAACGTGTTTCGGATACATTTTGTTGATAGAAAATCTTTACAAGTAATAAATGCTTTGAGACAACAAAGTATCTTTCAAACATGGAGATAGCTTACACCGCCCTTGTCATATGTAATTAAGGCTTATCAAAAGTCATCTACAACATTAGATCGTTCTTAGACGTTATGAGTGAAGCTTCATTCAACTTCTTAGATGAAAGATGCAGTCTTAAATAAAATTGTTATTTCTGAAATCAACGATTTTGTAACTGAAGTATTTTGGTGTAGTTACACAGTCTGTATCGTATTGACTAATGTCATATATATATAACAAGCCTCAATACATCAAAAGCAAAATGAAAAAAAGATGAAAGAATAGTGGACTTTTATCCTAAATTTTGGGTTAAGTTCAAAGGAGTTTTTCTATTTCTACTTCACCTAGCTTTTAAAGCGTTAAAATCTTTCATAGCCATTTGAAAACAAATATTTTGATATTAATTTATAGTAGCTGTCTTGCTTCTTCTAAGAAAACAACATTCAAAACCTAGGATATATACACCCAGTACGGAGATACAAGGAAAACAAGCTTAGAACTTTTGCACCAACTATCAAGCATAAGATATGTATTATATATTTACTTAGATATTGTAAATTGTTTTAATATAACTTTGTTATTTACACTCGACTTATTTCGATCGTTCAATTACTCCTATCGTTTTGCAAAAGACTCAAACAACAGATGAAATATTAATCGATCGAAGTCAAAAAATTTACTATTAATTGTTTGACTGTAACTGTATTTCTAATCCATTGATCACTCATGCTGTATTGTATGTTTCGTTCATACATCAACTCTTAGTAATGAAGACGACACTTGAAGAACTATGTCCAGATATTTGGCAACAGATATTTGAATATTTCGATCCTATAGAGTTATTTTACAGTCTGGTGCATGTAACTATCGCTGCAGATGAAGTTTTATTTGATAGAAATCATCATGTTCACTTACGACGACTTGTTGTCAATGCATATGTTAAAATTCTTCCAGAAAAACTTTCACTCAACCAAATCATCTCGCTTGAATTGTACCAAGAGAGTTGCCTTGATATTATTGAACAATGTTCAAAAGTCCGTTCACTGAAACTTACTGGACACCCTCCATGGGTTATTAGTCAGCTTAGAAAAATATCATCTAGCAATATGAAACTTGAGCAATTAGTCTTAGTTGTGCCCGGTATTGGTTTTTTGTACGATCTATTAGAATCTATTGCATCTCTATTTTCGTTGCGTCGCTTGTCAATTCATGCAAATGAATCGGAAGAAAAAATAAAAACACGTATTCTATCTGTAACACCAACGAAAATTGAACACTTTAGCCTGCATGCATGTTCATCTATGAGGTGGAATGAATTGGTACACATGCTTCCTGTTCTCTCCAACATTTGTTTTCTTGATCTCACCCTCTTCCATGATAACAAAGATTCGTTTTGCTGGTTTACTTTTCCAAAACTTCGCTATATTTGTCTTACATTACTTGAAGTTTCATTTGAATGCATAATTCAGATTGTGAAAACAATGCCTTCTCTCGTAAAACTTAAGCTAAATGGTCTTATAGATGCTGAAGGGTTTGTTATTAATAATAGGTGGTGCGAACTATTCGAATCGTGTTTTTCTCTTACTAAAGTTATTGTGAATCTATCACTAGAAAAAGACACCAACTATTTTTGTATTGACACAATTCAAACGAGCTTATGTGAAGTCAATCTAAATTTAACATGTATTGAAGATGATTGTGATTATTATTCAGATGGACGAAATCAGCAACGTTGGTGGACTTTGTCCGGAATAATCATTAAACAACATGATTATACATAACTAACATAGAAAAGTAAACTTTTATTAGAATTATCGTAAAAAATCATATGAAAATGACAGGAAATTTGTCTTTTCTCTCATACTATTAAATGTTTGTAATGAGTCCTTAATTGTTTAGTAAACGATGAATGTGAAATTTGTTTTCAACTTCTTTAGAAAATAAGTTACTTAATGAATTCGTTTGTTTATATTCTAATTGTACCTTTATATATTATTTGTCAGTAGTTGTTTTGTTTTACCTATATGAGATTGTTTCAGATCGATTTGAAATGTGTGACACAAGTTTGAGCAAAAATCAAATTTATCAACATAGTTCTAATATGCTTCACAGCCAGTCGCATTGTTGTAAAAGATGTGAACGGGCTCAAAAATTCCTGCAGTTGTTGAATCATTTCACGATAGCATCAAAACTGGAGGATTATGAAGAACGAATTTCGGCTACTGTGGCCATAATTTCCACAGTATGTGAATAATTTAATTCGTCTTAACCTCATGAATTATTTCGAGCTACTTTAGGATCAGGAATTAATGACACCGTTACAAATAATTCCAGCGATAGAATTTGATGACACAAAACATACTATAGATGTTGTGGCACAGAAATATCTTAAACAAGCTAGCAAAACCGTTCAGCATCTTATTCCTGTCAAGACTCTTGATGATGGAAATTGTTTGTTTCATTCGATTGTGTGTCTTATGCTAGATACAAACATATCTGCTGTTGAGTTAAGAGGTCTGTCATTTTAGCTGTATATCTACAGCAACATATCTATGATAAATTTTGTTATATAACTTTAGTTCGTACAATAATCGAGCTGGTTAAGAATAAAACTCACTATATAAGTCAATGCAGCAATCATGTTGGTTTTTTTAATGAAGCACTGATACGAATATGTGACAATAATAGATTTTCTGAGTTGTGCGAACTAGTCGCTCTAGCTAGTGTCTTACAATGCGAAGTGCAAAGTGTATATCCATATATTGATTACCGAGCCGAGATGAAACTCATGAATGCAGTATATAAACCAGTGGATACATCAGCTCCATCTAATGGAAGAATAATCATCTTCTGGTCTAGTACCGAAGATGAAGTTTCAACAAGAGCACGCCCTGGTAATTGCGGTACTTGGAATCCAAACCATTTCGTTCTGCTCGTACATCAACATAGAAGCGTACGAACACCAAATAACGAGCGAGTCAGCATGATGCCAGACGTAAGATATAAAACTATTTGAATAGAATCCATAGGTAAACAGAACTCTATTCTTATATAGAGTCCACAAAAATCGACTGTCAAAAATAATCGAGCATCGTATATACGAAGTCCAGAGTTTTCACCTCCTAAAAATGCCAGAAAACACAAGGGTTCGATCGAAATAACTTGTGCAACCATTCACGTATCAAACTCACATTCGAACAATGATCCAAATGATGAACAACCAGACGTGCAAATTGATGTTGATTACATGCAAAAACGGGTCCCTAGAGAAGGAGAAAGTGAAAATCAGCGAAACACACGCCTCGCTTACCAGCGGAAACGATCAGCATCAAATAGGTCTAGTGAAAATGAAGAACAAAGCAATGCACGTATTGCTAACGAGCGGAGACGATCAGCATCAAATAGGTCTAGTGAAAATGAAGAACAACGTAATGCACGTCTAACTAACCAGCGAGAGCGATCGGCAACTAATAGATTAAGTAAAAGTGAACAGAGAAAAACTCCACGTCTAACGTTTAGAAAACAGAATTCAGAAGTAATACCGTTAGTGAGGAGAAACCAACGGACGGTAGAACAAAATCAAAATATGAATATAGAGCGTCAGCAACGAGTATTAGAAGAAAATCGACAAGTTCTAATTGATCAATACAAATGGCCAGCTGCTATTCCAACACCTTTAAAAGAGTACTGTTTGCAAGACTTTTGTAATCATACGTCTATGCCAGTTTTACGGCAATCAATCTGCATGGTTTGTAATGTCCGAACATCTGCCAATACAATGAGAGAATATGATTTTCAAAATATCCCAAACTTAGAAAAGCTTTCTTGTCACACAGATTTGATAGATATCATTGCTAAAACTTCGAAAGTCACACAAAGTGGAGATTTCAATAATGCGATTGTGTTCATAAATATATAAATCTTTTTTTTCATAGATGAAGAAACAGGTTCCATTTTTTGTTCTTCTTCGAACGCGGTTTTTTACAAAAAAGGATATAACACATTATCAAAAACTGGCAACATCTGTCAAGAATGCCATAGTGCGTTAATTAAAGATAAAGTACCGATGTTTTCCGTAGCGAACAAGATGTGGATTGGCGATGTGCCACCAGTACTTCAGCAACTGACAATTGCTGAGGAGACTCTGTAAGTAGTGGCCCATAAGTAGAAATTTTAATGCTGATATTGAACGGCTCTTTCTTTTAAAGCATCTCTTTGTATCGACACAATAGCTGTGTTATTAAGTTACAATCTCCGTTTCACCACCATTCTACTGCACAGTCTGCACTAAAAGGCAATGTAATAACATTCATGCATGACATGCCAAATATTGTTACAAGTCTACCATTGAACGTTGATGACCTTTGTGATATCTTGAAAATTGTCTTTGTCGGAGCGCATGTTCCTAGCCGCATAGAATTGCGTAGGGTTTGTGGTGTGAATAGACAAAAGATTCGTGATGCCCTTCTGTGGTTAAAAAAGCACAATCACATGTATCGAATGATTCCTAGTGAGTTATAGATCATTATCTGTTGAAACATTATATAATCGATCTTTTCAGTTAACGAAGTGAATATTGCTAAGTTGCCTGAGGATGATGTTCCAGAAAGTATCTGGACGACTATAGAGAAGATAGAAAATACGATCACCGCAAACTCAGAGCGAGCAGGATTCACTGATGATCCACTTGCAGATGCTATTATACAGGGTGAACCAAATGCAACGAATGTTTATCCAATGAATGTTAGGTAAGAATGCATAAGAAGATAAAACAATTAACTTAAATTCCTTAGTGCGGTACTTGATGTTAATGGAACAACTGTCACATCAAGGGATATTGGTGTACATCTACTACATAAAGTTAAAAATACTTCAACTAACTCATTAAACGACACACAGGATACATCCACGAATAATGTAGAGAATGAAGATGTTTATATAATTCCTAGATCTCATATGCCGGCCAAAGACTGTTACAATTCGGAATTATTTCTTGGTTTATTTCCCACACTTTTCCCCTATGGATATGGTGCACCTTATGATCCATTGAGACCAACTGCAGTGTCACTAAATCAGCATACTCGTTATCTACTTGCATATGAAGATCAACGTTTTGAAAAACATCACTCATTCATGTTTTTTATGTTCAATGTGCTGCAACGACGACAAGCGTGCTGGAATGCCTCACTTATGGCTTCACGACCTTA
>Ga0116226_10002290_pt1 | contig 16603 bp, 12 predicted proteins | sample S1TSphfallax_FD_89692 | JGI IMG/M metagenome (GOLD analysis project Ga0116226, IMG submission 89692) | Host-associated microbial communities from peat moss isolated from Minnesota, USA - S1T2_Fa - Sphagnum fallax MG | ecosystem: Host-associated > Plants > Peat moss > Unclassified | place: USA... | reverse complement strand
TCGTCGTCGAAGGCCGCGGAGACGGCCTGCAGACCGTGGGACTCGAGTTCCTCGAGCGCGATCGGCACGGTGAGTCGCAGACCTTGACCGTGGTAACGCAGATCGACCTGGTAGGTGATCGTGATGTCGCGGCGGCGGACGCCCTCCTGTTCGAGCGACCGCGTGGCCGCGTCCGCGAGCTCCGACAGAATGAGGCTGAGTTCCTCGGGGTTGGTGTCGGAGAATTTTTTCACGAAGGTCCGCGAGCGCTCGTCGCGCACCGACGTGGTCGCATCGCCCAGGGCGCAGAGCACGCCGGGACCCGGCGGAATGATCGCCGGCCAGGATCCGAGGAGCCGCGACAGTGCATTCGCATGCAACGGGCCGGCACCGCCGAAGGCGATCAGCGCGTAGTCGCGCGGGTCGTAGCCCTGTTCGACCGAAACCAGACGCAGGGCCCCGACCATGTTTTCGTTGACGATGTCGTAGATGCCGCGCGCCGCGTCCTCGAGCGACAAATCGAGCGCATGCGCGATCTTCTGCACCGACTGCACCGCAAGTTCCCGATTCAATACCATGTCGCCGCCGAGTTTTTGCTGTGCGGGCAGGTAGCCCAGCACGACATTGGCGTCGGTGACCGTGGGTTCGACGCCGCCTTTGCCGTAGGCCGCGGGTCCGGGGTCCGCGCCGGCGGATTGCGGGCCCACACGCAAGGCCTTGGTGAGTTCGGGCACGTGCGCGATCGAGCCGCCACCGGCGCCGACGGTGCGAATATCGACCGACGAGGCGCGCACTGTCACGTCGCCGATCGTCGTCTCGCGGCGTAGCCGCGGCTCGCCGTTTTGGATCAGCGCGACGTCCGTCGACGTGCCGCCGACGTCGACGGTCAGGAGATTGGGGAAACCCGCCTGCACCGCAACCCAGAGCGCGCCCGTGACCCCGCCCGCGGGCCCGGACATGAGCAGATTGACCGGATACTCGATGGCCGCCTCAGTGCCGGCAAGACCGCCGTCGGAACGCAGAATGTGCAGTTTCACGTCTGCGGCGGCTTGCCGGATCTTGCCGCGCAAATTTTCGATGTACTTGGACACTTTCGGCCGCACGTAGGAATTCGCGACCGTGGTCACGGTGCGTTCGTATTCCTGCATCTCGGGGACCACCTCCGAGGACAGGGACACGGGAATGCCGGGCAACTCTTCGTGGGCGATTTCGCGGACGCGTCGTTCGTGCGCGGTATTGGCGAAAGAATTGATCAGCGACACGGTCAGCGCTTCGATCGCCTTCGACTTCAGGGAACGCAGATCCCGCCGTAGTTGGGACTCATCGAGCGCAAGGACCACGTCGCCTCTGGCGCCGACGCGTTCGACGGCTTCGATCGTGCAGGACAAGGGCGCCATCGGCAGCGACTTGTTGTAGATGACCCAGCCCCCGAGGCCCCCGGGCACGTAGGAGCGGGCGATTTGCAGGACCTGGCGGTAGCCCTTCGTCGTCACGAGTCCGCAGCGCGCGCCGGTGCCCGTGAGCACGGTGTTGGTCGCGACCGTGGTCCCATGCATCACATGATCGATCGCGCGCGCCGCGATGCCGGCTTTGCGGCAGACGCGTTCGATGCCCTGCAGTACGCCGACGGACTGGTCGCTCGGTGTGCTCGGCACCTTGGCGGTGAATGTCCGACCCGACCGCTCGTCGACGAGGAACAAATCGGTGAACGTGCCGCCGACATCGACGCCCAGTCTGTAAGTCATTTGCTCCCCTTGCTCGATCTCGAGCCCGTGCATCCGCGCATGAGCACCAACATATAGAGCACAGCGGGCAGTGTCAGCGCTAAAACGCCCCTGTCCGGTATTCGGGAATGCAGCCGGTTCGGTGGCGGTCGATGGCAAACTACGTCAGTCTCGGTGTTCGTGCTGTCGTCGTCGTGAGGTCATCGGATTGCGGATATTCAACTCGTCGCCGGCCGGGCTCGCGCTCGCTGTTGCTTGGCTGCTGCTGATCGATGTGCGCCCCCCGGCCGCGACCGCCGCGGAAAGCACTTTGCGTGGCAAAATTCTCTTTCTTCGCTGCGCGTCCTGTCATGACGCGAGCACGGGTGCGTCGGCGAAGATAGGCCCGAATTTGCATTCGATCGTGGGACGTCAGGTTGCGAGCGTCGCGGGCTACAAGTACTCCGCCGCACTCAAGTCGCAGAACTTCGTCTGGGATAACGCCCATCTCGATGCCTGGCTCATGAATCCGAACGCGCTCGCGCCCGGCACGGCCATGGCCTTCGCCGGCATTCCGGAGGCGGCCGACCGGCAGTCCATCATCAGTTATCTCGAAACCCAATAGGAGCCCGCCGATGCGTGCAAGGAATTCAGAACTCGCGATCTCGCGACGCCGCGCACTCGGCGCAACGCTCGCCGCCGTCGGTGCCGGAATCGCCACCGGCGCCGGACTTGCCGCGCGCGCCCACGCCGGCGCGAGGAGCGCCGCGAAGCCGCGCGACCCGGTGCGTTTCGAGGATCCGGTCTGGAACCGAGAAGCCAACGCGCGTCTCGAAGCCGATACGAACGGCACACAGGTGTTCGGCCGCTGCAGCGGCATCGTCTGCGGCGTGCGTCCCGCCGAAGCGGTGCGGCCGCTGTTTCGCTTCGAGGTCTTCAGTACGATCCGCGTGCTGCGCCAGTCCGACGGCAGCTATCAACGCATGACCAAGGAAACCATCCTGTACGCGGATCCCGCGACCGGGGCGATGCTCGACGAATGGGACAATCCCTACACCGGCGAGCGCGTCAAAGTCGTCGATGTGGCCAACGACCCCTATAACTGGATCATTGCCTCGACCGTGCAGCCGCCCGCGATGCCGGGCCTCGTGACCACGGGCCAGGCCGTTCCGGGCGGCAAGCCCTATTTGCTCGACTGGCTGAACTTCGATGACGATACGATCATCATGACGCGCGACGGCCATGCCTATTATCCCAACCGCCTCGACCCCGCGATCTGGCCGCGCGAGTCCGCGGGCAAGATGATTCAGACCTCCGAGTTGTTCCGCTATTACATCAAGCGTTCGGACCTCGAAGACCCCGACAAGACGCACGTGCCGGCCAACGGCAGCTGGGTCCGCATCCAACCCTGGCTGCCGTGGATGCTCATGGGCCAGGCGCCGGGCCATGTGCTCTACGACGGCGTGTTTCGCAGCTACCGCGACACCAAGTACTATCCCGAGCCCGTGCTCGAACGCATACGCTCGCGCTACCCGCAGTACATGACGGCGCCGACGACCTGGTACGGGCCGAATTACTCGAGTCTCGAACATTACGCGCGCGAACAAAAACCGGCGCCGGTGACCGCACCGGCGGCAGCCTCACCGCCGGCGCCGGTTCCCTGAGCGCCGCCGGCGCTACCTGGACGCCGGTGCCGGACCCGGCGTCATGCGACGACCTGTCCGCCGTCGACACTCAATTGCGCGCCGGTTAGAAAATCGTTGGCGGGATCGAGCAGGAACGCCACCGTTCCCGCCACGTCGGCGGGCAGGCCGATGCGGCCGAGCGGATGCAATCGCGTCAGCGCCTGCACGAACGTCCCTGTCGACGTGCCCGGCGGGACGTTTCGTCGCAGCATCGGCGTATCGACGGCTCCCGGCAGCACGGCGTTGACGCGCACGCGATGCCGGCCGCCGGCCTTGGCGGCGAGTCGCGTCAACGCCAGCAGCGCGGCCTTGGAGACGCAATAAGCCGCCGCCTCCGGCACGTTCAGCAAAGCCGCGCCCGAGGATACGTTGACGATCGCGCCGCCGCCCGTCTTCGCCATCATGCGCATGGCGGAGCGACAGCCGAGAAAGCTGCCGTCGAGGTTGACCGCCAACTGGCGGCGCCATTGCACCAGGTCTAGATCCAGGAAATCGATCGCCGGTTCGAGCACGGCGGCATTGTTGACGAGTCCGTACAATGCACCCTCGTCCGACTCGATCAGCGCCAGGGCCCGCGCCCAGTCGGCCTCCGCGCCGACGTCGAGTTCGAGATGGCGCACCGATGCGGGGACTACGGCGCGCTCCGGGAACGCAGCTCCCCTGCGGCGCGCGAGGTAGACGCGCGCGCCTTGCAGCGCGAGCAAGTGCGCGATCGCCATCCCGATGCCGCCGAGTCCACCGGTAACGAGGATCACGCGGCCACCGAAGCTGGGCGCAGACTTCACTGCCATTCAGGCCTTGCTGAGCTTCTCCAGGATCGCGATGCTCGCGTTTTCCGCCGCCTCGCAGGCGCCCTCGACGCCGGCATGCACGCGGCAGTTGTGTTCCCCGGCGAAGTACAGCGCACCCACGGGTTGGCCGACGATGGCGGCGTAACGCCCGATGTCGCCGGGAGCGAAGTAGGCGATATGTCCCTTCGAGAACGGATAAGTCGACCAGTTGTGGATGTATTCCACCTCGAGTTGGCCCGCGGCCGCAGGCCGCAGGCGCACGATCTCATCGACGACCTTGCGTCCGAGCGCCGCCGGCGTCAGCCGGTTCAAGCCATCCATCGCACGCCCGTGGCAAAACGCCACCAGGATCCCGCGCGGATCCACACGCGAGGGGATGTGCGCGATGAACTGCACGGGGCTGTCGGTCCACATGCTGGCGGGCAGGCCATCCGCTTCCCAGAAGGGCGTGCGGAACTTCAGAAAAATCTGCACGGTTTCACTGTAGCGCTGGGCCTTCCAAGCCTCGCGCTGCAAGTCCGGCACCGCTCCCGTGATGCGAATGTCCTTCATGACCGAGAGCGGAATGGTCGCGATGGCCGTGCGTGCGCGGTGGACGCTGCCATCCTTGCAGGTCACGGTGACCGTGTCGGGCCCGGCGTCGATCGCGACAACGATCTTGCCGAGGGCGACCGGGCGCTGCAGCGAGGCGGCCATCGCATCGGTGAGCGCGCTCGTGCCGTCACGGAAGATGCTGTAGGGACCGTTCTTGGCCTCCCAGCTGTAGTAGTAATTCTTGCGCAGGAAGTCGAGCGCATTGGCATCGTCCAGATCGCGCGCCGCCACGCCGACGTTCATTAGGCGCAAGGCTTCCGGCGATGCGCCGCCCTGGCTCGCGTACTGCCGGATCGAGAGCGCGTCGATGTGCGCATTCTCCGGTTTCTGCCAGTCAGTCAAGGCGACGAGCGGATTGTTCTTGAGCAGATAATGCGGCACCAGCGCCGTCGGCGGCAGCGCCCTCTCATCGGCGTCCAGCCGGTTCATCGGCGACTCGGCCCACTCCTTGGTCGGCGGTTCGCCATCGACGCTCACTGCAAGGGGCGGCATGCGGGTTTCGGCCATCGAGCCCTTGGGCGGGTCCATGAGTTCGACACCCAAGTCGGACGCATTGCCGCGGACCCGGCCGTAGCCGAAGCCGATCTGCTGTGCGCCCAACTCCGGACTGCCGCTGACGTCGCGGGCGGTCCAGCAGCGGCCGCCGACGCGGCCACTGCCTTCGAGCACGAGGACCGACAAACCCTGCTGTTGCAATAGGCGAGCGGCGTGCAAGCCGGAAATCCCGGCGCCGAGGATCACGGTATCGACGGCGGGCGTCCCCGGATTCGCGAAAGCGCGCGTCCAACGCGGCAGGGACACCGCCGCGAGAGTCGCGGCGCCGCCTTGCAAGACGCTCCGTCGAGAGATCGATTCGCGCTGCATGAGGCCTCGATTCCGGCAAGCGACGTGCCCGACTCTAGCAAGATACGCGGCGGGGTGCGCGATGCCTGGCCACTATCCGGCCAGTCGGCGCGACAGGCAGGACGCCAGGCCCTAAGATAGTCCGCGGTTCACCGGTCAAGATCGAGGTCGCGATGCAACCTGCTTATTTTTCCCGCTACGAGCAACTGCAGATGCAGCGCGACGAAAACGGCATTCTCGAAGTGCGGCTGCACACGCGCGGGGGGCCATGTCTGTTCGGCCCACGTACGCACGAGCACATGGTCGACGCGTTCTACGACATCAGCCGCGATCCCGAGACGCGGATCATGATCCTCACCGGCACGGGCGATAGCTGGATCGCGGCATTCGACGAGTCCCAGGCGACGCCGAAGGATGATTTCACGGTTCCGAAGAACTGGGACCGGGTCTATTGGGAGGGCAAGAAAGTCTTGCAGAATCTGCTCGACATCGACGTGCCCGTGATCGCCGCCGTCAACGGTCCCGCGCTGGTGCACAGCGAGTACATCCTCACCTGCGACATCGTGCTGGCGGCCGATACGGCAGTGTTCCAAGACCTGCCCCACCTCGCTTTCGGTCTCACGCCCGGCGACGGCGTGCACGTGCTCTGGCCGCATGTTCTGGGGGCCATTCGCGGGCGGTATTTTCTCGCAACCCAGCAGAAGATCGCCGCGCCGGAGGCGCTGCGGCTGGGTGTCGTCAACGAGGTGCTCGAGCCCGGCGCGCTCATGCCCCGTGCCTATGCGCTCGCTCGCCAGCTTGCCGCCCTGCCAACGTTGACCTTGCGTTACATGCGCGTCGCCACGGCCCAGCGCCTCAAGGAACTGGTGGTTCGGGAGGTAGGCCACGGGTTGGCGTTGCAGGGGCTCAGCGGCGCCGCGCTCGGCAATCCGGGACCGAACCCGCTGCCCCAGGATGCGCGCAGGTAAGGCGTGGCCTCGCGCGACAATCTAAGTTCCTTGAAGCGCGGACTGCGCGCGCTGTCCCTGTTGAATCTGCGCGAAGTGCTCACGGCGACCGAACTCGCCAAGGAGCTCAAGCTGCCGCGCACGACCGCGCGGCGCGTCCTCGACACCCTGGTCGAAGAGGGCTATGCGGAGAAAATGGCCCGCGAGCACAAGTACCGGCTGACGCCCATGGTGAACGTACTGTCCAGCGGTTTCTCCGACGAGAGTTGGATCGCTCACGTAGCCGAGCCCTTGCTGTCGAAAAAGACGATCGAGATCGGCTGGCCGCTCGTCGTCGCGACGCCGAGCGGCGACCAGATGATGGTGCGGGTCTCCACGGACCGGCTGACGCCGCTGGCCCTCGACCACTTCGGCGTGGGTTTCAAGACCCCGATGGTCCACGGCACGAGCGGGCACGTGATGCTCGCCTTCATGTCGCAGCAGCACCGCGAACTCACCTTGCAGGTGATCCGCTCCTCGACCGACCCCAAACAAGCGCTCGCGCGCGAGGATGCCCGCGTCCGCTCACTCGTCCATACGGTGCGCGCGCAGGGCTACGCCCACATCATCTACAAGGAATATCCGGAGGCATCGGTCGGCGTGCCGATTTTCCTGAACGGTGTCGCTCGCGCCTGCCTGCTCATGGGCTACGTCAAAGCGGCGATCAAGCCGGCCCAGATCGTCGACAAATACGTGCCGCAACTCAAGAGTCTCTCGGAAGCCATCACGGCCGGGGTCGCGGAATTGCGCATCCGCCGCCGTGAGACGCAGCGCGCCGCCCCGAAGAAGCGTGCCGTTCCGCACGGCGCCGGCTGAGCGCCTGCTCAGGCGCCGGCGGCAGCGGCAAGTCCCGCGAGTGCCGCGGCCTCGTCCATCTCGGGCGCGTCGCCCGCCGCGGCGATGGCGCCCTGCACCCGGCCGCCGGCGTCGCGAATCAGCACGGCTCCCGGGATCGGCAGCACCTGGCCCTGCAGCGTCGCCGCGAGCGTAGTTCCCAACAGCGGGTTGCCGCTCATGAACTCGCCCACGGCGCGCGAGGAGATGCCGAAACTGAGCGCGCCCCGCGCCTTGGCGATCGCGATGTCGATGCCGGAGTGTCCGGAACCATCCTCGCGCGACGAGGCGCGTACGTGTCCGCCGCCGTCCAGGACGACGACCGCGAGGGGTGCCAGGGATTTTGCGCGCGCAAATTCCAGCGTCGCCGCGATTGCGCGCAGTGCGTCCTTGAGCATCAAGTCTTCCACGGGGACCTCCTCATCCATATGATCAAGCCCAGGGTCAATAAATAGAACAGCGTGCCGAGTCCCACGTACGAGAACGCGATGCCGATGCGCGCGGCCGAGGATTGCACGGCGGCGAGACCGCGGACCGATTCGGTGAAGCCGAAGGCAGCCAAGGTCAGGCCGACGAACAAGCCTCCGGCAGCGAAGCCGATCTTCTCGATCGCAAGCCAGATACCGCTGATCAAGCCTTCGAAACGCGTATCGGCGGTCATGCGTTGCCCCACCGCGACGTCGGACATCATCGCCACGAGCATCAACATGAGTCCGCTCGCAAAGCACCCGGCAAAGAACCCGACGACCGGGACGGGCCAGAACAGTTTCGGGGGCACCATGAGCCAGAGGGCGTTCGACACGAGATAGCCGCCCAGCGAGACCATGCAGCACCCGACCCGGGAATTGCGCCGCGATGCCGCCACCCACACGGGTTGCGAGAGGATCTGCGCCGCCGTCGAGGCGAGCACGCAGGCGCCGATCGCCGACATCGGTTGATCGAGCCAGTAGAGAAAAAAATAGGCGAAAGACCCGTAACCCACGCCCTCGCTGATCTTTTGTACGAAATTGACGAGCAAGAGGCGCCGATAGCCGCGGTCGGCGAGCACGACCCGCAGCGCGACGAAGTAGCCGGACGTGCGACGATCGCGACCGGCGGCCGGCGGTTCGCGCACCAGCAGCACCGGCGACCACATCGTCACCAGACAGATGATTCCGTACAGCACCGACATCCGGGCATAGCCCGTGATGCCGCCGCCGAAGCGTTCGATCAATACGCCGGCGGACGCACTGAGATTCAGACCCACGGCGAGGAACGCCATTCGGTAGGCCAACAAGCGGGTCCGCTGGTAGGGATCCGGGCAAAGATCGGAAGCGAACGAGAGATACGGTACGGAATAGATCGAATAAACGGCGAACGCCGCACCGATGAGCACGGTCATGTAGACGGTGCGCAGCGGCGTGCTCGCGATCGCCGGAACGTTGAACATCAGCACGAAGGCGGCCGCCGACAGGCAGGCGCCCAGTGCGAGGAACGGCTTGCGCCGTCCGCCTCTGCTCGCACTGGTGTCCGAACGAAATCCCACGTACGGATCGACGAACACCAGCAACAATTTGGGCACGAAGATCGCGACTCCCGCCCATGCCGCGGGGATGCCGAGATAATTGGTCATGAAGACGAGCAGGAGCAGCGCCGGCGCATCGCGAAACATGCGCTCGCCGACCATGCCGACGCCGTAGCCGAGTCCCCTGCGCAGCGCGACGCGCTCGGCTCGCGTCGCGTTTTGCGCGCCGATTTCCGCCGGGACCGCGACACCGCTGACTCGCATGCCGGCCGCTCAGCGCTTGCGGGCGCCGCGGATGCCGCTGACTTGATAGACCTCTTCGAGGTAGGCGCCCGCCTGCGAGACGATGAACACGTCGGCGGCATCGAAGCCGGCGGCGGCGCAATCCTCGGGGAATTTCAGCGTGCCGCTGGCGCGCTCGTAGGGCTCATTGTTGTGCCGCGTGGTCCAGGCCATCATGAAGGCGTCGAACGGATCGTCGGGCCAGCGCAGCAGATCGTGATGCGCCATGACGCCGCCCGGGCGCAACAGGCGATGGCATTCGCGGAACAGCGCGAGGATCGCCGGGCGCGGCATCTCGTGCAGCAACAGCGTCGAGGTCACGAGGTCGAAGCTGGCGTCCGGAAACTTCGTGTGCGTCGCGTCTGCCTGCGTGAAATGAATCGCGTGACCGAGGGCCGCGGCGCGCGCCGACGCATAACGCAGCATCGGTGCACCGAGGTCGACGCCATGGATTTCCGCCGCCGGAAACGCCTCGGCGAGCGGCAGCGTCGCATGACCCGCGCCACAGCCGAGATCGAGGACCCGCCGGGGCGCCAAATCCGGGAACTGCTTGCGCACGGCCGCCGCCGTTGCGACGCCCAACTCGTCGTTCAAAGGGCCGAGGCCGCCGAACGCGAACAAATGCACACCCCGGTCGTAGAGCGCGCCGGCGAATACGTCGTTCGCGGTGATGTCGGTATGAAAGCCTCCGGGCATGACGTGAATGTCGACCGCGGCCGTATAGTTCGGCAGCGGCAAGGTCGCGTCGAGCGTGAGCGAGCCCTTGCCGGCACGCAAGGCCTCGGCCTTGTCGATCAGCGCCGGCAACTGGCGCTCGACCGCCTCGCCGACCGTGTCCCAGAGCAGTTCTTGCGTGCCGCGCACCAACAGACTGTAGCCCATGTAGAACGGCGAATCTTCCATGATCGCGCGGACGCGATCGACGCTGGCCGGCGCCTCGCCGTGCCGCGCGGCATAGCGGGGTGCGAGCACCTCGTCATAGTGCTTGCGCAGCTGCGGATAGATCTCCGCCATCGTGTATTCGCGCAAACTTGCGATGAATGCGTCGCGCGCCCTTTCATCGTGGGTTTCCTCGATCAGCATCGCGTGTCGAGCCTGCGCCATGGGGATGCTCCTCGCCGGTTCGCCGTTACCGGAGTGCCGAACTCATTCCTGCGATTCGCCGGCGGCACGGACCCGGACCGAGTCCGGTTCCAGCAGCACGCGCGTGACGCGATCGATCAGCGCGCGCCGCGCCGCCGCGCGCGCCGCCTCGACCTCCTCGCTGGGCGCATAGCGTTCGACCGCGTCCGGCACCGGCGGCTGTTCCGCCGCGGCAAGCCGTTCGTGCGTGTCGAGGCGCTCGCGCAGAGCCGACACCTCGGCCGCGAGCGCGAGGATCATCATGACGGCGCGATCCGCGTCGACACCCGCGAGGTATTTCGGCCGGGGTGGTCCGTTCGCGTAGCGCCGCCGCTTGTTGCCGGCAGCCATCGTTCAGAAACCGAGCGCGCCGGGGTTCATGCCCTCGCGGGGTCCACCGCACCTTTGATCGCCTTCAGCAACTGCGCCGCGGGCGCTTGCCGGTGCTGCAGGTACGGGTACGCCTTGCCGATCTGCAGATGGGCGCAGCCGAGTCCGGCGAACAACTCGATCAGGCCGATGCGCAGCGCATGCACCGCGGCGGAGGCCTGCGGGTTGGGTTCGAGCAAGGGCAGTTTCGCAAGATGCTGCGGCTGGATCATGCGCTCGTGGTAGGCGGCACGGCGGTCCGGCCAGTAGAACAGCGGTTCGATCAAGGTCGTCCGCGTCGCGACCGCGAACACGAGATAGCCCCATTCGATGCCATGGGTCCTGAGGTCCTCCTCGTGCGCCGCAAAGTAGTCCTCGAGCGCACGGATCACCTCGAGCGCGCGCGAATGCGGCGCGAGCGCGTGCGTCGGTACCCAGCGTTCACCACGATCGCCCAGGATGTCGTTCGGATACGTGAACGGCAGGCTGCGGATGGCGCGCGGCACGGAAGCCTCGATCTCGACCCCGTCGCGGGCGGCAATCGCGCGCACCGCCGCGGCGCGCGCGTCGGCCGCGGCCGCACTCGATTCATCGACGACGACGTTCATGACATAGGTCTCTCCACCCAGGGACCGCCGGCCTTTCCAGGCCATGCGCGCCGCCGCTCCGATTCCCGCGAGCAAGGTCGCCTCCTTCTGCGCGACCGCCTTCAAATAGTCGAGATCCTTGCTGAAGTTCTGTTCGTGGATGCGCCGCGACTGGACGTAAGGATCGGTGCCGAAACACTCCGCCGCGAGGCCCGAACGCGAGATTTCCGCCAAGGCGCCGAGCAACTGCTCCGCAGTCGCATAACTATACGACAAATAGCGGCTCTCGACCGGAGTACGGATCAGTTGCAGCGTGGCGCGCGCCTTGATGCCGAATGCGCCGGAGTCACCCAGGAATAGTCCCGTCAGATCCGGTCCGTAGGTACGAAAGAACGGCGTCGGACGCACGTTCCCGGAAGCCGACCCGGTCGACAGCAGCGTGCCGTCGGCGAGCACGACGTCGAGCGACAAGGCGGTTTCGGCGCTCGTGCCGTATTGGGTCGAACCGAGGAAGACGCTGCCTTGCGACAGCGCGCCGCCGACCGTGGATACGTAGCCCGACATGGGACCGAAGTACGGCGTGCGCAGGCCGCGCGCCTCGAGCGCCTGATAGAGTTCGCGCCAGGTACAACCCGTCTCGACGATCACGTACATGTCGGTCTCGTTGATCTCGACGATGCGGCTCAGCCGCGACATGTCGATGATCACCGCACGCGCGGCCTCCGGCAGATAGCCGGCCGAGTAGGACAGGCCGCCCCCGCGCGCAATGACCGAAAACCCGTGCGCCGCGCAGACGCGCACGACCGCCTGCACGGCGTCCACCGACTCGGGCACGACCACGCACTCCGCACGTACTCCGGCGCAATACACGTCGCTCGAATAAAAGTCCCGGTCCTCGACCGAGGTCTTGAGATTGGCCGCGGACACGAGTTCGACCAATGCCTCGATCAATACTGCCGCGCTCTGCTCCTGACTGGCAATGGTGTTCATGGTCGGCGAGGACGGTAGTGGATGGCATTGATCGCGTAAAGACGACTGGCCGCTATCCGGTCGGTTGCGTCGAGCCGGGTGCGAGCGACGTGAGCAACATCGCCTGTTCCGCCGCGTGTTCGGGCAATATCAGCGATGCGACGCCGCTCGCCGCCCATTCGGCATCGGCCGCGTGCAGGGCGTGGCGGGCATCCACGGCAATCGTCAACTTAGGCCGCGCGATCGCCATCGCGCCGTCGGGATTCCACTCGAGCACGGCTTCGATGAGATGATGATAGGCGTGCCATTGACGCATGACGTCGCAGGTCCAGGCATGCAACTGCCGCGCATCGAGGCTCAGCGCCTGGCGACGCAACGCACTCGCCGCCCGGTCGTACCAGGGCCAGCGCACGAGCGAATCGCGCAGCATCAGCCAGGTCCGGTACCAATGACTGCCATCATCGGCCAAGGCGATAGGCGGTGCGAGCCGGCCTTGCATCGCGGCGCGCGCCGCGCCCGTGGCGCGCAACAATCCCGTGATGCTCAATCCCGCGACGAGATCGGGATGGCGCGCGTTCAGTTCCAGCGCGAGCGCGGCCCCGAAACCGACCGCATGGACCTGCGCGGGTCCGTCCGCGCGTGCGCGTAACATCAAGGCCATCGCATCGGCGTAGTCCTCGAGCCGACGCGCGCCCGCGGGCAACGGATCGGACTCGCCGCAGCCTGGCAGGTCGGGCAGCATGACCGGCCGATCCCTGGCGAGCGCCTGCTGGAGTGCGAGCAGTTGCCGTCCGGCGCCCGGTGCGTCGTGCAGCAGCAGCATGGGTGTGCCGCCGGACGCACCGTGCTCGCGCACGAAGATTTCGCCGTCCGGAAGATAGAAGAAGTCCTCGGAGTCCATGCTGATTTCCTTCTCCGCGGCGAGGGCGCGCGCCCCTCCCGCGCCCGCGCCCGCGCCGGCGACGCCGATCGCGTGGACGCCGGGGTCGGGCGAAGGCAGCGAGTCCAATGCCGATTCGATGCACGCCGGGACCTCGGCGGGGGTGTCCACGCGCTCGATGCGCTGGCCTTCGTGCAGGCGCGGCAGACGATCGAGATGCGAAAACAACATGTCGCTTTTTTCTGCAAGGTAGATGCCCGGAACGCGAACGGCCGCCGCCGCGTCGAGAGCCGCCCGCCCATACCGGATGATGGACTCGTAAGCCGGGCGATAGTCGTGCCGTGCCGCCTGGAAATACATCTCCACCCAGAGATGGATCTGCGCCGCGGAGCCGGCAGCCGCCTCGTTCAAATGCGCCGGCGTTCGCAAATACCAGGGGAACCAAATGAATTGATCATGAAAGCGCGTCCACGCCCGCGCATACTGGGCACCCAGGATTTCCGGCTCCAATGCCACGAGATAATCGGGAGCGAGCAAGGGCCGCTGCTCCTCCTCCGTGAACGCGGGCACCCCTTCGAGCACGAAGCCCGCGACGCGCGCCGGATGCCGGTGCACGAGTTCCAAGCCGATCGCCGCACCGGAGTGCGTGCCATACACGAGGACGCGCTCGAGGCCCAGGCCATCCAGGATTTCGCGATAGGCGTCGGCGAGCTGCGCGACGCTCTCGACACGCTCGGGCAGGGAATCCGAGTTGCCGAAGCCGGGCGTATCGAAGGCATACACTGAAAAATTCGCCAGCAGCCGCTCGGCGAGCGGCTTGACGAGCCAGGCATTGCCCGGCGAACCGTGCATGAGAATGACCGCGGGCCCGTGCCCGCCGGTCCAGTAGTAGACGCGCCTCGAGCCGAGACTCAAGATGCGGCGTCTGAGCCTTGCGATCATGCGAGCGGGCAGGAACGGGGAGCCGGTTGTGCGGGCACCCCCGATCCTCGTTTCATCCCGATCTTCAAAACTTTATGTTCACGCGTGCGCCGATCTCCTGTTTGTCGGGCGCTTGCACGAGCAAGCCCTCGTTCGTGAAGCTGTAGCTGTTCGGCGTGATCAGGTTCGGCACGCGCTCGGCGAAGTCCCAGTGTTGATCGTTGAACAAGTTCTTCGCAAACAGTTCGATCGAGTAGGCGTCCTTGCGAATGCCGAGCACCGCATTGACCCGCGCATAGGGATCGGTCTTGACGATGTTGATGTCGCTTTCCCACATGCTGCCCGTGTAGTTGACGTCAGCACGAGCATACCAGTCCCATTGGTCGGTCAAGTGATTGGTGTAAGTCGTCGAGAACGAGCCGGTCCAGGCGGGGACGCGCGAGAGATAATTGCCTTTGAAGAAATAGAACTCGTCGGCGGTCGGCGTTCCCGCGGGTTGCTGGATGAAGCCGCCCAGTGTGAAGTTTTGGTAGCTGTCCCAGATTGCATGAACATAGTTGACGTTCAAGGACGCCGACCAGCCCTGCATGATCAGCGCACGCGTGGAAAACTCGAAGCCCTTGACCGTCGCTTCGTTGCTCAAATTGAGGAACGTCCCGGTTGGTGGCAGCGGTCCACCGAACGCGGCCGTCGAAGTCTGTTGGTGCTCCCACAGCCCGTGGTAAAGATCGAGCGAATAGTCGACGCGGTTGTCGAACAGAGATTGCTTGATACCGACCTCGAAGTTCTCGAGCTTCGGTTGCTGCGTGAAGGCGCCCGCACCAAAGCTGGCCACGTAGGCTTGCTGCGCCGGGGTGAGGCTGAGATATCCGGAATTCAGCAGTGTCGGCTGTACACCCTCCGAATAGCTCACGTAGACGATCGTGCCCTCGAGAGGCTTGTAGCGGACGATGAAGCGCGGCATGACCGTATTGTTCTTTGCGCTGACCGACGGCGGCTCGCCCATCGTCGTCAAGTAATCCGTGTTCTTGTCCGATTGAAAGCGTGCCTCGGCTGTCGCGGTAAGGCTGCTGAAGATGTCATAGTCCACCGATGCATAGACCGCGGGCACGTAGCTGCGTTCGTTGGTCGGGGCGCTCGTGTACGACAGATTGCCAAGGCCCGCCACCGGTCCCGGCAGCGGTCCGTCGAGGCTGTTCTGCTGGTATTGCAGCATGTCGCCGAAATAGCTCACACCGAGCAACCCTCTGTAGGGCAGGGATTGGTCGCTGGCCAGGCGCGCATCGACGGTCACGTCTTCCGAGATCGTCGGCTCCGAGGAGAGAAAGCTGAACGTCGCCGAGCGGTCCACGTCCCAGATGTAGTTCGTGAACGAGCTGTTGTAGCCGACGTTGAAGGTCGCCGTTGCGTTGTACGGCAGCGCATAGTTCGACAACAGCGACAGGCGCAGCAGATCGCGGCGCATGCCGCTGTGATCCAAGCCCGGCACCTTGTCCTGGAACTCGTTCTTGAGACTGTTGTCGTCCGTGATCGGAATATACGCCGGCGGCAGGGCGGTGTTCGCGTCCGGAACCTGGATACCGCCGACACCGTTGACCTGGCTCAAGGTGGGGATCGAGCCGCAAAAGTACTCCTGGCTCAGCGGCAAGTTCTTCGAGACGCCCAGTGCGTTCTGTACGTTGACCGTACGGCCGCCGCAGGTGTTGCCATACGGGGCTTGACCGGGCAGGTAGCCCATGGCCGCGGAGGAATCGTCATCCTGCTGGTAGTGCGCGTTCAAGCGCACGTTGCTGCCGAGGGCGGGGGTGAAATTCAAGGATCCGTCGAGGCCGCGCGTCTGCTCGGCACCGAGCGGACCGCCGTCGGAGGCCGTGTATTCCGCGCCTTTGATGTGGTTGTTCAAGCTGATACGCGCATCGAGCAGACCCTTGACGATCGGCCCTTCGAGAGTCAGAACATCATCGGTCGAGCTGCGATCGGTGCCCGATGCGCTTACTTGGGACTCGAAGTCGTCCGCGGGTGCCTTGGTGATGAAATTGATCGCACCGCCGAAGGTGTTACGCCCGAAATAGGCGTTTTGCGGACCCTTGAGGACTTCGACGCGATCCACATCCACGGTGCTGATCGATGCCTGGCCGCCGGAGATGAAGATGCCGTCGACGAAGAGGGAACCGGAATTCTCGCGTACGTCGCCGTAGGTCGACTGTAGTCCGCGGAAGATGATCGAGCCCTCCGTACGACCACCGGCGCTGGTGCTCGCAGTCTGCTGGAACGTGAACCCGGCAACGTCCTTGAGGCCTTGCAAGTCGTAGATGCCGGCCTCAGCCAGGTCGTGAGCGCTGAACGCTTGTATGGAGATCGGTACTTCCATGAGCGCCTCGGAGCGTTTGCGCGCCGTGACGATTATCTCCTCGAGTCCGCCGTTGTCGGCGACGGTTACGGTTTGTTGAGCGATGCAAGTCAGCGGAGTCCCGAGTGTTGCGGCGCTGATCAGCAGCCCGAGCAACAGTGACCCCGAACCACGAATCCCAGGCGAGTCGTCACGCATATAGAG
>Ga0116226_10002289_pt1 | contig 16603 bp, 15 predicted proteins | sample S1TSphfallax_FD_89692 | JGI IMG/M metagenome (GOLD analysis project Ga0116226, IMG submission 89692) | Host-associated microbial communities from peat moss isolated from Minnesota, USA - S1T2_Fa - Sphagnum fallax MG | ecosystem: Host-associated > Plants > Peat moss > Unclassified | place: USA... | reverse complement strand
TCGAGGCCCTGCGCTGCGACGCGGCGGCGGGCGCGCTTGCCGCTCATGAAGAAAGCGCCTGATGGCAGCGCATCTCAAAATCATCCGCGCCGGTGCGGGAACGACGATTCAAGATGGCGGGCGCTTTCACTTTCGCCGTTATGGCGTCACGCCTTCCGGGCCTATGGATTGGACGGCTTTCCAAACTGTCTGCCGCGTTTTAGGTCTGAAGAAAACGGCGGCTGTGCTCGAGATCTCAACCGGCGGCGTTGAAGTGACCAGCGTTGAAGAACCCATGGATGTCGCATTCGGCGGCGGCGGATTCATCTGGTCACGTGATGGCAAGCTTTTGTCGTCTGCCATGCGCATAAAGCTTCAGCCAGGCGAAAGGCTGGCGGCAAAGCCCGGAGCCTGGGGTGCCTGGACCTATCTCGCCGCGGCTGGCGGCTTTGATACACCCGTCGAGATGGACAGCCGCTCCACACATCTGCGATCAGGCATTGGCGGCCGTATGATTCAGGCGGGCGACACGCTTCCGGTTTTTCCAGCGATCTGGGCGGCAGCTTCGGAGGGCAGGCTCAAAGCGCCTTGGCTCGATCACGATACTCAGCCAATCCGTGTCCTGCTTGGTCCGCAGGAGGATTATTTTTCAGCCGATGCGCTCAAGGTGTTTTTTTCAGCACCTTTCTGCCTGACCGCCGCTGCTGATCGCATGGCCTACCGCTTCACAGGGCCAAAGATCGAACATGCTTTGGGGTTTAATATCGTCTCCGATGGCATCGCACTCGGAGCCATCCAGATTGGCGGCGACGGACAGCCTCTGATCCTGATGGCCGATCATCAACCAACCGGCGGTTACCCGAAAATCGGCGCGGTGATCCGCGCGGATATAGGCCGGCTGGCGCAAATGCGGCCAGCCGAGATCTGCCATTTTGCGCTTTGCGGCATGACAGAAGCCCGCGCAGCGCTTTTCGCGTTTGAAGATGCCATCGCCGCGACGGCCTGTCAGCGACAGGCCAGCGCGGCGGCATTTTCGAGCGAGATTTTACGTTCGCTCAATCTGATCGATGGCGTGATCAGCGCGAGCGGTCAATCTATCCGTTAGCGGTGCCCGCCGTGGCCGCCGCCATGGAAACCGCCGCCGCGTCCACCGCCATGGAACCCGCCTCCACGGAAGCCCCGGCCGCCGCCCCAGCCATGCCAGCCATAACCGCCGCCCCAGCCAAAGCCACGGCGCCAAGCGTAGCCGCACCAATAATAGCCAGGGCCGCGCCAACCGTCTGGATACCAGCAATAATTCTGACCGCCATAGAAGAATTGCGTATGTTGCACGGGCAAAGCATCGCCAATGACAGGCGCGAGATCGGCGGCAGGAACAGCCGCGGCGGAGGCTTGGTCGATAGCAGGGCTCAAGCCCGCGAGAACCGCGGCGGCCGCTGCGAATTTATGAATCAAGAGACGCATCTTTCCTCCTTTTCATGGAATTCGTACCATCTATCCAGATCACGCCCGGCGATAAAGACCGCACGGCGGCTGCACCTAATGTCTAAAGCGCATGCTTTCGATAAGCAAACAACGCGGTTTGGCGGCGAAACGATCCAGGCAACGCTTCAAAAGAGCACATTCCCGTGATCAAGCAGACTCGCCCATGATCAAGCAAGCTTTCCCGTGAGCAGGCAGGCTTGATCTGCGATCCAAATAACTTTAAAGCAAAAGCCTCACTTTCCCGTATTGACATTGCTGGACGACATCCCGGTTTTGCCAATTCGGGTTGATTCCCAAAAACTTAGCACCGTTTGAACCGCGCGGCAGCGCTTGGTTTCAAAGCTGGTTCGAAAGGAAAGACGATGTCGATTACGCCAGAGCGCAAGCAAACGCTTGTCAAAGAATATGCGAAAACTCCGAATGACACGGGCTCACCCGAGGTGCAAGTTGCGATCCTCACCGAACGGATCACCAATCTCACTGAGCATTTCAAGACCCATGTGAAAGATAACCATTCACGCCGCGGCTTGCTTAAGATGGTCTCTCAGCGCCGCAGCCTTTTGGATTATGTTAAATCGAAAGACGAACCGCGCTATAAAGCCCTGATCGAACGCCTCGGCATTCGCCGCTAGACGTTATCCCGGACCGTGAATAGGCTTAGTAAAGGCCAGTTCACAAGCTAAGCCCAATCTGGCGCGATTGACCTCCGGCCAAAGCGCCCTCAAGATAGGAGCCAGCAGTCTAGCAACACAAGCAATACCGCGGCGCCCATCTTGACACCGCTGCTTAAAACCAGCTCAATTCTGTGGTTTGAGTGCATTTTAGGCAGGAAAAAAGGGGTTATTTCCGCTAATAATGTCAGCGCCTTCACCGGATGAGCGCTGAAAGGCAAGGCGAGGATCACGCATATCTTTCAAGATGCTGCCTCTTTGAAGCGGGCATCATTCCGCTTCAGTCCGCTCGATGCTATCGAGCCGGCGCCTTCAGGTTTGAACTCCACTTCCTTTGACATTTTTTTAGATGCGCCGGCTGGGACCGGCCGGCGCACGCTAACAGAAGGGCAGCGCACAGAAAGCGGCCCTTTTTCCCGGTACCGGCGGCATAGGGCTTCCGGGCTGGATCTCGGTGACGGCACCGAGCCATGGCAGGATCGCCAGATGCTGTGTTTCGCGGATTCATGCTTTGCGTCGCAACAGCCTCTCGCCGTCTTGCACATGGCCCCTCGTCTTCACCCCATCACGAAAGACGAAACATATGTTCGACATCCATCGCGAAGAGATCGATTGGGCAGGCCGTAAGCTCACGCTCGAAACAGGAAAAATTGCACGGCAGGCAGACGGCGCTGTGCTCGCGACCTATGGCGAGACGACCGTTCTTGCCACCGTCGTTTCCGCCAAATCCCCCAAGGCTGGCATCGATTTCTTCCCTCTGACCGTCAATTACCAGGAAAAAGCCTTCGCGGCCGGGCGCATTCCCGGCGGCTATTTCAAACGCGAAGGCCGCCCGTCGGAAAAGGAGACGCTCGTCTCCCGCCTGATTGACCGGCCGATCCGGCCGCTGTTCCCGGAGGGGTATCGAAACGACACCCAGGTTGTCGTGACTGTCCTTTCTCATGACCTCGACAACGATCCTGATATTCTTTCGATGGTCGCGACCTCCGCCGCTCTGACATTGTCCGGCGTCCCCTTCATGGGGCCCGTCGGCGCGGCGCGCGTCGGCTATATCAACGGAGAGTTCAAGCTCAATCCGACAACCTCCGAGATCAAAGACTCAGCGCTCGAACTCGTCGTCGCGGGAACAATCGACGCCGTCCTCATGGTTGAATCCGAAGCCAAGGAATTATCGGAAGAGATAATGCTCGCAGCGGTCATGACCGGGCAGCGCGGCTTTCAGCCGGTCATCGAAGCGATCATCCGGCTCGCCGAGAAAGCCGCCAAGGAGCCGCGCGAACTCGCGATCCCTGACAAAACCGAGGTCGAGACGGCTGTTCTCGCTATTGCTGAAACAGAGCTCCGTGAGGCCTATAAGATCACCGCCAAGCAGGTGCGCTATAAGGCAGTGGATGCCGTTAAGGCAAAGGTCATGACAGCGCTCTTCCCGGAAGGAAGCGAACCTAAATTCTCCAAGGAACATGTGGCCGAAGTCTTCCACGATCTTCAAGCCAAAGTGGTGCGCTGGAATGTTCTCGACACCGGCATCCGCATCGACGGCCGCGACGTTAAAACTGTGCGTCCAATCCTCGCCGAAGTCGGCGTGCTGCCGAGGACCCATGGATCGGCTTTGTTTACGCGTGGTGAGACCCAGGCGCTTGTCGTTGCCACACTTGGAACTGGCGAGGACGAACAGTTCATCGACAGCCTTGAGGGCACCTATAAAGAGCGCTTCCTGCTGCATTATAATTTCCCGCCCTATTCGGTCGGCGAAACCGGCCGCATGGGCTCGCCCGGCCGCCGCGAAATCGGACATGGCAAGCTCGCCTGGCGCGCCGTGCATCCGATGCTGCCGACCGCTGGTGAGTTCCCCTATACGATCCGCGTGGTGTCCGAGATCACCGAGTCGAACGGCTCGTCGTCCATGGCCACCGTCTGCGGTTCATCACTCGCCTTGATGGATGCCGGCGTGCCGCTCAAGCGTCCGACCGCAGGCATTGCGATGGGTCTCATTTTGGAAGGTGAACGCTATGCCGTTCTTTCCGACATTCTTGGAGACGAAGACCATCTGGGCGACATGGACTTCAAGGTCGCGGGCACTGAACTTGGCATCACATCGCTCCAGATGGATATCAAGATCACCGGCATCAATGAAGAAATTATGCGTGTTGCCTTGGATCAGGCCAAAGGCGGGCGCCTGCACATCCTCGCTGAAATGGCCAAGGCCTTGACCGGTGCGCGCGCCGAACTCGGCGAATTCGCACCGCGTATCGAGACCTTAAAAATTGCGACCGATAAGATCCGCGAAGTGATCGGCACAGGCGGCAAGGTCATTCGCGAGATCGTGGAAAAGACCGGCGCCAAGATTAACATTGAGGACGACGGTACGGTCAAAGTGGCGTCTTCCGACGGCAATTCAATCCGCGCTGCCATCAATTGGATCAAGTCCATCGCGACAGATCCGGAAGTCGGCCAAATCTACGAAGGAACCGTCGTCAAGGTGGTCGACTTCGGCGCCTTCGTCAATTTCTACGGATCGAAGGACGGTCTCGTCCATATTTCGCAGCTCGCCAAAGGACGCGTCGCCAAGACAGGCGATGTCGTTAAGGAAGGCGAGAAGGTCAAAGTGAAACTTCTCGGTTTCGATGAGCGCGGCAAAGTGCGGCTCTCCATGCGCTCGGTCGATCAGGAAACCGGCGAAGATCTCGACCTGAAAGAAAAAGCGCTGGAAGAGCAGCAAGAGGCTGGCGAATAAGTCTGTTAAACGATTGATCGCAACGCGGCCCAGAAGGTTTGAAAACTTTCGGGGCCGTGTTTGTTTGAGCGCTTCACATTTTTTTCCGGCGCAGGCCAGCGTACCATCTGGCCAAATCCCAAAAGCTGAAATGCTCCCGCAGTGCCTTCCAGCGTGTCCATACCTGCCGCGATAAATAATAAGGCGCGCCATGGAAACTTGCATGCCGGCCAAGCTCTTGGAGCGCATCGATAAAGTGCCGCGGTGACGACCGGCGGATCAAATCGTCCGAGCAATCCATAAAATAATCGATGAGGAGTAAACGGCCGATTTGAGAATTATCCGGCTCGCGGCCTCGCTTGAAGGAAAAGAAACCGTTGAGATGCGGATGCCGCGCCAGTCCATTCGCACTATGGTGACGATAGACGGCGAGCGGTTGATCGATCAGCACGCTCCCCGTCAAGACATTGATGCCAAGATTGAGATAGGCGTCCGAGCTTCGCTTAAGTGAGGTGAGCGCATGATTGGCCAAAACAAGCTGCAAAGCGTCCCGGCGGAAACAATTGCCTGACATGGGAGACCAAACCCAAAAGGCGCTATGCGGCTCTACGAGGTGAACCTTCTCTTCGAGCCAGGCCATCGGTTCCAGCGGATAGAGTTTACCGAGGCATTCATCGATCGGCCGTAAGAGATCCGGGCACCTGCCTTTTCCCGAGCGGATATGATCGCTTAAATTTTGGCGTGTTCCGAGCACGACTTCGCCGTTGACGCTCTGCAACATATCACCCGAGCTGAAACCGACGGGAATGCGGAGCGACAGGTGAACGTAAATATGCGTTTCAACCGCTGACGGAAGCAAAAAATCATCGGCATCAAGAAAGATGACATATTGTCCGGAACTCGCATCGAACCCGTCCTGACAGGCAGAACTTTGGCCGCCGTTTTCCTTACGGAGGACGGTGATCACCTTTGGATGATCGCGAAGAATATCTTGTATCACCCGGCGGCTATCATCGGTCGATGCGTCATCGACAATGATGCACTCGATTGACGGATAGCTCTGCCGGAAAACAGATTCGACAGCCTCCTGCAGGAACTTCCCGTAGTTGTAATTATCAATAATGACGCTCACAAGTGGTAAGCTGAGACCCAGCCAGTCCACTTGCTCAACTTGCGACTGCCATAACGCATGTTGGGAAATATTCATGGCATTCTCTGCAAAGGCATGGCTCAAGTTGATCTTTTGTGCTCACACTTTTCAACATTGATGCTTTGAACGCCACATGAATAGATTGTCATGTTACTTAGGTATTGCATCACTTTCACGTTACGCCGCGATGAAGATGAGCGCTTCACAAAGGCGCAATTAGCACCTTTGTGAAAATAGCATTTTCTTCAAAAATTCAGGAAATGCGGACGCGTTTGATGCAAGATGAGAAAATCGCGCAGTTTCGAGAGAAATGACGTGACGCAGGTTGCGCGAGCTCTGCGAGATCTTGCTCGAAAAATATGGAACCGGCCACGTTTATATTTTTTAGAGCATGTTCCGCAAAAGTGTACGCGGTTTTGCGATGAGAACATGCTCTAACTTTTTGAATGGAGAGCGAATTCTTATCGCTTGGGTGATTCCACCCAAGCGGAAAGCGCTCTAGATACAAATCATCGTGATCGAGGGCAGAGAAATTAAAGAAATCAAAGCTGATTTAAAATGGCAGGTTGAACACGCGTCCGGGCACCAGCTCACCCTTCTCGACAGCACCCACGGCGATGACGACGCCGCCGCACGCCGCATAGGCAGGACCATGCAAAGGTGTTTCTTGTCCGCGCAATAAAATCGATTGCCCGCGCCGCAAACGCGCCGCGGCGTCGCGATCAACGGCTATGCGGTGCATTTCCGTCAGACCTGCTTCGACACATTGAAGCACACGAGGAGCGTCAAGCTCCTCCATCAACACCGACAAAGGCGTCGCGTCTTGTTCGTTAAACGGTCCGACACGCGTGCGCCGGAGAGCTGTCACATGCCCGAGACATCCGAGCTCGCGGCCAAGATCGCGGGCTAGCGCGCGCACATAGGTGCCTTTGCTGCATCTTGCTTCAAGCACCGCTTCTTCCGGCGTCACCGAGGCAAGATCGAACGCATGGACGGTCACAGGCCGCGCAGCGATCTCAACCTGTTCGCCCGCCCGTGCCAGATCATAGGCCCGCTCGCCGTCAATTTTGATCGCCGAGAAAGCCGGGGGACGCTGAGAAATAACGCCCGTAAATTTCGGCAAAAGCCGTACAATGTCTTCAGGAGTGGGCCGCTGTTCAGATTGATTGACGATCACGCCATCTGAATCATCCGTATTGGTTTCCGCTCCCCAGCGGACCGTAAAGCGATAGGCTTTTTCACCATCCTGGACAAAGGGCACCGTCTTTGTCGCCTCGCCGAAAGCCACCGGCAGAATGCCAGAGGCAAGCGGATCGAGCGTGCCGGCATGGCCCGCCTTTTTCGCATTGAAAATACGCTTCAGCCTGGCCACGGCATAGGTCGATGTCATGCCAACGGGCTTATCGAGAATAACCCAGCCATTGACTTCGACGCGACTCGACCGGGGCGCACTCACTCTGCCTCGTCCTTCTTGCTCTCAAGAGCGCGGGACTGAAGATCGCGTTTCACTTCGGGCCGCTCGAACAAAGCATCAATCTTGGCGCCCGCCTCAAAACTCTGATCAGCTTTGAAACGCACCTCAGGCGCGAATTTAAGATTGACGTGCCGCGCAATCTCCGTCCGGATAAATTTCTTATGACGCTCAAGCGCCGCGACAACCGTAGCGGCATCCTTGCCGCCCAGCGGCATCACAAAGACCGTCGCAAGCTTCAAATCCGGGCTCATGCGCACAGTGGGAACGGTGATGACACGGCCCTCGAGCGCCGGGTCATTAATGGCCGCGCGGGTGAGCAGATCGGACACGGTATGCCGCACGAGTTCGGCGACGCGCAACGTGCGATGTGAAGGTTCGCCGCCTTGTTGATGAGCTCTGGGCATTGGATAAACGCAGGTTCCTCGTCACTTGTATCTTATCCGGAAACCGGCGTCATGCCCGGCCCCGGACTTGATCCGGAATTACGCCGCGCATTCAAGCGCAGACAAATACCGGACCCAACGCGATTATGTGACGATAAAGTGTTTCGTGAATGGGCGGGTTAAGCCCACGCATGACGCTTGTTGCACTGGCACTTGAGCTTCCTGAAATGAAGCTTCACAGCGAGCGCTTGATCTCAGTGACGGTGTAGCATTCGATCACATCGCCGACACGCATGTCTTGGTAGTTCTCGAAAGCCATGCCGCATTCTTGCCCGGCCAGCACTTCTTTGACCTCGTCTTTGAAGCGCTTCAGCGTCGAGAGCTTGCCTTCATGCACCACGACATTGTCACGGATCAGGCGGACATTAGCGCCGCGCTGGACGATACCATCGGTAATACGGCAGCCGGCAACCTTGCCAACCTTCGAAATATTGAACACTTCGAGGATCTGCGCATTGCCAAGCATGTCTTCGCGCAGCGTCGGATCGAGCATGCCCGACATCGCGGCTTTCACATCATCCACGAGATTGTAGATGATATTGTAATAACGGATCTCAATGCCGTCCTGCTCAGCGAGCGCGCGCGCTTCCTTATGCGCACGCACGTTGAAGCCGAGCACAGCCGCGTGCGAAGCCGCCGCCAAAGTAATGTCCGATTCGGTAATGCCGCCGACACCCGCGTGAAGGACACGCGCCGCGACTTCTTCCGTGTTGAGCTTTTCGAGCGTCGCGATAATGGCTTCAACAGAGCCTTGCACGTCGCCCTTAATGACAAGCGGAAATTCTTTACGCCCCGCCGCCTTCAACTGGCTCATCATATCGGCGAGCGAACCGCGCGCCGCGCCCCGCGCAGCCGCCTTATCGCGCTTCTGACGATCGCGATATTCGGTAATCTCACGGGCACGTGCTTCCGTCTCGACGACCGCGACGCGATCGCCCGCTTCCGGCGAACCGCCGAAGCCCAGAACCTCGACAGGCATCGAAGGTCCCGCCGATTGGCAATTGACGCCTTTGTCATCGATCAGAGCCCTGACATGGCCCCAATGCGATCCGCCGACGATGACATCGCCGACCTTCAAGGTGCCGCGCTGGACGAGCACTGTCGCGACCGGGCCACGGCCGCGATCGAGACTGGCCTCGATCACAGTGCCTTCAGCGCTGCGATCCGGATTGGCCTTGAGATCGAGCACTTCCGCCTGGAGCGCGATCAATTCGAGCAATTTGTCGAGATTGGTCTTCTGCATGGCCGAGACTTCGACTTCGAGCGTCTCGCCGCCCATCGATTCAACCTGCACCTCATATTGGAGCAATTCCGTGCGCACGCGCTCGGGCTTGGCATCCGGCTTATCGATCTTGTTGATCGCCACGATCATCGGCACATGCGCGGCGCGGGCATGGGCGATCGCTTCGACCGTTTGCGGCTTAACGCCATCGTCAGCGGCAACGACCAGCACCACGATATCCGTCACCTTAGCACCGCGCGCACGCATGGCAGTGAAGGCCGCGTGGCCGGGCGTATCGATGAAGGTCACAGGCAGCCCGTTTGGCGCCACGACTTGATAGGCGCCGATATGCTGCGTGATGCCGCCAGCCTCTCCCGAAACCACATTCGCATGGCGAATGGCATCGAGAAGCGAGGTCTTGCCGTGATCGACGTGGCCCATGATGGTAACGACTGGCGGACGCGAGAGCAGATGCTCGCCAGCATCCGGCGTATCGAAGAGGCCTTCTTCGACATCCGCCTCGGCGACGCGCTTCACGGTATGCCCAAGCTCTTCGGCCAAAAGCTGCGCTGTATCGGCGTCAATCACATCGGTGATCTTCACCATCTGGCCTTGTTTCATGAGCAGCTTGATGACGTCGACACCGCGTTCCGACATGCGGTTTGCGAGTTCTTGTATCGTAATCGTCTCAGGCAAGATGACTTCGCGAGACAGTTTTTCTTTGGGCTCGTCAAAGTGCCCTTTGAGTCTTTGGGTCCGGCGGCGGAACGCGGCGACGGAACGCGTGCGTTCATCCTCTTCACCCGTCGCACTCGAAACCGTCAGACGGCCGCGGCTTTTCTGCTCGGCCCCACGAACGGGACGCGGCACAACCACTTTCGGTGCGACTCCCGGCCTGCGGATGATCCGCTTCGTATCTTCTTCCTCGATCGCGGCGGCTGGTCTCCCGGCGACGGGAACCAAGGGAGCCGCGGTACTGGCGACGGTTGCCGAACTGACCGGACGGCGGACACCTGGAGCAGAGCCCGGCGCTGGCGGCGCCGGAGGCTCTCCCGCCAAACGGCGCTTGGCTTCTTGTTCGGAACGGCGCTTGGCTTCCGATTCCTGCGCCCGGCGGGCATCTTCCTCGCGTTTACGGGCCTCAGCCGCGGTGCGTTCGATGAGTTCGCTCGCCTCGCGTTCGGCGCGGGCTTTCGCTTCGATCTCAGCGCGTTTACGGTCTTCGTCCTCGCGTATGCGCGAATCCGAAAGAGCACGCGCGCGGGCTTCACGCTCTTCTTCGGTCAGAGACCGCAAGACAACGCCAGTGGAGGAACGCTGAGAGGAGCGCGACGGCGTGTCAGGCCTTACGGACTGAGCCGGTCTGGCGGCGGGTTGCGAACGGGCTGTGACCGGCGCAGCAGGAGCGGGCGCGGCGGCAACCGGAGGCGGCGGCGCGGGAACAGCGGCGGGCGCGGGCGCCGGAGCTGCCGCGGGGGCATGCGCTTCGCCTGGGCCGATGGCGCGGCGCTTGACCTTCTCGACGACAACAGCCTTGGAACGACCATGCGAGAAACTCTGACGCACAATGCCAGCTTCCACCGGCCGCTTTAGCGACAGGGTTTTGGTTGGCGTGACGCTCAAAGTTGTATCGCCGGTATTCTTGGTTTCACTCATTCGTTATCTGTCCCAGGGCAAAGCCCGCTTAGTATCGACCCGCACCAGCTCTAGAGCCAAGTGCTCATTCTGAATTATTTTCACCCGCCCGATGATCTTCCAAACCAGCAGAGCCCTCGGGGCTAGCAAAAACTCTTCCATCCCGCAGCGGCAAGACCGTGGACCGGTAATCCATCAGCCGCCGGCATCGCGTCACGAGGGCCGCGCTCGCCGCTCCCGTCAGAAGAGCTGCATGTATCACATTTGTCCGTCCTAAAGCCAAATCCAATTGCTCTCCAGTGAAGAGTTTAATCTGCGGCCGGTGCTGATCCTCTCCGAAGCGCCGCCGCAAAGCTTGCCCCACTTTACGTATACCGTCCGCTCCGGCATCGGCCGCATGCAATATTCCGGCGATTTGCCCGGCCTCGATCGCCGCTTCAACCTTGGCAAAACCGGTAATCGCCAAACCGGCCTTATTCACCAAAGATAAAAACTGTAGACAATCTTGGCGCAGCAACGCGTCAAGCTCATCAGGCAGATTGGCCGAGGCCGCGGCCTTGGTCTTGAAGCCTCTGGCAAAAGCTTGACGTTTCACGGCTTCCGCCACTTTGTCAGCCCGCGCCGTAACCCAAACCCCCCGCCCCGGTAATTTCTGCCTGATATCGGGGACAACCGCGAGATCAGGACCAAGCACGAATCGGATCATGGTCTCGGGCGATCCCTTGGTCCGCGTCACGATACAGGTCCGCTCCGGCCCTGTTTCTTTATCGAATCCTTCATCAGGTCCAATCGCTTGAGGGTCAAACGTGTCTTGAACCTGAGCCTCTGGCGCAAGATTTGGAATGTCTCGCACCTTCTTCACGGCTTCCCCCTCAAGCGCTGGCAGCTTCCTGTTCACCTTCTTCTTCAACGGGTTCGGGCAATGCCTCGATCCATCCGGCCTTGACGCGGGCCGTCATGATCATGGCCTCAGCTTCCTCACGCGAGATTTCGATTCCCTCGAGGAAACCTGCATGTTTTGTCGTTTCGCCGTCCTTACGCTCGCTCCAGCCGGTAAGATCATCGGTGGCGCATCCGGCGAGATCCTCGACCGTTTTCACGTCATTCTCACCGAACTTGACGAGCATGGCCGTGGTCACGCCAGGCACTTCCTTGAGCTCATCGGCAACGCCCAGCTCAATACGCCGCGCGTCCTGCTCCGCCTCGAGCTTCGCCAGATAAGTGAGCGCCCGGTTTTGAATTTCCGAGGCGGTATCGTCATCGAATCCTTCGATCGACGCGAGTTCGGCCGGTTCGACGAAGGCCAACTCCTCGACGGAGCGGAATCCCTCAGATGCCAAGAGCTGCCCGACGACCTCATCGACATCGAGGGCATTCATGAAGGCATTGGTCCGGTCGAGGAATTCCTTCTGCCGCCGTTCGGACTCCTCAGCCTCCGTCAGAATGTCGATATCCCAGCCGGTCAGCTGCGACGCAAGCCGCACATTTTGACCGCGCCGTCCGATCGCCAGAGATAATTGGTCATCGGGAACCACAACTTCAATGCGCTCGGCGTCTTCATCGAGAACAACTTTCACGACTTCGGCAGGCTGCAACGCGTTGACGATGAAGGTCGCCTCATCCGGCGACCAGGGGATGATGTCGATCTTTTCGCCCTGCAATTCATTGACGACCGCCTGCACACGCGAGCCGCGCATACCAACGCAGGCGCCAACCGGATCGATCGACGAATCGCGCGAGATGACGGCGATCTTCGCCCGCGAGCCAGGATCGCGCGCAACGGCCTTCACTTCGATCACGCCATCATAGATTTCCGGCACTTCCTGTTTGAACAGCTTAGACATGAACTGCGGATGCGTCCGCGACAGGAAAATCTGCGGGCCGCGCTGTTCACGGCGGACATCGTAAACATAAGCCCGCACGCGATCACCCGGGCGGAACATTTCGCGCGGAATCATCTCATCGCGCCGGATGGTCGCCTCGCCACGCCCGAGATCAACAATCACATTGCCATATTCGACGCGCTTCACGACGCCGTTCACGATATCGCCGATGCGATCCTTAAATTCCTGATATTGCCGGTCGCGTTCCGCTTCGCGCACCTTCTGGACAATGACCTGCTTCGCCGATTGCGCGGCGATGCGGCCAAAGTCGAAGGGCGGCAGCGTTTCGGCGATCCAATCGCCGACCTGGGCCGCGGGGTTTTTCTTGCGCGCATCCGTCACACTGATCTGGGTCGCGTCATTTTCGATCTCATCGACAACCAGCAAGAGGCGGGAGAAATGAACCTCGCCCGTCTTCGGATTGATCTCGGCACGGACTTCCGTCTCCTGGCCATAACGGGAGCGGGCCGCCTTCTGCATCGCATCTTCCATGGAGGCGAGCACGATTTGCCGGTCGATCGATTTTTCGCGCGCGACGGCATCGGCGATTTGCAGGAGTTCGAGTTTATTGGCGCTAACGGCCATGGAGTCTCTCCTATTTCGCTGGCGGCTTCGACAAAGGGCGTGCACCGCCCTCAACCGGCCGGCCAGTTTTGGCCTTCTTGAATTCTGTCCTGATCCCGGCGGGAACCAGAGGTTTACTTTTGCCTATGCCGGCCTTGCCCAAAGCATTCTGGCCAAAACCATTCTGACTCGCGGCTTTCTGCGCCGGATCGCGGGCAAAACGCCCTGGCCCGCGCCGCCGTGGACTGGGTGCACCGGAGGAATCGTCTCCAGCGCTCTCACCGCCATCTTCGGCTTCAGCCGCCGCCTCGGCCGCTTTAGCGGCTTTCAACGAAGCGCGAATCAAATCTTCCGTCAGAACCAGCCTTGCCTCGCTGATGTCGCGCAACGCAAGACGCACATCAATGCTTTCGCCAGGCTTGGCATCGGTCCGCGTTAATAAGACATGAGCCTGATCGCCTTCGATGGCGCCGATCAGTCCGCGAAATCTTTTGCGGCCATCCTCGCCGGCGCCGTGGCTCATCTCGATTCGGGCCTCATTGCCGAGCGCCCGCTCAAAATCGGAGACGCGCACCAGCGGCCTGTCAATTCCAGGGGAGGAGATTTCAAGCCGATAGGCCTGTTTGACCGGGTCTTCCACATCGAGCACGGGTGACAAAGCTTGGCTCACGCGTTCACAATCAGAGACCGTCATGGTTCCGTCCGGCCGTTCCGCCATAATCTGAACTGTCGTCCCCGCCTGCGCCGAAATTTTGACGCGGACCAGACGAAATCCGAGATCGGCCAGCACGGGCACTGCGACGTGCCCGACGCGCGCGGCAATGCCCGTTTCTTCGACCAGCCTTGGTTCGTGAAGTGCGTTCTCCAGGTTTTGCTCCATGGATGAATTTTAATGGCTTTAGAAGCTATGGACAAAAAGCGCGGAAACAAAAAAGAGCGGGTCCGCTGGGCCCACTCCACAAAGATCAGTCAGACCGATCTATACAGAAGCGATGAAGATATCAGTCAATATGGCAAAAAATGACATCTCCGGCAAGCGCCGGAGCGAGAAATTTGCTGGTTAACAGCAGAGTTCAGGCTCAGCTCCGGGCCGCGCTATCACGGCCGTGCTGGCTGCGGCCCGCGTGGCATCGCCGCCAATTGCGGACCGAGCGACTCCCAAACAGTGAGATAATTATGGATTTGATCGGCGACCGGTTCAGCCCACAAAGACATATAGCCCGCGGGATTGAGAGCAAAGCCGCGCAGGCGGCAGACGAGCCGCTCGGCCTCAAGGCCAGCCTCGCTCGCAACGCGCTCCCATTCGCCCCGGTTATATTTCGACCAGCCCTGCTTCGAACAGACGGCTGCGACCGAGGAGACAAGACATGCCTGCCGTAAAGCCGCCGGCGGATGCGTCCACTGCGGCAAATCCGCGGCTTCGCAGGATTCATCGAACAGCCGGAAGGACGCATAGATCGCAAACCAGGTGAAATACCATGTTGTTGAATGCGTCCCGTCGAGCGGAACCTTGTGGTCTTTCAGAAAGCCTTCTGAATATTCTTCAAATGGGTTGAGCCGGTAGGCCCGCGCGAAGGCCTGCTGAATCGCGAAAGCGTCGGCATCATATTCGAGCGTCTGCACCGTTGAAATATCGAGGCCGCCATCGACCAGCCGCATCTCCTGGAACGGCGCATTGCCCTGCTTCGTATGAAGCAATTCGACATGCCCATTCCAAAGATGTGCGACCTCATGTTTCAGCATAAAATCGAGGGCCGTATCGAAGAGAGCGACCGCGAGCTTGCGGCGAATCTCGATCTCTGTGTTGACGGGCTTATCCGGCGGGCGGACGAAGAAAAGATCGCCCTTCGACTGAGGCGGCTCACCTTCGAAGCGGCCCGTATCGTCGATCCAGGGGAACAGTTCGCGCTGGCCCATCAGCCCATGAAAGAACGCCCATAATGTCCGGATCGCCGGAACATAAAGACAGATTATGTCCCGCGAGGTCCGCTGAGCGAAAGCATTGAACTCGCGATGATCGGCGAAACCGAAGGCGATCCCGCCCTCCGAAGCATATTCGTCCGCCATATCCGCCAAAGTCGCGAGACAGCGATCCCGCACCACTTCAAAAAGGCTGATATTGCCGTTCAATTTGGGTTTCGGCATTTCAAAGCGCTTGAGCCCCATATGTGCCAAGGCTTCATCAAACGCTACGTCGCTGCCCGCGATGGCCGTGTCACTCACTTCACGCTGCTCCTTTAACCGGCATCCGCGGATCGAACCGCCGGCATGCGGGCTTTTCGCTCTTCGTTGCTCTTTGAGGCGACTTATAACGTCATTGCGGGAGAATGCAGCAAGGATTTCGTGAAGGCCTTAAACGGCGAGAATTCGAGAGTCGTCCAACAGTCATACTTAATAAATTCCCGGTAGGGGAGGCGTCGATCAGGCGGCAGCTTCACCCGGTTTATAGGGAGCGACCAGAAGCTGAATTGGAATCTGCCACGCAGCGCTGATCTTCCGCGCCATTTCTAAAGACACTTTTCTACGGCCCTTCAATAAATCGGATGCTTGCGACCGGGAGCTCAAAAGTTCGGCAAGTTCCTTTTGCGACCGGCCCATATCCGTGATGGCATATTCGAGGATATCGCGGGGCGACACCGGGTCCAAAGGCCAGCGCTTGGCTTCGTAGGCTTCGACAAGAGTCACCAGAACATCGAGTTTATCTCCATCCGGTGTATTTGGCAGCGACCTCCAGAGACGGTCGATTTCCATCAGCGCATCGCGATAATCACTATCATTACGAATGGGCCGGATATCCATCATGTCCTCCGCCAAATAAAAAGCTCAATCTGCAACGGACCCATGCTTTAAAACTATGCGACCTTAAGAGCATCGATTTTGTCACATTCCGCATGTGTGCCAATAAATTTTACGAAAACCAAGCCACAATCAAAATCGAAAGCAGCAATCAATCTGTAGTCACCGCCGCCCCCTTCAAACCTGATGCGATCGCTGTTTAAAACCTTGGCCTTTGAAAAAGCAGATTGAACCTCGCCCGGTGTTTTCCAATCCCGTTGTTTGATAACCGATACCCACCGCTCAAGCGAAGATTTGGTTTCAGGATGCCTGCCCCAAAAATCCTTGAGGTTTCCAAGAGCGATGAGGTGCATTTGCTTGGATAGCATGTTCGCAAGACGCGAACAAGGTGTCTAAACACGCTTATCCGGCGCGCTGCAAAGATCAGAAATAATGCAGCGCTCGCACTCGGGGCGGCGGGCTTTACACACATAACGGCCATGCAGAATGAGCCAATGATGAGCATGCTGCTTGAATTCGTCCGGGATGATCTTTTCAAGCCCGAGTTCGACGGCAAGCGGTGTTTTGCCGCGCGCCAGGGGAATCCGG
>Ga0116226_10002288_pt1 | contig 16606 bp, 17 predicted proteins | sample S1TSphfallax_FD_89692 | JGI IMG/M metagenome (GOLD analysis project Ga0116226, IMG submission 89692) | Host-associated microbial communities from peat moss isolated from Minnesota, USA - S1T2_Fa - Sphagnum fallax MG | ecosystem: Host-associated > Plants > Peat moss > Unclassified | place: USA... | reverse complement strand
GCAACCCTACTTCAGCAGGTGTGCCGGAAGATTTCGCCAAGCACACGCTGGTGCTGGATTACAACAACGTGGAACAATTGCAGGAAGTATTCAAGGCCAAGGGTGCGCAAATTGCCTGTGTAATCGTCGAGCCTGTCGCAGGCAACATGAACCTGCTGCCAGCCACGAAGGAATTCCTGCAAGCGATGCGCTACCTGTGTACTGAGCACAAATCCATTTTGATTTTCGACGAAGTGATGTCCGGTTTCCGTGTTGGCCTGGGCAGCGCGCAGGCTCTGTATGGGATCGCGCCGGATTTGACCGTGCTCGGCAAGGTCATCGGTGGCGGCTTGCCGGTTGCAGCATTCGGTGGTCGCAAGGATTTGATGGCGCATCTGGCACCATTGGGCGGCGTCTATCAGGCAGGCACATTGTCCGGCAACCCAGTCGCCGTTGCTGCTGGCTTGACCACATTGAAATTGATTCAGGCACCAGACTTCTACGAGAACCTGGGCGCGCAAACACGCAAGTTATGCGATGGATTGGTAGCAGCAGCGAAAGAAGCAGGTGTGACCTTCTGCGCCGATGCTGTCGGCGGCATGTTCGGCCTGTATTTCGCGAAAGAAGTACCAACGACTTATGCCGAAATGATGAAGTGCGACAAGGAGAAGTTCAACAAATTCTTCCACGCGATGCTGGATCAGGGCGTGTATCTGGCGCCATCGGCATTCGAGGCAGGATTCGTCTCGGCGCTGCACGATGATGCGACAATCGAAGAAACGTTGGCAGCAGCACGCAAGGCATTTGCGTCGCTTTAAGCTGATTCAGAAAGAAAGGCCGATCAAGGTAGATCGGCCGAATTCATACGACGCATAATCAACGCCGTGCGTCGCTCCAGATAGGGCGAGTTACGCACTTTATCAAACAGGCGCGGATCTGGCAGCATCACAGCCAAACGCGCAGCCTGTGCCGGATTCAAGGCCGCAGCGGAGATACCGTAGTAATGTTCGGAAGCCGCCTCTGCACCGTAAACACCATTCCCCCATTCGACGACGTTCATATAAATCTCGAAGATTCGGTCTTTATCCATCCAGAATTCGAGCATGTAAGTGATGACGAATTCCTGCGCCTTGCGTATGTAGCTGCGCTGACCGGACAGGAATAAATTCTTCGCCAGTTGTTGCGTAATGGTCGAACCGCCGGAGACAACCTTGCCCTTGCGATTATTCTTCGCGTATGCCTTTTCTACCGCTTTCCAGTCAACACCGTCGTGCTCGGTGAAATTCGCATCTTCGGAAGAGATGATCGCGCGCTTCAGGTTATCGGAGATGCGCTCGTATGGCACCCACCTCTGTTGCAGCACCGCGTTCGGATTTTTCTCCTGCAACACTGCAAGTTGATGTCGCATGAAGGATGTGGACGACGGATTGTGATCAACCCACCACCAGATTTGCACGAAGAAATACAACTGCAATAGCAACAGCAGCATCAGTGGCAGGACGACTATCCACAAAAATATCTTGCGACCGCGTGACATGGTTTTCATTGAGTCGCCGCACGCAAATCGGAAAAGGTTTTGGCGGTATAAGGGCGCACACCACGCCAGACGAAGAAGGCTTCTGCCGCCTGCTCGATCAGCATACCCAAACCATCGCGGGTGGCAGCACCTTGTGCACGGGCGAATTGCAGGAACACGGTCGGCTCATTCGCATACATCATGTCGTACGCAAGTGTATTTACAGAAAAGATTTCTGCTGGCACCGGCGGCACTTCGTTGCCAAGGCTGGCCGACGTCGCATTGATTACTACGTCGAACACACCGTGCAAGGCCGTAAATTGCGCGACCTCGATATGGCCGATTGCGGAAAATTCCTGTGCCAAGGCTTGTGCTTTATCTTCGCTGCGATTCGCCAAGGTCAATGAAGCAGGCTGCGCCCGCAGCAAGGGCAAAATCGCGCCACGCGCTGCACCACCAGCACCGAGCAACAACACATGCTTGCCCTTCAGCGAGATACCGGCATTGATCTGGATATCCGTCACCAACCCGATGCCATCGGTGTTGTCACCAAGAATGCGGCCATCGGAAAATTTCAAGGTATTGACCGCGCCAGCCATATGCGCGCGCTCAGTCAATTCATCAGCCAACGCATGTGCTTCAAGTTTGAACGGCACCGTCACGTTCAAACCCTTACCACCTGCTGCTATGAAATAGTGCACCGTTGCGGCAAAGCCGTCGAGCGGTGCGAGAATGCGTTCGTAGCTCAGATTCTGCGCAGTCTGTGCAGCAAAACCAGCGTGAATCGATGGCGACTTACTGTGTGCAATCGGATTGCCGATTACGCCATACCGGTCAAGAATCGGCTCCAATGTCGCAGGCATCAGGACACCTCTAGAAATCGTAGCGAGCCGCCCAAGGTCTTGCCGGGAAGCGCAGCCGTACATGTGTACGGTGAGCATCGCAGGCATGAGATTGGGTGGGGCAGTAGATTTATAGAGATGTCCATTAGTTGGCACTCCCGCGCAACTCTGCTTCCAGGTTTTCCTCACGCGTAAACTTGAAGCGCGTGATGACTTCCCATACGTCATCCTTGTCGTTTGAACGCATGTTGGCCTGGAATTTTTCGAACGGCGCGGCACGACGTACGATGCGCAAAGCCGCTTCGTCGAGAGCAGGATTACCAGAACTGCGCTCAACGCGCGGGCCGCCTTCCTTATCGTAGATCGTGCCATCCTGAAAGATCGGGATGTAGATGATCAATTCGCCATGTAATGGCTGACCATCTTTTTGCGGGAAGTTCAGCGTACCGAATTTCTCGATACGGTTTCGCATGTGGCTGTAATACTCAGCGTATTCGACGCGCTTGGTGTTTGGCGTAATCTGGGTCTTGCGCGGACGCTTGTTGTAATCCTCGATATTTTTCGAGATTTCCGCGATCTGACGACTGATCACCTTATTGCTATCGGTTTTATCAGTGCCATCAATTTTTTCCGAATCGTCCGGCGTGTTTTTGTCGGGCGATACCGCCAATGGCGTTCTGGTGTTCGCCTGCGACAACAACTTGTCCTGCTGTTGCTCCAGTTCGGCGATACGACGCTTTACCTCCAGCGCATCACCCTCTTCACTCTTGTGCATGTCAGGCAACGGCGACTTGGCACGGCCATCGTCAGCATTGCCACCACCATCAAGATCAGCTTGCGCCAACGCTTCCGCGTGCACAGGCTTTTTGTCATGCTTGCCATTGACCAGAATGACTTCAAGGCCAGGGTCAGTCGGTTTGAGCTTGAAGGTCTCGGGGGCGGCGATACCAATACCCACCAGGACGATGAAATGACCAAGCGCCGACACGGTCAGTGCTGTGGTGAGGTTTTGATTCAGGCGAAAGAAATTATCCAAGACGGGTAAAGCCGGAAAAATCGGAACGATAGAATTTTACGGCATAGACGGCGATTTGCCACGGGAAGTTTTATAAAACAACTAATTTTTCCCAGATATAGGCTGTGCCGACGGTGGCATTTTCGCCACCGTGGCAATAAAACACTGTTAAACACTCATTCCGCTGCGCTTGGGGCCGCGTCCGATTCCGGTGTTGCTGCCGCAACATCGACATCTTCTGGCTGCGCGGATACCGCAACTTCAGCAGCTTCAGCATTTTCCGCACCGTCAGCTAACTCTTCGTCTTCCAACGGCTCGTCCACTGCTTCAACGGTTGTTTCAACCTCCAGCAAACGCGCTTCGACCGTCAGATCAACATCATTCCAGCGGATCAGATCCAACTTCACATGCGTACCACGTGCGACTTGCGGCATCCCAGGCATGCGCACGATCAATGGAATATCAGTCAAACGCAAGACCTCGTCCTTCAGCACCACGGCATCAACCTGGCGCGCGCCTTCCTGCGTCAACCAGCGCAAGCACCAGTAACGTTCCATGTTGGTTTGGAAGTCAGCATAGGCCGCATAGGCAGCATCGAAACCGGAGACGATCGCAAACAGATCAGCGTCACGTGGCTTGAACGGTGCAACCAGCGGTGCGGTAACACCATGCTCGACGCAAGCCAGAATCTGCCATTGATTGACCAGATCAGTATAACGACGCAGCGGCGACGTACTCCACGCGTATTGATCGACACCCAAGCCTTGATGCGGTGCCGCGTGCGTCAGCATGCGTACCTGCATCTTTGCGCCCCAGCCACCGCCGCTTGCACCTTGCGCGCGATAAATCCCCGGCACACCGTGGTCGTGCATCAGTTTGCCCCAGGTGCTGTTGGCGAAAATCATCAACTCGGCGACGATCTTGTCCAGCGGCGCACCACGTTTGCGGCGCACGATGGAAACCACATCGTTTTCGACGTAGAAGTTGAAATCGACGCGGTTGTTTTGCTCCGGCTTCAGGCCGAAACCTTCGCGCTTGGCCATACGGCCACGCTCCAGCACCTGCGCCCACTTCCACAGCAAGGCGATCTCAGATTTGCGCAGATATTCACCCGCGTCGGCTTCGAGATTTTCTTCCGTGACCAGTGCATCGAGATCATTGTGGCGCAGATTGTTGGCGATGGGAACTGCTTCCGCCTTGGTCTCGGTCGCAGTCACAGACCAATCTTCGGGATTCAAGGTTGCGTACAAACTCACCGCCGGGCAAGTCTTGCCTTCTGCGAGCGTGAACGAATCAACGAGCGAATCGGGCAGCATCGTAATCTTGTCGCCCGGCATATAGACGGTGGACATGCGCTGGCGTGCGATGTGGTCAATCGCGTCGTCGCGCTTGATACCCAAGCCAGGTGCCGCGATGTGGATTCCGACGCGCACATTGCCATCGGCAAGGCGCACGACTGAGAAAGCATCGTCGATTTCGGTAGTGGTCACGTCGTCGATGGAGAATGCTTCGACCGCAGCAACCGGCAATTCGGCAACCGATGGGATTGTGATCGCAGGGAAATTCACGCCCTTCGGGAAATGCTCGAACAAGAAGCGCGACAGATGCAATTGGTGCGACGACGCAATACCGCCGACCTGCAACAACAGGTTCTGCGGCGAGACTTGCATCTCGTCACAAGCAGCTTCCAATGCCTTGTATTCGATGCCGTTCTTGTCCGGTTTGAACAGCAATTGCATCGCAATCGTGCGGAACGCTTCAGGCAAACGACCTTCTTTTAGCTCGGCAACATATTGCGCCTGTACCAGCGCCAGCTGGCGCTTTTTCTCGACACCGGCCAAGGCCGCCTTCAGCGATGCTTCTGGCGCAGCCTTGTAACGGCCCTTGCCCTTCTTGTAGAAATAAATCGGCGCGGAATGCAGGCGCAACAGCAATCCCGCTGCTTCGACCGGCTGCGGCTCACGACCGAAATATTCGGTACCGAGGTCGCCGAATGCGAACTCTTCCTGACCCGCGACTTCCCACAGAAAATCCAGCTCGATTTCATCAGCAAGCTTGCGCGCACCAGTCAGCAAGTCTGCTGGCGCAGGCGACGTGAATTGCAGCAGCACGTCCTTGGCCTTGACCTTGGTGCGCTTGCCGCTTTGCATTTCAACCTGATACGCCTCACCCTGTTGGGATAGCACCGCGCCAGCCTTGAAATCGCCGGATTCTTCAAAAAATAAATTCATTGATGACTTCGTTTTCTATTCATTTGCGTAATCGTGGAACCATTCAGGTACAACACAATTACGTATTATTCGTTTTACTCTTTTTCTCTACGCGTACCAATCCGGCTATCGCAGGTAAAAATACTTCAGTGACCAGTAGCAGTCCTTTGCGCCGCTGATACAAACAACGCCGCGCAAACAGCGTGCCATGACCGGCATCTTCTCCCAGCACGCGACGCGCACGCACCAACAACGGATGCGAGCCTGGCAAACGCGCATATTCCAGTTCGCCACGCTGCACCAGCGGATCACCGAACAACGTCGTTCCCAACGAGCGCTCACCAAGTGAGTTGAAGAACGGCCAATCATTCGCAGTCGCTGAAAGCGGCACGACGGTGTGTCCATATACTACCGCTACACCATCACAGCGCAACAACACGTCACGTTCCTGCACGCAAACACGGCGCGGTAGCGCGATCATCGCATGCTCGTCATGCAGCGGTCGCGCAGGTTGCTGCGCCAGCCGTTGCACACGAAAACTATGGCTATGTGCAATCAACTTCTTCGTCAACGACATGCGATCAGTCAGCCAATGCCGCATGTCACGCGGAGCCTGCACCCCATTGATATGCTGCATCCAGTTTGCCGCTGCAACTGCTCTATGCATCAAGCAGCTTTCCCGGTATCTACACCGCAAAACGTCAATACGCTATCAGCGTAATCTGCAAATTCGGAGATACTGTGGTCGCTTCCCGCTATCACATGCTGCTTCGCACCTGCATAATGTTGCGTCATTTCGGAATAATCCAATACTTCGTCACCCGTTGCCGCGATCAGGAAGTAGCGCTCGGGATGCGTGATCTTTTCGACTGACAATGCACGCAACTCATCGATGTACTCAACCTTGAACTCGAACACCTCGTCCGAGTGATAGGCTGTCGTTACACCGACATACTTTTCCAGATCGCGTGGCGGCTTCACTGCCGGATTCAATAACACGGCGCGGCAACCGGTTTGCTCCGCCAGCCAGTTCGCGTAATAACCGCCGAGCGACGAACCAACCAAACACAACTCATCAGACGACACATCCTTGATCAAGTTCCGTGCCAATTCCATTGCCGCTTTCGGCGATGCCGGAAGCTGCGGACACAGATATTGATCCGCCATGCCCAGCGCTGTCATACGCTCACCCAGCAAACGTGCCTTGAACGACAGGGGTGACGAGCGAAAGCCATGCAGATACAGGATCATTTCACCAGCGCAGTCAGTATCTTGTTGTGTACGCCGCCGAAGCCACCGTTGCTCATCACCAGAATGTGATCGCCCGGTTTAGCTGCGACGGTAACGGTCGTAACCAAGGTATCCAGCTCATCGAATGCCATCGCTTTGTCGCCCAACGGCGCCAGCGCTTCACCGAGATTCCAGCCGAGCGCTTCCTTGCCAGTGCCTTTGGCGCCATAACCGAACACCAGATCAGCCGCATTCAAGCTACCCGGCAACGCGCTTTTCATCGTGCCGAGCTTCATCGTATTCGAGCGCGGTTCCAGCACGGCGAGGATGCGCGCTGTACCAACCTTCTTGCGCAAGCCAGCAATCGTCGTTTCAATCGCCGTCGGATGATGCGCAAAGTCATCGTATACAGTAATGTCGTTGACGATACCGCGCACTTCCATACGGCGTTTGACGTTTTCAAACTTCGCCAGCGAGCCAATCGCCTGCGCCGGTGGCACGCCGACATGACGCGCAGCAGCAATCGCCGCCAAGGCATTCATTTGGTTGTGACGACCGCTCAGCGACCAATGCACTGTGCCTTGCGATTCACCCTTGAACAGCACGTCGAAACTGTCGTCGTCATGCACGCGCAGCGACCAAGCTGTATCTTCGGCGTCGCCAAACCATTCCTTCTCACTCCAGCAACCGCGATCAATCACGCGGTGCAACGACGCTTCCTGCGCATTGGCGATCACACGTCCCACACCTGGCACGGTGCGTACGAGATGATGGAACTGCGTTTCAATCGCGCCCAAATCCGGGAAGATATCCGCGTGGTCGTATTCGAGATTATTCAGGATCGCCGTCTTCGCACGGTAATGCACGAACTTGCTGCGCTTGTCGAAGAAGGCTGTATCGTACTCATCGGCCTCGATCACGAAGAATTCCGATTTCACTGGGCCGCCAGACAGGCGCGCGGAAATACCGAAGTTCATCGGCACGCCACCAATCAGGAAGCCTGGATGGTAACCAGCATCTTCCAATATCCACGCCAGCATGGAGGTTGTGGTGGTCTTGCCATGCGTACCAGCAACTGCCAGTACCCATTTGTCATGCAGAATATGCTCGCCTATCCACTGCGGGCCAGATGTATAAGGTAGATTACGGTTCAGGATTTCTTCCATCAGCGGGTTGCCGCGCGAAACGACGTTGCCGATCACGAATAAATCCGGCTTAAGCGCTATCTGCTCCGGGCCAAAACCTTCGATCAGCTTGATGCCTTGCGCTTCGAGCTGCGTACTCATCGGCGGATAGACGTTGGCATCGCAGCCGGTTACGGTATGGCCAGCCTGTTTCGCCAGCACGGCCAGCCCGCCCATGAAGGTGCCGCAGATACCAAGGATGTGGATATGCATTGTACAATTTGAAAAATTCAATAGCGAGATTCTACCCGACCCGCACCCCGCTGGATTCCAGCGGCCCGCCGAATCCTGTAAAAGCACCAATCGTATTAACTAGTTAGTGATCCATCATGGCAGATTTTCAATCCGAGACAGACGCCCTGCGCGCCGAAATCGCCGCTGCTGCGGCCCGCATGATCGCGGAAGACGGCTGCGACTATCAGACCGCGAAGCGTAAAGCGGCCAAGCAAATCTTCGGTGACCGCAGAATAGGTAGTGACATGCTGCCAGATAATGCACAAATCGAAGACGAAGTACGTGCTTACAATCAGATTTTCTTTGCCGATACGCAACCACAACGCCTGCTGCATCTGCGCAAGCTCGCGCTGCGTATGATGGAAGAACTGGCGCAATTCAAGCCACACCTGACCGGCGCGGTATTGAATGGCACAGCAGGCGAACATTCAGACATCCACCTGCATCTATTTAGTGAAAATGCAAAGGATGTCGAAATTTTCCTGCTCAATAAAAATGTACAGTTCGAGGTATCGGAGGTGCCGCATTTCGGCAATCGCTCCAAAATGGTCGAAATGCTGAGTTTTATGTGGAAAAACGAGGGTGTACACCTGACCTTATATGAAATCGATGATATGCGTAACTCGGTCAAAAGCGGTGGCGAAAAGCGGCAGGAGCGCGCCAATACTGATACGATACGCGAACTGATTGCGGAAGAGAGCGAAACATGAAGCGGAATATTCTGGCAACTGGCTTTATCAGCGTCGTATTTGCAGCATTAGGACTGTATTTCGGCAATCAACAAGCCAAGGCTGATGCACCACCAACGGCCTCACACGATTTCTTTGCGACCTCACTACCTGATTTGAAAAATCAGCAGCAGGCTCTTTCTCAATGGAAAGGGAAGGCTTTGCTGGTGAATTTCTGGGCGACCTGGTGCAATCCTTGCGTAAAGGAAATGCCGGAATTGTCCGCATTTCAAGCCGCCAACAAGAATCCGAACATTCAAGTGATCGGGATCGGCGTTGATAGTGCCGAAAATATCCAGGAATTTAATACTAAATACAAAATCAGCTATCCCCTGTATGTTGCTGGCGTCGGCGGCTCGGAGCTGCTGCGCAAGCTTGGCGATTCAGCTGGCGGCCTGCCATTTAGTATCTTGATCGGCCCGGATGGGCAGATTAAAAAGACCTATATCGGCAGTTTGAAGATGGATCAAGTGAAGCATGATCTTGCATCTTTATAAAGATATGCACGTTTTTTTCTTGCCAAGCACTGCTGTTTGACGGCAAAATGCGCGGACTCTCGCTAAACCGAGTGGCTTTTACATGGCAAAAAACATACTTCTGATCAACGGGCCTAACCTGAACCTGCTGGGTTCGCGTGAGCCTGAGGTGTATGGATCAGAGACCTTGGACGATATCGAACGCGCAGCCGTTGTACAGGCCGCGGAAGCTGGAGCCAAGTTAAACTGCTTTCAAAGCAACCATGAAGGCGCATTGATCGACCGCATCCATCTGGCCCGTAATGAGGGTGTGGACGCGATTGTGATCAATCCCGGGGGATTGACCCACACCAGCGTTGCTTTGCGCGATGCCTTGGCTGGCGTGGCGATCCCTTTTGTTGAGGTGCACATTTCCAATGTGTATCGTCGCGAAGCATTTCGGCATCACTCGTTTTTGTCCGAAATCGCCGTTGGCGTTATTTGTGGGCTGGGCACCGAAGGTTATCGCGCCGCCATTCAATTTTCGCTTAAATCACTTTAATCCCCCTCATCTCCTCGCAATTAGCTTATAATTGCGTGCATCTCTGTTTTATAAAAATTAAATTCCAAGGGACTTTCACATGGATCTAAGAAAACTCAAGACGCTGATCGATCTGGTCGCGGAATCGGATATCGCGGAATTGGAAGTGACGGAAGGCGAGAGCAAGGTCAGGATCGTCAAGTCTGGCGCAACTCCGCAAAATCATTTGGTGATGATGCCTCCCCAAGGCGGCGCACAGTTTGCACCACAATATGCTGCACCAGCACATGCCCCTATGGGTGCTGGTGGCGCGGTAGCGGCAGCTGAAGCCCCAGCGGAAATCAGCGGTCATGTAGTCAAGTCGCCAATGGTAGGTACTTTCTACCGATCCTCCTCCCCAGGTGCTGCACCGTTCGTCGATATCGGCACGAGCGTGAAGGAAGGCGATACCCTGTGCATCATCGAAGCGATGAAGTTGTTGAATGAGATCGATGCAGACATCTCCGGCACGATCAAACAGATTCTGGTCGAAAACGGCCAACCGGTTGAGTTCGGTCAACCGTTATTTGTGATTGCTTAAAGGCATGCGCCCGGCGTTGACCTCACTATATATAGTGGTTGAACGCGGCGCATTCGGCAGGCGCAGCATGGCGTCTGCCTCCCAATAACGTTGTCAGGCACTCCCTCTATGTTTGAAAAAATTCTCATTGCCAATCGTGGTGAAATCGCGCTGCGCATTCAGCGCGCGTGCCGCGAAATGGGCATCAAGACCGTGGTGGTTCACTCTGAAGCCGACCGCGAAGCGAAATACGTAAAACTGGCGGACGAGTCCGTCTGTATCGGCCCTGCCCCATCACCATTGAGCTACCTGCATATGCCTGCGATCATCAGTGCGGCAGAAGTGACGGATGCACAAGCGATCCACCCAGGCTACGGCTTCCTCTCTGAAAACGCTGATTTTGCCGAACGCGTCGAGCAATCCGGCTTCGTCTTCATCGGCCCACGCCCAGACTCGATCCGCATGATGGGCGACAAGGTGCAAGCGAAGCAGGCCATGATCCGTTCCGGCGTGCCATGCGTGCCGGGTTCGGAAGGCGCATTGCCGGACGACCCGAAGGAAATCGTACGCATCGCGCGCAAGATCGGCTACCCGGTCATCATCAAGGCAGCAGGCGGCGGTGGCGGGCGTGGGATGCGTGTCGTGCACACCGAGGCAGCACTGATCAACGCGGTCACGATGACCAAGAGCGAAGCTGGCGCAGCATTCGGCAATCCAGAAGTCTATATGGAGAAGTATCTGGAAAATCCGCGTCACGTGGAAATCCAGATTCTGGCCGACGAATTCAAGAATGCAGTATGGCTGGGTGAGCGCGATTGCTCGATGCAACGTCGCCACCAAAAAGTCATCGAGGAAGCGCCAGCACCGGGCATTCCGCGCAAGACGATTGAGCGCATCGGTGAACGCTGCGCCGAAGCTTGCCGCAAGATGGGCTATCGCGGTGCGGGTACGTTCGAGTTCCTGTACGAAAACGGCGAGTTCTATTTCATCGAAATGAATACGCGCGTGCAGGTTGAACATCCTGTGACCGAAATGATTACCGGCATCGATATCGTGCAAGAGCAGATTCGCATCGCTGCTGGCGAAAAGCTGAATTTCCGCCAACGCGACATCGAGCTGAAGGGTCACGCGATCGAGTGCCGTATCAATGCGGAAGACCCGTTCAAGTTCACCCCGTCGCCAGGCAAAATCGTTTCCTGGCACGTACCGGGTGGCCCGGGCATCCGCGTCGATTCGCATGCTTACGCTGGTTACTATGTCCCACCGAATTACGACTCGATGGTCGGCAAGGTAATCGCTTATGGCGCAACACGCGAACAAGCTATCCGCCGCATGCAGATCGCGCTGTCGGAAATGGTGGTCGAAGGGATTCTGACCAACATCCCGTTGCATCGCGAACTGATGGTGGATGCACGCTTCATCGAAGGCGGCACCAACATCCACTATCTGGAGCAAAGACTGGCGGAAAAGCCATTCCTCGCGAAAGACGGTAGCGCACAATCGTAAGGGTGTAAGCGATGGCCTGGATAGAAATCGTCGTCGAAATCGCGCGCGACCATGCGGAAGCATTATCGGACGCGTTGATGGAAGCTGGTGCCTTGTCGGTATCCGTCGAGGATGCCGACCTTGGCACCGATGCCGAGCAACCGCTGTTTGGCGAGCCCGGCATGGAGCCGAGCGAAACCGCTTGGGAACGCAGCCGCGTGGTGGCATTGACAGAACTCGATGCCGACCATGCGGAAATCGTCGATGCGGCGGCGCAGGCTATCGGCCTGGAGCAAACACCACTGTATACAACACGCGAAGTTGCCGATCAGGATTGGGTGCGGCTGACACAGTCACAGTTCGACCCTATCCATATCGGCAAAAACATCTGGGTCGTGCCGAGCTGGCATGAAGCACCTGACCCGGATGCGCTGATTCTTGAGCTCGATCCCGGTCTCGCGTTTGGTACGGGTAGTCATCCAACCACACGCCTGTGCATGGAATGGCTGGAAGCGAATCCGCCTGCTGGCTTGACTGTCCTGGACTATGGCTGCGGTTCCGGCATTCTGGCAATGGTCGCAAAGAAAGTTGGTGCGACACAAGTCGTTGGTGTTGATATCGACCCACAGGCAATTGAATCGGCACACGACAATTCGCTTCGCAATCATTGCGATATCGACTACTATTTGCCCGATGCTTATGAAAGCCGTGCGAACGCTGCACCGTATGATGTCGTCGTCGCCAATATCCTGTCCGGCCCATTGAAGATCATGGCGCCGATGTTGACGGCGCAAATCGCGGCTGGCGGCGCGCTGGTGTTATCCGGTATTCTTGAGCGTCAGGCAGATGAGGTCATCGCTGCCTATTCACCATATATCAAGCTGGCGGTCTGGGCCGAACGCGACGGCTGGGTCGCTTTATCTGGAAAACGCGATAACTAATTAAGACTACATGGCACTAGCGACCCAATGTCCGCACTGCAAGACGACCTTTCGTGTCGCGCAGGATCAACTGAAATTGCGTGCGGGCTTGGTGCGTTGCGGGTCATGTAAGGAAATCTTCAACGGCATCGAGCATTTGTTGCGCCCTGATAGCGCTGCACCTGCAACGCCACCAGCCAATACCAAAGCCGCAGAACCGGTAACAGCAACGAAACCCGTCGCTGAACCGGCAAAGCCTGTAGCGCCATCTCATCATCCTGAAGTCGAAATATCGGAAGACCTCGCTAGTGCAGGCATTCCGATTTCGCTATTGGCGAAACAACCTGCACCCAAAGCTGAGCCGGAAACAGCAGGGATGCAACTCGATTTCGCGTATCCCGATCCATTGCCGGAACCTGAATCGGAACCAGAGCAGCAACAAGAGCCGGAACCGCATCATATTGTCGAGCCACATCCAGAATTGGCACATCATGCCGATGCGCGTATCGAACCCAATCTTGAGCCCAATCTTGAACCTGGTTTTGAGCCGCACTTCGACTCGCACGCGACCCCTGTCGTTGAGCATCGGCACGAACCACATGTTGAGCCCGAAGCACCAGCTACGCCGCCAGTCGAAGATGTCGCCGAGCAGGAACTGGAAGCCCATGCTGCGGAAGCCGTCGAGTTCGTCGATTACGTCGAGGTGCCACGCACGCATAAAGAACCGGTCGCAGAAATTCTGGATGTCGAGGAAAACAAGCCGGTAGATCCATTGCAGCGCATGACGCTGGTTGATTTGAGCGATGCCGACGAGCCTGTCGATCCTTACATTGAAGATGTCGAGGACATCAACGAGAAGACATATAAAAATACCGTACCAACGGAAGAGGTAGAACCACCGCAACCGTTGGTGGAAGAACCTGACCCACTTGATCAGGTTATTGACGAGTTGAAGCGCAAACCCCTGCGCAGCAAGAAGAAGCCGAAACCATACAAGCGCCTGCCAACACAGGAAGCATCGCAAGAGTCAGCGCCTGCGGCAGAGCCGGAGATTGATCCCGACCCGGAAGAACATGACGAACCAGAGTTCGTCAAACAGGGCCGTCGCGCGCAAACGGTCGGCCGCACCTTGCGCATCGCGATGGGTGTGAGCTCGTTCTTCTTATTGTTTGGTGCATTTGGCCAAGCTGCCTACACATTCCGCAACCAGATCGCCGAACGCGTCCCGGAAACCAAACCGATTCTGGCCGACGCCTGTGTTTTGCTGAACTGCAAAGTCGGCCTGCCTACACAGATCGAAATGATTTCGATTGATTCCGATCAACTCGAAACCTTGAGCACCAACAAAGACATGTCGGAACTGACGATGCTGCTGCGTAACTCCAGCACCATTGCGCAGGCATGGCCGAACCTGGAAGTAACGCTCAACGACAATAACAACGTCGCGCTATCACGTCGTGTGTATGCGCCACATGACTATCTCCCTGTGAACGTAGATGACAAGAAAGGTTTTGCCCCGAATTCGGAGCAAGCTGTCAAAATGCGTTTTGACTTCACTGGAATGAAGCCCGCCGGTTATCATGTCGGCGTATTCTATCCTTAAGCGGTTTTAGAGACCGCGGCAAAATTACAGTGAGGCTGTGCCTCTCAGCAGCACCAATATTGTCGCGATCTCTCAATCCGCCGATACTATCCAACCAATTCCAACTTAAAGAGACATCATGACTTCTCTCATCTGCGGGTCTGTCGCCTACGACACCATCATGTCGTTTCCCGGACGCTTCTCCGAAGCGATTCTGGCCGATCAGTTGCACAAGATTAACGTCGCTTTCCTGGTGCCATCAATGCGCCGCGAATACGGCGGCTGCGCAGGCAACATCGCGTATAACCTGAAACTGTTGGGCGGCGATCCGTTGATCATGGCGACCATCGGTCAAGACGGTGCGCCATACATGGAACATCTGGACAAGCTCGGCATTTCGCGTCGCTGCATCCGCACTATCGACACCGCTTTCACTGCGCAAGCCTTCATCACGACCGATGGCGACAGCAACCAGATCACCGCGTTCCATCCGGGCGCGATGACTTTTTCGCACGAGAACCGCATTGCCGATGCTGGCAAAGTCAGCCACGCAATCATTGCGCCTGACGGTCGCGACGGCATGATGCAGCACGCAAAGGATTGTGCAGATCAAAATATCCCCTTCATTTTCGATCCGGGCCAAGGTTTGCCGATGTTCAACGGCGAAGAGTTGAAGCAATTCATCGACATCGCGCCTTACGTCGCCGTCAATGACTATGAAGCAGAATTACTGGTGGGTCGCACAGGCTTGAGCCTCACTGATATCGCCGCACGCACCAAGGCTTTGATCGTCACGCGTGGCGAACTTGGTTCAGAGATTTACGCCAATGGCGAAAAGATTGATATTCCGGTTGTAGAGGTGGATAAGGTCGTCGATCCGACCGGCTGCGGCGATGCTTTCCGTGCAGGTATTCTGTATGGCTTGGACAAGGACATCGACTGGCCGACGATTGGTCGCCTCTCCAGCCTGATGGGCGCGATCAAGATCACGCATCAAGGCCCGCAGAATCATCAACCGACACGCGCCGAAATCGATACGCGCTTCAAGGAGACATTCGGCTACAGCCTGTCTTAAGAACAGGTTCTGGCTGACAGTGAAAGCAGCGCTTGTCTGACATGATCGACAGTCAGGCCGCTGCTTTGAATTTCCAGTAGCTTGTGCCTGTTCAATTGGCCGTGCGTGATTTGCACGGCACGTTTGGGCAGGCGTAGTTTGTCAGCGATGAAGGTGATCAATGCTTCGTTCGCCTTCCCTTCAATCGGCTGCGCGTGCAGCTTGATCTTCAAAGCATCTTCGGCGACACCCACCACCTCACTCTTCTTGGCATTGGGTGTAATACGTACCGACAGCCGCACACCACCCGCGACTTCGCTACACCAGTCGGCACTCATTACATGAATTGAAGCAGTTTGGCTGTCAGTTGCAGCGCAATCGACAAGACGATTTGCAAGACCAGCAGGGCCACCATCGGCGACAGATCGACATTGCCGACCAGCGGAATGATACGACGCCAAGGTTTCAGCAACGGATCGCCGAGCGCATTGAAGAATGGTGCATACGGCGCATGCGGGTTAATCCAGCTGAAAACAACGCTGATCAGGATGATGCCTATCCAGCCATAGAAAACCCAGTACAACAGGGTCGTGATGGTCAGCACAACGATCATCTGCCAATAGAAACTGCCGGTTAGCCAAGCCTTGGCACTGGCATTCAACACGACGATCAGGATCGCGCCGATCAGGCTGGCCCAGTCATAACCGCCGAAACCTGCGACGAGGCGCCGCAGCGGTTTGACCAGCCAATCCGTCAAGGCATAGGTAAATTGTGCAAGTGCACTGGGAGGGCGTACACGCACAGCCTGCATCCAGAACCGCAGCAGCAGGATACCGCCGAGGAGACTTGCAACCGAATCAATAATCAGAGAAAGAATGCTGTATAGCACGACCTGTACCCCAAGAGGAGGCCCCTAGAAGTCGTAGCAAGCACTCAAGGCCGTATCGCGAAGCGCAGCCGTACGCTCTGTACGGTGTGCATCGCAGGCACGAGATTGCGATGCGCAGTAGAGTTATAGGGGAGCCCAAAATAAAAAACCCGTTGTGAGACATGATGTCACACAACGGGCATT
>Ga0116226_10002287_pt1 | contig 16608 bp, 18 predicted proteins | sample S1TSphfallax_FD_89692 | JGI IMG/M metagenome (GOLD analysis project Ga0116226, IMG submission 89692) | Host-associated microbial communities from peat moss isolated from Minnesota, USA - S1T2_Fa - Sphagnum fallax MG | ecosystem: Host-associated > Plants > Peat moss > Unclassified | place: USA... | reverse complement strand
TCGCTGCGTCGCTGCTGACCGGGCTGCGCTCCGATCTGCCCGGCCAGGTCACCGCGCAGGTCACCGAGAACGTCTATGACAGCCCGACCGGCCGCATTCTGCTGATCCCGCAGGGCGCCCGGCTTGTCGGCCAATACGACGCCCAGGTTGCCTTCGGCCAATCCCGGGCGCTGCTGGTCTGGAACCGCCTGATCATGCCGAACGGACGGTCGATCGTTCTTGAGCGCCAGCCCGGCGCCGACCCGGAGGGTTACGCCGGCCTGGAGGATCAGGTCGATAATCACTGGGGCATGCTGTTCAAGGCGGCAATCCTCTCGACGCTGCTCAGTGTTGGCTCCGAGGCCGGCACCAGCGACAATGAGAACTCCCTCGTCCAGGCCATCCGCCAGGGCGCCTCGCAGAGCTTCAGCCAGGTCGGCGAGCAGGTGGTCGGTCGATCACTGAACGTGCAGCCGACCATCACCATTCGGCCGGGCTTTCCGGTGCGGGTGCTGGTAACCCACGACCTCGTTCTCGAACCCTATCAGAGCTGAGGGACGACTATGGCCAAGTTGAAGCTCGGCGCGATCGACGACGACAAGCCGGTCAAGCTCACCGTAGAACTGCCCGCCGCCATCCATCGTGATCTCGTCGCCTATGGTCAGGTGCTGGCGCGCGAGACCGGCCAGGACGCGCCAGAGCCGGCGAAGCTGATCGCCCCGATGATCGCCCGGTTCATGGCGACGGACCGCGCCTTCGCGAAGCTCCGGCGGCCCGCGCCGGCTTCAGACAAGGCGCCGTGAACTTGTCTTGGCGCGCAGGTCCGTCTTTTTTGCGACACTGACGCCAGTACTGTGCCTCACAGGCGACGGAATATCTAGCGACCTCCTGCCAGGAGTCGTTGAGTCTTTTTGAATTGGGGGTCGGGACCGGCAATCCAAGCAAAAATGGCCTCAAAAGACCGTTCTTATCCGCTTGAACTCCCAAGTAAATTTTGAATTATCCGAGCGATCGGAGGACTTGCCCCCATCTCAGAAACGATGAAGGTGGTGCGGGCGGTCGGAATCGAACCGACACTCCTCTCGGAACCGGATTTTGAATCCGGCGCGTCTACCAGTTCCACCACGCCCGCATCTCGTCGCCTTCTGCCGGATCCGCGCTCTGCACCTAGTCTGCACCTAGCGCGATTTTTGCCTCATCCGGACCGACGCATCTCTACTCGACTAACTACCTAAATTCAAACGCTTTTTCATGGTTCTGCGACATGCAGTCACATGGTAGACAAATCACTTTTTGAGTCCGGCGCGTCTACCAGTTCCACCACGCCCGCAGATCGCGTGACCGGGACAATGCCCAGCGGATTTGCCTTTCATATCGCGGCGGCTCGGTTTCGGCCAGTATTTTCATGCGGCTGCGGCAGGAGGGTGGATTGCGCCGTCTGCGGTCACCTGTTACACGCTCCGCCCATGCTTCGCCGTTTGTATGATTGGGTTATCAGCCACGCCGAACAGCCTTACGCTGTGTGGCTGATGGGGGCGATTTCGTTCGCCGAGAGTTCATTCCTGCCGCTGCCGCCGGATGTTTTGCTGGTGCCGATGATGCTGGCCCAGCGGCAGCGTGCGATCTGGTACGCGACCGTCGCGACGGTAACATCGGTGGTCGGTGGATATCTCGGCTATGCGATCGGACATTTTCTCTATCAATCGGTCGGCCTGTTCCTGATCGAGCATTTCTGGACCGTCGCCAAGTTCGAACATGCCAAGGAACTGTTCGCTGCCAATGCCTTCTGGCTCATCGTCGCCAAGGGGCTGACGCCGATCCCCTACAAGATCGTCACCATCCTGTGCGGGGTCATGGATTATGACCTGCTGAAATTCACCGTGGCCTCCGTTTTGGCGCGCGGCGTCCGGTTCTATGTCGAAGCCGTGCTCCTCTATTTTTATGGTGAGCAGGTCCGTGATTTCATCGAAAAGCGGTTGGTCTGGGTGACGAGCGGTCTGTTTGTCGCACTGGTCGTTCTCTTTGCGATGACCAAGTTCGTCTAAAATGCCAGTCCGCCGCCTCGCCCTCCTTACCCTCGCAGCATCGCTCGCGGTGATCGGTGGCGCGTTCTATTTCGAGTATGTCGTGAAGCTGGTCCCGTGCGAGCTTTGCCTCAAGGAGCGCTGGGCGTGGTATGCGGCAATCCTGCTGTCGGCACTGGTCCTGGTCGGGCGCCCCGCCGATCGCAAGGCATGGCTAAGGCCGGGATTTGGGGTGCTGTTCCTGGCCTCGCTTGGCCTCGCGCTCTATCATGTCGGTGTCGAGCAGCATGTCTTACCCGGCCCCTCGGCCTGCACCAGCCCCAGCCTCAAGGGCTTGAGCGTCGAGGAGCTAACCAAGCAGCTCTTGGCAACACCTGTGGTTCGGTGCGACGATATCCAATGGAGTCTGTTCGGTATTTCCCTGGCAGGCTGGAACGCGCTGGCATCGCTGGCGATGGTGGCACTCGCCGGCTGGTCCTGGCGGCGGCGTGGGAGAGCAGCATGACCGAGATATTTGAGCGCCATACCCCCACACTCGACCATGTGCTGCCGGGCGATCCGTCGCCAGCACAACAGATCGAGCAGATGATCCGGGTCGATCATGCCGGCGAATTCGGTGCCACGCGGATCTATGCCGGCCAATTGGCGATCCTGGGGCGCAGCCGGCTCGGCGATACGATCCGCCATATGGCCGAGCAGGAAGAGCGGCATAAAGCGACCTTCGACCGGATCCTGATAGAACGCCGGGTGCGTCCGACCCTGCTCGCGCCGATCTGGGACGTCGCCGGCTTCGCTCTGGGTGCCGCTACCGCTTTGATGGGTGAGCGCGCGGCAATGGCCTGCACGGTCGCGGTCGAAGAGGTGATCGACGAGCATTATCGTCATCAGGCGGAGTCGCTCGGCACTCACGAGCCCGAATTGAAGGCGACGATCGACGAATTCCGCCAGGAAGAGCTGGAGCATCGCGATACCGGGCTCGACCATGGCGCCACCGCCCTGCCCGGCTATATTGCGCTGGCCGGTGCGATCAAGCTTGGCTCGAAACTGGCGATCTGGCTCTCGACGCGCATCTGAGGGCGCTATCGCCTCGTAATTTCACCAGCGGATCCCTATATAGCGATTAGGGATTAGCTGACTAATACCCAGAATAAAGGGTTGCACCATTTCTTCCTTTGATGAACTGGGCCTGATCGCCCCGCTTGTCCAAGCGGTGGCGGAAGAGGGCTATACGACACCGACTCCGATCCAGGTCAAAGCGATTCCACCGATTCTGGCTGGACGCGACCTCCTCGGCTGCGCTCAAACCGGCACCGGCAAGACCGCGGCCTTTGCCCTGCCGATCCTGCAGCGTCTGGCCGCATCGCCGAACCCGAAACCGGGTGAACGCCGACCGATCCGTGCCTTGATCCTATCGCCGACCCGCGAATTGGCCAGCCAGATCGCCGACTCTTTCCGCGCCTATGGACGCCATCTCCCGTTCACGACCGACATCATTTTCGGCGGCGTCGGCATCGTGCCGCAGATCGAGCGGCTGAAGCGCGGTACCGATATCTTGGTGGCGACACCAGGGCGGCTGCTCGATCTCATGGGTCAGGGCCATGTCGCACTGGGCCAGATCGAGCTCTTCGTACTCGACGAGGCCGACCGCATGCTCGATATGGGGTTCGTTCACGATGTACGCCGGGTACTGCGGGTGTTGCCCAAGCGCCGGCAATCCCTGTTCTTCTCCGCCACAGTCCCACCGGATATCGCGGCGCTGGCCGGCTCTATCCTGACCGATCCGGTGCAGGTCGAGGTCACGCCGCCCGCCACGACGGCGGAACGGATTGCGCAATCGGTCTATTTCGTCGATCGCAGCCATAAGCACGCGCTACTGGCCCAACTGCTGAAGCGCGAGCCGATCGTCCGCGCGCTGGTCTTTACCCGCACCAAGCACGGAGCCAACCGCCTGACCGAACAGCTGGCAACCGACGGCATCCGCGCCGAAGCGATCCATGGCAATAAATCGCAATCAGCCCGAGAGCGTGCTTTGCTGAATTTCCGCAGCGGTGAAACACCAGTCCTGATCGCCACCGACATTGCCGCGCGCGGTATCGATGTCGACGGTGTCAGCCACGTGTTCAATTACGAGCTGCCGAACGTCCCGGAATCCTATGTCCACCGCATCGGCCGGACCGCCCGAGCCGGTACCGAGGGCATCGCGATCAGCCTCTGCGACGGCGAAGAACGCGCCTTCCTCCGCGATATCGAAAAAACCATCCGCCTTGCCGTGCCAGTGGTGACGGATCACCCGTTTGCAGGATTGGCGGCAGCATCGAGCGCCCCTGAACCGCGCCGCCCTGCTGCCCCCCGCAGCAGAACCCCTGCCGCTGCTCCGGCACATCCGACGCCCGCTGCCAAGCGTCGGCGGCGGCGGCGCAAGCCGGACGGTTCGGCGGAGAAGCGGATTTAGAGCGATTTGCGTTCGCAAGGGCTCACCCAAATCGCTCTAAATTTTTGATTTGACGAGCATCTTCACGCGATCAGACGATTCCGTCTGATCGCGATCTGCTCTAGTAGGTCTATTCCTCCCCTGCGCAGTGGGGGAGTATACACATCTCACCCGCCACCGGAATCGACATTCCATCCAGCAATTTCCTTTCCCTCCCCATCAAGGAGAGGGAAAGAGGAATTTCCGACACTTAAAAATGGCACCGCCCTTAACATCGCCGCAGTATGTAAACTTCCTAGCGCTGCGAAGGGGAAGGATTACCTCTTACGGCGGCGATAGTGGCGAGCGTTGGCCGACCCAGCGCCAGTCGCGGCGGACGCGACGGATATCCTTGATCCGATCCGTGACCGCCCAGTAGAACCTGAGGGCATAGCCGCGGATCAGTGGCAGCGCAACGATATCGCCGCCGACAAAGGGTAGGAACGGGTTGCTACGGCTGTAGGCCCAGATCGACAGGCGGCGTGTGGTGCCTTTGGCGGTCCCGCGGCGGTGAATGCCGCTCGTGTCCGCAATCACCAGCGTATTCGCTGCAACCGGTAGGCGGCGCGGTTCGCCATAGCCCAGCCGGGCGATTTCCGCCTCGCTGATCCGGAATGAGCCTTCTGCAGTCAGTCGATCACCAGCATTCCAGGCGGTCACCGAGACGCGCCGTTCCCAGGCGAGCCGCCGCTTAGTGATGCGATGAGACCCCGGCACATAGGTGAAAGGTGTCGCATCTTCTGCAACATCGTCCAGGAACAGCCAGGATTTCACGGTCGGATGGAACGTGTCGAAATGGAAAAACGACTGAACGTCCGGCTCGGCCTCGCGCACCCGGCTGAACACCGTTTGGATATAAAGATGCGGCCGGCGGCGGAAAGAGCCGATATAGTCGAGCAATCCCCGATAGGATTTGCCTTCCAGAACCGACTTTGTAGTTGGCAGTCCGCGCAGCGTCACCGCATCGAGCGGAATCAGCCGTGTCAGCGCATCGCCGATCACCGCTTCGCGCGCTGAGGCCCGCAGATTGACGATTTCACCGCGCAGCGCCTGAAACGTCGCCGGATCGAGGAAATTTTCCTTAACCAGAAATCCGTCGCGCTCGAACGAGAGGCGGTCTTCATCCGAAATCATGCTCAAGAGCTGCCGGCGGCGGATCTTGCCGATCCGATCCGCGATCAATTTGCGGCGAATATGCAGGCCGGCCCGATTGAAGGCCGGACTGCCGATGACGGGATTGTCGCGAAAGGATTTCGCCGAGCTCACCAATGCCAATAAATCGAGGGGCGCGCGCCACCGCCAAATCCGCGGCGCTGGTTTCGCGGGATCCGGTGGGGGGCAGTGTCCCGATTGGGTTGTGGACCCCGCTTGCAGCACCTCACTCTTGGACATTCACCGCCTGGATCAAAATTGGGAGCGCCGACATAAACGGCAGATCTGGATATTACGATCCGGGCTTTCGGTGACGCAAGCGGCAAATCCCCGCACTTAGCTGTCTTGCCGTCAGAGTGGTGCTCCTCGGGGATGACACACGGGATAACTCGCGTTACGCTCCACCCAAATATCGGGGGAATCGACCTTTGTCCGCACCCGTCTTCCTTAGCCATTCGTCCCGCGACCGGGCCATTGCCGAAACACTTTGTGCGGCGCTCGAGAGCCGGGGCATTCCGTGCTGGATGGCGTCCCGCGACATCGGGCCGGGCCAGAATTTCCAGGAGGCGATCGTCCGCGCGCTGAGCGGGGCGCGGGTCATGGTGCTGATCTTCTCAAGCCACGCCAACGGGTCGGACGAGGTCAAGAAGGAGCTGGCGCTTGCCAGCCAGAACCGGGTGACCATCGTCCCGGCGCGGGTCGAGGACGTGATCCCGACCGAGGCGTTCAAGTACGAGCTCGCGACGCGCCAGTGGATCGATATCTTCGCCGATTGGGAACAGGCGGTCGGCCGGCTCGCCGATCATGTCCGGGCGATCATCGAGGGGAGTTCGGTGGCAGCACCGGCGCCGCGACTGCCAACCCCGCGCCCTCGGCGGACCCCCCTCGCCTTGGCAGCGCTGGCGCTTCTTATCCTGGCGGCCGGGGGCGGCTATTGGGCGCTTCGCGGTCACGAAGTGTCGCTGGCAGGACGGTGGGTCTCGGGCGAAATCACCAGCCCTTATGGCGGTGACAAATACACCCTGACCTTCCAATTCGAGCAGCACGGCCAGATGCTCAGCGGCGCCGTACGCGAAATCTCCGTCGACGGCCGCGGCGACCGCAAGTCGATCGAGGGTGGCCGATTGTCGGGGGATCAGGTGAGTTTCTACACGGAGGGTGAGGTCATGGAGGGTGACGCGATCCATCCCTATAAAGAGATCTATCAGGGCGCGCTGGACGGCGAGCGGCTCGTCCTGACCCGGCGGAACGACGTGGCAACCGGCGGCGAAGAAGAGGCCATCACGGCGACGCGGCAGTGACCGGGGGCCGCTCGATGTCGCCCAAGACCGCCGGGCCTTTGCCCTCGCCGTCGCGGCGCAGCAGAAACATCCTGAGGCAGCCGTAATCCTTGGCCATCTCGGTGACACCGACATAATCACAGGAAAACCGCGTCCCCGCCCTCAGCGCCAGAATGGCGGCAAAGGTCTCGGTCACATAGACGCAGCCCTCCGGCGTCACCGGCTCGATCCGGGCGGCACGGCTGACATGGCGGCCATAGAGATTGGGGCGGCCGGTGACTGGGTCGTCCAGCCGGTAGACCGGCCCGTAATGGCCGCCCACCCGGAGCGAGAGGGTCGGCGGCAGGCCGATCGCGGGAAGATCGAGCCCTGACACCCGGGCCTGCAGGGCGAGCGCGCATTCCGCCGCCTGGGCGACGTCGGCGAAGACCGCAAAAATCCCGTCACCCCAGGTATTGAGGATGTCAATCTCGCCCCGAAACGGCGCCATCGCCGCCGCGACTGCACCCATCACATGCGCCGTGAAGAGGGGAAGTTCCGTGTCGCCGAGCTTGCTGAAACCGTGCAGATCCGCAAACAGCATCGCCCGCATGTCCCGCCGCCCATTATCCGCCGCCGGCGGGGTGAAGCCCGCCAGATCGTCTTCCGTCGCCCGCGCGCCACAGCGGAGGATGGTCTGAGGCAAGCCGAGCCGCCGCCAAGCGAGGAGATCAATAACAGTCCCCGCCACACCGGATCGCGGCTCGCCGTCCCAGACGGCGATCTGGTGCACGCTTGCCCCCATATGCCGGGCGCGGACCACCGCCAGCCCCATGGCAAGCGCGCTGCAATAGGTGAAGAGGTGGTCGTCGCCGAGATAGTCGTCCTCGGTGGCGTACCTCAGAGTCGTGGCCGCGGCGAGGCAGCGCTCAAACCGGGCGATCCATCCCTCCCCGGCCGGCTGTACCGATTGCGCGACGAAATCGGCCATGCCGAACGGCAGCACAAGATTGAGCGCCACGCCCCGAGCGAGCAGAGCCTCGGCAAACATTATATCCGCCCCGGCGGCGAGCGAGCCATAGCCGGCGCCGACGCGGATCCCATCCAGCGCCTGGCCGATCGCCTCGGCAACCGCGCCCTCCTCTGCCGCCGGAAAGCGGCCGGGGCGATCCGGGGCCGCGATGATATGGCCGTGGAAGTGCAGAATCGGGGGCGGGGCGAAGGGGCCGAGGAGTGCCGGATCTCCGCCACTTGTATCGAGGATCCGCGCCAATTGACGGGCGGTCGTGGCCAATTCCGCTTGGTTCGTCCCGCCCGCTTCGATGGCCAGTGGGATCAACGCGCGGGCCGCCTCGCTATCCCCGAGGACGAGTTGCGCCTCGATGGCGCTGGCCAGGATCCAATAGCGATCCGGCGCTTGCTCATCGTCGAGACGAAGGCTGAGAAGATCGAGGACAGCCGTCGCGAGCACCGAAGCTCCACTGTGGTCGCCGCTCAGAAGTGCCAGCGTCGCCGCATTGATACCCGGGTAATAAGCCTCGCCGCTCGCGGATTGCCGATAGGCGGCTTCGTAGATCCCCCGCGCCTCGGCGAGCAGTCTCTGGCGTGCGGAACCCGTCTCCGCGAAAGCCAGATCCTTGATGAGCCGGCCGAGAAGAGCACGATCGTCGAGATGCGCCGATCGGTCGAGGCGGAAACGCCGAAAGCTCTCCAACGCCAGCGCGGTCGCCCCGCAATTGGCGAGGCTCAGGACCGCGCGATGGGCGAACCGTCGGTCGTCGGGGAATCGCTCAAACCCGGAAGCTGCGATGTCGAAGGCACGAAAGAATTCGCCATTGTTAAAAAAACTCTTGGCCTCAAGGAGGAGCGGCCCCGCTTCGATCATTCCGAGCGCCCGTCCGATGACCGCACCGCGCACCGGATTGCTCAATGGGTCCTTGCCCTGGGACAGAGAAACTTTCATGAACCTTTCCGGTCTACAAAATAGGACGAAGGACGACCTATTTTAGACCGATTTTGGCATCATCCACCAGATTGGCAATGCCGCGACGAACGGTCAGTGAGCCTTCCGAAGGTCGGCGCTGCGGACCAGATGTTTCGCTTGGCGAAACTTGACGGACCCCCCTATATTACTTCTCTTCGATCAGCGCCGGATTCGTGGAGTTGTTTGCGCCGATGAGCAATGTTGAGGCGCAGGTTGGGATCATCATGGGCAGCCAGTCCGACTGGGACACGATGCGCCATGCCAGCACGACGTTTGAAGCGCTTGGCATCCCGTTTGAAACCCGCATCGTGTCAGCGCACCGGACTCCTGACCGCCTCGTCGCCTATGCCAAGACGGCCCGCGAGCGTGGCCTTAAGGTGATCATCGCCGGCGCCGGCGGTGCTGCTCATCTGCCAGGTATGGCGGCTTCCATGACACCGCTGCCGGTTTTGGGCGTTCCGATCGAATCGCATGCGTTGAAGGGCATGGATTCGCTTCTGTCGATCGTTCAGATGCCGGGTGGGATTCCGGTGGGGACGTTGGCGATCGGTAAGGCCGGCGCGATCAATGCTGCATTACTCGCGGCGTCGATTCTTGCATTGAGCGATCGGCGCGTGGCTGACGCGCTCGATGGCTGGCGCGCCCGGCAGAGCGATGCCATTGCCGAAACCGTTGTGGATCAGTAACCGAATGTTGCCTCCTGGCTCGACGATCGGCATTTTGGGCGATGGTCAGCTTGGGCGGATGACCGCAAGCGCGGCATCGCGGCTCGGCTACAGGACCCATATTTTTGCAACAGCGCAGGATAGTCCCGGCCCCCAAGTCACCAACCTGGTGACCGTCGGCAGCCTCCATGATGCCGCAGCACTGGCCGAATTTGCCAAACAAGTGGATGTGGTCACCTACGAGACAGAGAATATCCCGTCGGCCGCACTCGACAGCATCCTGCCGCACGCGCCCGTCCATCCGGGCCAGGAGGTGCTGAAGATCACCCAGGATCGCCTGCGCGAGAAAGATTATCTGCGGTCGATCGAAATCCCGACGGCGCAATATCGCGAAGTCGTCAGCGCTTCGGCGCTGGCCCGGGCGATCCGCGATATCGGTCAGCGTGCGGTGCTGAAAACCGTGCGGATGGGCTATGACGGCAAGGGTCAGGTGATGGTGACATCCGAAACCGACCCTGAGCAGGCCTGGGCCAGTATGGGTTCCGACCTCGGCATTCTGGAGGCGTTCGTCGATTACCGGTGCGAAATCTCGGTCATCGTCGCGCGCGGTGCCAATGGCGCGATGACCAATTATCCGGCGGTCGAAAACCAGCATGTGAACCATATACTCGACACGACGATCGCCCCGGCGCGGCTCTCTCCCGAGATCACCATGCATGCCGAGGTGATCGCGCGGCATATTGCCGAAAAGCTGGATGTCGTCGGCTTGCTCACCGTCGAGATGTTCGTGACGCATGACGGGGCGATTCTAGTCAACGAACTCGCCCCGCGGCCGCATAATTCCGGCCATTGGACGATTGATGCCTGCCTGACCAGCCAGTTCGAGCAGTTGGTCCGAGCGATCTGCGGCCTCCCGCTCGGTGCGGTCGATGCCCATTCGGATGCGGTGATGCGCAATCTCATCGGCCATGACATCGATCGCTGGCGCGATTACCTCGCCGAGCCAATGCAGAAACTGCATCTCTATGGCAAGCAGGAGGCGCGCGCCGGCCGCAAGATGGGCCATGTCACACGGCTGATTCCTCGCCGATAATAAGATCCTCCCCTGCGCAGCGGGGGAGGGGGACCGCGCGAAGCGTGGTGGAGGGGGCGCCCACGGTCCTACGATCATCGCTTTTCGAGGAAATTCTTGCCAGGCTGTTGCGTGTTGGCCCCCTCCACCATGCTGCGCATGGTCCACCTCCCCCGCTGCGCAGGGGAGGAATTTCTTACCTCAATTCATATCGCTCTATAGCCGCGCGGCAGCGCGGCGTAGCCGATCAAGCGGCGCCGTGAAATTGCGGAAGGTGCGGTCAATAGACGATTTCAAGGACGGCAGCTTGATAATATCGGCTAGCCGGCGATCGATGAAATCATGGGTATCCGCCGTCACGTCGGACGTGTCATTCAGCCAGTAAAGCACCGCGGCGCTGTAGAGAGCGCCCAGCATCATCCGCTTGGTGTAGAAGCTGAAATCGGTCGATTTGTCGCCGACATGCCACCAGATCGCATCCACCGTACGATAGGCCGCCTGGGCGGCCTGAACGCTGCCAGTGGGCGACACCCTCGCACCGATCGCCAGGCGAACCGCTTCTCGGTATGGCAGCAGAAGATCCAGCCGTGCCTTGATCGCAGCAGCCACCCGGTGGTGCAGCCGCATCCCTTGGAGCTGCTCTGGCGGCAACGCGTCGATCATCCGGCGATCGGCCCAGCCATCGAGCCACAGCCGCGCCTCCTCCGCGCCCTGCGGAAACAGGCGGGCAATCTCGCTCTCCGGCAGATCGATCGCCGCCGCCCCCTGCTTCAACGCGGCAATTGACCAGCCGTCGAACAACACGTTCGGCAGCATCGCCTCCAATAGCGCATCCTTTTGGATGATGAGTTCATCGGCTGATGTCATGTCTGCGGCTCCGCTTCATAGGCTGCGAGATCGATCGGAAAGCGCGCACTCTCCTCGACAAAGGCGAGCAGCCGATGATCTCTCATGCGTTCGGGATAGAGAATGCCGTTCAAATGATCGAACTCATGCTGGACAACCCGCGCATGGAATCCGGCCACGGTGCGATCGACCATCGTGCCGTCAGGCGCTTGCCCGCGATAGCGGATATGGGTGTGGCGCGGCACAGCGCCCCGCAGCCCCGGAATAGACAGGCATCCCTCCCAGCCAAGATTGGTCTCGTCACCGAGCAAATCGATTTCGGGATTGATCAGCGCGGTCAGACCGATCGGCCCGTCACCCGGAACTTGCGTCACCCGCTCTTCCGGCACGAAGAAGATCAGGATGCGCAGCCCAACATGGACCTGCGGCGCCGCGAGCCCGACGCCATGAGCGTCATCCATGGTCTCGAACATGTCCGAGATGAAACGACTGACCGCTGCCGCCGATGGATCTTCCACCGGCAGGGCGCGTTGGTGAAGGATCGGGTGGCCCATCCGGGCGATTTTGAGAATGGCCATGCGGCAAACTATGGCGCCGACGCAGAGCGGGGTAAAGCCCGATGCAGAGACAGAGTGCGGTTCGGCTCTTCCCTTTGCCGGAATTCGGTGCTATCCACAATTTCCCGGCGGGGCATGTGTTCCGCTGATCCCGTTTTCTTTCTTCGAATGGAGCAACGGTTAACCGTGCAAGTTCTCGTCCGCGACAACAATGTCGATCAAGCGCTCCGTGCGCTCAAGAAGAAGATGCAGCGTGAAGGCGTGTTCCGCGAGATGAAACTGCGGCGCAATTACGAGAAGCCGTCCGAGCGTCGCGCTCGTGAAAAGGCTGAGGCCGTGCGTCGCCATCGTAAGTTGCTCCGCAAGCGGATGGATCGCGAAGGCTATTAAGCCGCGCTGATCGTCAGATAAGAAAAGCGCCCGCGGCAATCTGCGTGGCGCTTTTTTTGTGTTTAAAAAAATTCCCTCTCTGCCCTTCAGGGCGGAGAGGGTTAGGGAGAGGGGGGCGTGCCGAAGCGAGATCTGCGCCGATACTCGAGCGTTGAGAACCCCCCTCACCCCGACCCTCTCCGCCCCGGAGGGGCAGAGAGGGAGATCGCTCTACATCGAATTACGCGTCGAGCGCTTTCACGATTTCCTCGCACATCTTCTTCGCGTCGCCGAACAGCATCATGGTGTTGGGTCGGAAGAACAGCTCGTTATCGACTCCGGCATAGCCCGACGCCATTGAGCGCTTGATGAACAACACGGTCTTGGCCCGCTCGACATCGAGGATCGGCATGCCATAGATCGGCGAGGTCGGGTCGGTTTTGGCGGCAGGGTTGGTCACGTCGTTGGCGCCGATGACGAAGGCAACGTCGGTCGATGGGAAATCGCGATTGATCTCTTCCAGCTCCAACACCTCGTCATAGGGCACGTTCGCTTCGGCGAGCAGCACGTTCATGTGACCCGGCATACGCCCCGCCACCGGATGGATCGCATACCGCACCGTAACGCCTTCCTTTTTCAGGATATCGGCCATTTCACGCAGCGCGTGCTGCGCCTGTGCCACCGCCATGCCATAGCCCGGCACGACGATCACACTCGACGCGTTCTTCATGATGAAGGCGGCGTCTTCGGCCGAGCCGGACTTCACCACTTGATCGCCCGAGCTGCCGCCCGCCGCGGCCGTGCCGCCATCAGTGCCGAAGCCACCGAGGATCACATTGAAGATCGACCGGTTCATGCCCTTGCACATGATATAGCTCAGGATCGCGCCTGAAGAACCGACCAGCGCGCCGGTGATGATTAGCAGCGAATTGGCGAGCGTGAAGCCGATGCCGCATGCCGCCCAGCCGGAATAGCTGTTCAGCATGGAGATAACGACAGGCATATCGGCGCCGCCGATCGGCAGGATCAGCAGGAAGCCCAGCGCCAGCGACAGCAGCACGATCAGCCAGAACACAAAACTGGACGAGCTGGCCGTCAGGATCACCAGCAGCACCAGGATCGCAATGCCGAGCCCGAGATTCAGCCAATGCTGCATCGGGAACATCAGCGGCTTGCCGCTGACCAGCCCCTGAAGCTTGGCAAAGGCGATGATCGACCCGGTGAAGGTGATCGCACCGACCGCCATGCCGAGGCCCATCTCGACCAGCGAACCCGGATGGATACCGCCGGGGACACCGATGCCGAACGCTTCCGGTGCATAGAATGCCGAGGCCGCAACGCACACAGCGGCCAAGCCGACCAGCGAATGGAAGGCCGCAACGAGTTGCGGCAGGGCCGTCATCTCGATCTTACGGGCGACATAAGCACCGATCGCACCGCCGATCGCGATGCCGAGAATGATCAGCCAGTAGCTTTGAACGGCCGGGGTCAGGAGCGTGGTGATGATCGCCAATGCGATGCCCGCAATGCCGAAGCGATTGCCGCCGCGCGACGTCTCCGGGCTCGATAAGCCGCGGAGCGCCATGATGAAACAGATCCCCGCAACAAGGTACAGCAGGGAGGAAAGAGTCTCGCTCATCGTCTCTCTCCGCTCACTTTTGTTTCTTCTTGAACATCGCCAGCATGCGCTGAGTCACGATGAACCCGCCGAAGATGTTAACCGAGGCCAGGATGACCGCGAGAAAGCCCATAAATTTGGAAAAGCTCAGCGCCGCCGGGCCAGCCGCGACAAGGGCGCCCACGATGATCACCGACGACACGGCATTGGTGACGCTCATCAGCGGGGAATGCAGCGCAGGCGTGACGCGCCAGACCACATAATAGCCCACGAAGCACGCCAGCACGAACACCGTCAGAAAGAAGGTGAAATGGCTGGCGCCGCCGGCTTGGACGGTCTGACTCTGCGCTGCGAGCTGCTGTGTGAGACTATCGAGATGGTCGGCCAGGGTATGAGCATCCTGACTCAACTGGCCCGCGCGATCGGACAAGGGGGTTGCATCCATGAGAATTCTCCTCAGGCCGCCGGGGCAGCGGCGGGCGCCAGCGTCGGGTGAACGATCACGCCGTCACGCACCAAAAGTGTGCCTTTAATGATTTCGTCGGTCGTGTCGATTTTGAGCGACTTTGTCTCTTTGTCGATCAAGAGCCCCAAGAACGCGAAAATATTCTTGGCATAAAGCGCTGAAGCGTCCGCTGCGATCTGCGAGGCGATATTGATCGGGCCGATCAGCTTCACGCCATTCGGCGTCACCACGGTCTTGCCGAGCTTGACGCCCTCGGCATTGCCGCCCGCCTCCGCTGCCAGATCAAAGATGACCGACCCGGGCTTCATATCGGCGACCATTTCCTTGGTCACCAGAATCGGTGCAGCACGCCCTGGGATAAGCGCCGTACAAATAACAATGTCCTGCTTTTTCAGCGTCTCGTGGATCTTCTCGCGTTGCAGACGCTGATACTCTTCGCTCATTTCCTTGGCATAGCCGCCCTTGGTCTCTGCCGCTTTGGCCGCTTCGGCATCCACCTCGATGAACGTGGCACCCAGGCTCTGAACTTGCTCCTTAGCCGCAGCACGCACGTCGAAGGCCGACACGATCGCGCCCAGACGGCGTGCGGTGGCGATCGCCTGCAAGCCGGCAACGCCCGCGCCCATGACACACACGCGGGCCGGCGGAATCGTGCCGGCAGCGGTCATCATCATCGGAAACGCATGGCCATAGGCCGCCGCTGCTTCCACAACCGCCTTATAGCCGGCCAAGTTGGATTGCGACGACAACACATCCATGGATTGGGCACGGGTGATACGGGGAATCAGATCCATGCCAAACGCCGTCAAGCCGGCCTTCGCATAGGCTTCGACATCCTCAGGCCGATGCAGCGCCTGTAGGATCGCAACCAGAACGGTCCCAGGCTGAAGATAGGCCAACTCGTTCAGCCCCTCAGATTCGAGCCGCGGACGTTGCACCTTCAGCACGATGCTTGCGCCGTCGCAAGCGGATGCTGCGTCCTTGGCGATCGTAGCACCGGCGGCCTCATAAGCCGCATCGGTGAAGGCGGCGCCAAGTCCTGCCCCTTTTTCCACCACAACTTCAACGCCAAGCCCGACCAACCGCTTTACGGTATCGGGTGACGCTGCCACACGCAGTTCCTGCGCGCGGGTCTCCTTGGGTACGGCCAGTTTCATGGACTATCCTCGACCTTAACGAATCGGGCTCCGCAGCCTTCTCGGTTGGAAATGGGGATAGCGAAGCCCGGACCCGCCGTCTAGCCCTTAACCGTTTCCCATCATGGCGCAAAATGCTATGGCCTTGCAGTTAACAAGACCCTCCTCCGCAACGCGGGGGAGGGGGACCGCGCGAAGCGTGGTGGAGGGGCGAACGCGGGTTCGACGGGGGATTGCCCCCTCCACCATGCTGCGCATGGTCCCCCTCCCCCGCGTTGCGGAGGAGGATTTTCATCAAAGCGGCGCTAACGACAATCAGTAGAGCCACCTGAGGTACCAGATTTTGGCAAGACTGCGGCGAAAAGACGGCAAGGCTGGAATAAAGCGTCGCCATGACCGTTATCGAATGGCCCGGACAAGAAAGCCGAGCGGTTGGTGAGCGACGTTTTCAGCGAGCAGCTAGTCGCGTTGCTACCCCGCTTGCGCCGCTTTGCCCGTGGCCTTGCGGGGTCGGTCACGCAGGCGGACGATCTGGTGCAGGCGGCCTGCGAACGGGCACTCAATCGTCGCCATCAGTTCGAGGAAGGCACGCGGTTCGATAGTTGGCTGTTCCGGATCGTTCAGACGATCTGGATCGACCAGCTTCGGTCCAACAAAGTTCGGAAGGAAGAGCCGGAAGCCGAAGATGATCGGATCGGCAGCGATGAATCGGTACGGCGCGCAGAAGCCCGCCTTGCGCTTGAGGAGGTTCGATATGCGGCGCAACGTCTCCCCCCGGAACAGCGGGCGGCCTTGATGCTCGTCACCGTCGATGGGTTCAGCTACAAGGAGGCGGCTGAGATCGCGCAGGTTCCGGTAGGCACCATCATGAGCCGCCTCGCCCGTGCCAGGGTCGCCCTTGCAGCTATCCTGGAGCGTGGTGGCGGTCTTCGAGGAGGTACGGATGACTGAACGGCCGAACGACGAACAGCTCGTGGCCTTTCTGGATGGCGAATTGCCCGAGGCGGAACT
>Ga0116226_10002286_pt1 | contig 16612 bp, 28 predicted proteins | sample S1TSphfallax_FD_89692 | JGI IMG/M metagenome (GOLD analysis project Ga0116226, IMG submission 89692) | Host-associated microbial communities from peat moss isolated from Minnesota, USA - S1T2_Fa - Sphagnum fallax MG | ecosystem: Host-associated > Plants > Peat moss > Unclassified | place: USA... | reverse complement strand
GGGGTCGAGACGGTCACGGTGCAGAACCTGACCATTTATCGCGTCGATGTTGAGCGTGGCCTGATCCTGGTCAAGGGCGCCATTCCCGGCGCCGAGGGCGGCTATGTGAAGCTGCGCGACTCCGTAAAGATCGCCGCCCCGGCCGAGGCCCCCAAGCCCGGCGCCTTCCGCGCGCCCACCAAGCTTGCCGCGGAAACGCCTGTTGAAGTTGCGGCCGCGGCGGAAACCGACGCCGCCAGCGAGGGAGCTGAATAGTCATGAAGCTCGACGTCATCAATCTGGACGCCGCGCCCGCCGGCTCCATCGACCTTTCCGACGAGATCTTCGGCATAGACGTGATCCGTCCGGACATCCTGCAGCGCTGCGTAGTCTGGCAACTGGCCAAGCGCCGCGCCGGCACGCACAAGATCAAGACGCGGAACGAAGTCGCCCGCACGGGCAAGAAGATGTACAAGCAGAAGGGCACGGGCGGCGCGCGTCACGGCTCTCGCAAGGCGGCCCAGTTCGTCGGCGGCGCCAAGGTGTTTGGCCCGATAAACCGCAGCCACGAGACGAGCCTTCAAAAGAAGGTCCGCGCCCTGGCCCTGCGTCACGCCCTGTCCTCCAAGGCTAAGGCCGGCGCGCTTGTGGTGCTGGATAGCGTCGCGGTCGATACGCCCAAGACGGCGGCTCTGAAGGCGCGTTTTGAGAAGCTCGGCTTCACCAACGCCCTGATTATCGCCGGGACCGAAGTAGATACCAACTTCGCCCTGGCCGCTCGCAATATCGCCCTGATCGACGTGCTGCCCTATGCGGGTCTGAACGTCTATGACGTGCTGCGTCGCGATAAGCTGGTGCTGACCCGTGATGCGGTCGACGCCATTCAAGCCCGCTTCGCCGGCGAAACCGCACAGAAGGAAGCCGCATAATGGCCGCCACAGCTCGCCATTTCGACGTCATCCTGTCGCCCCACATTACGGAAAAGGCGACGGTTCTGTCTGATCAGAACAAGGTCGTGTTCAAGGTGGCGGCCGACGCCTCCAAGGACGAGATCGCCTCGGCCGTCGAGGAACTCTTCAAGGTTACGGTCACCAAGGTGAACACCATTGTCACCAAGGGCAAGACCAAGCGCTTTCGCGGCATACTGGGCAAGCGCTCGGATGTGAAGAAGGCCATTGTCACCCTGGCCGACGGCCAGTCCATCGACGTCACGACCGGGCTCTAAACTATGGCGCTCAAGCACTTTAATCCGACGTCCGCCGGCCGACGGGGCCTCATCCTCGTCGACAAGAGCGAACTGCATAAGGGCAAGCCCGTAAAGGCGCTCGTCGAAGGCCTGACCAAGTCCGGCGGCCGCGGCGGCGGCGGCCGGGTGGCTGTGCGCTTTCGGGGCGGCGGGGCCAAGCGCCTCTATCGCCTGGTCGACTTCAAGCGTCGCAAGTGGGACGTGCCGGGCGTGGTTGAGCGCCTGGAATATGACCCCAATCGCTCGGCCTTCATCGCCCTGATCAAGTACGCCGATGGCGAGCTGGCCTATATCCTCGCGCCGCAGCGTCTGCATTCCGGCGATGAAGTGATCGCGGGCGAGCGCGTGGACGTGAAGCCCGGCAACGCCATGCCGCTGCGCTCCATGCCCATCGGCACCATAATCCATAATGTCGAGCTGAAGCCTTTGAAGGGCGGTCAGATGGCCCGCTCCGCCGGCGCCTACGCTCAGCTCGTGGGGCGCGACACGGGTTATGCCCAGATCCGCCTCGGCTCGGGCGAGCTTCGCATGGTGATGGATAGCTGCATGGCCACGGTCGGCGCTGTCTCCAATCCCGACCATATGAACGAGAACCTCGGCAAGGCCGGGCGTTCGCGCCATATGGGCCGTCGTCCTCACGTTCGCGGCGTCGCTATGAACCCGGTCGATCACCCCCACGGCGGCGGCGAGGGCAAGACCTCCGGTGGTCGTCACCCGGTTACGCCCTGGGGCGTGCCCACCAAGGGCCGCAAGACCCGCACCAATAAGGCCACGGATAAGTTCATCATCCGCTCGCGCCATGTCAGGAAGGCTCGTTAATCCATGACCCGTTCTGTCTGGAAAGGCCCCTTTGTCGACGGCTACCTCCTGGTGAAGGCCGACAATGCTCAGAATTCGGGCCGTAACAAGGACGTGATCAAGACCTGGTCGCGTCGCTCCACCATCATGCCGCAATTTGTCGGCCTGACATTCGGCGTCCACAACGGCCAAAAGCATGTGCCGGTGCTGGTCTCTGAAGACATGGTCGGCCACAAGCTCGGCGAGTTTGCGCCCACGCGCACCTTCTATGGCCACGCCGCCGACAAGAAGGCGAAGAGGAAGTAGCGATGGGCAAGCAAGCCAAACCCCGCCGGCTCGACGCCGCCTCCGCCATGGCGAAGGTCGTGTCGCTGCGCACCAGCCCGCGCAAGCTGAACCTGGTCGCCCAATCCATTCGCGGCCTGCCGGTACAGCGCGCGCTGAACGAACTGGAATTCAGCCCCAAGCGCATCGCCGGCGATGTACGCAAAGCGCTGTATTCGGCCATCTCAAACGCCGAAAACAACCACAATCTAGATATCGACGCCCTTGTGGTCGCCGAAGCCTTTGTGGGTAAGAATCTGGTGATGAAGCGCTTTTCAGCCCGCGCCCGCGGCCGTGCAGCGCGCATCGAAAAACCCTTCTCCGAGATCACCATCGTGGTCCGTGAACTTGGCGAGGCCGCATAATGGGACAGAAGGTCAATCCAATCGGCCTGCGCCTGGGCGTCAACCGCACCTGGGACAGCCGCTGGTTTGCAGACGGCGCAGACTATGCCCGCCTGCTGCACCAGGACATCAAACTGCGCGCTGCGCTGAAGAAGCGCCTGAACCAGGCCGGCGTGTCGCGCATTATCATTGAGCGTCCGCACAAGAAATGCCGCGTCACCATCTATGCCGCACGCCCAGGTGTGATCATCGGCAAGAAGGGCGCGGATATCGACAAGCTGCGCAAGGACCTCTCTGCCATGACCGAGGGCGAAGTGTTCTTGAACATTGTCGAAGTGCGCAAGCCCGAGACAGACGCTCAGTTAATCGCGGAATCGATCACCCAGCAGCTTGAGCGCCGGATTGCCTTCCGTCGCGCCATGAAGCGGGCCATGCAGTCTGCCATGCGTCTGGGCGCCAAGGGCGTTCGGATCAATGTTTCAGGTCGCCTCGGCGGCGCAGAAATCGCCCGTATGGAATGGTATCGTGAAGGCCGCGTGCCTTTGCACACCCTGCGCGCCGACATCGATTACGGCTTTTCGGAAGCCGAGACGACCTATGGCATCATCGGTGTGAAGGTCTGGGTCTTTAAGGGTGAAGTGCTTGAGCACGATCCCATGGCCCAGGACAAGCGCTGGGCGCTAGAGGCCACGGGCCCCGGCGGCGAGAGCGAGCGTCGGGATCGTGGTGATCGCGGCGACCGTCGCGGTCCGCGTCGCGACCGCAACGCCCCGGCCGAAGCGTAGAGGTTTAGGTCATGCTGCAACCCAAAAAGACCAAGTTCCGCAAGCAGTTCAAGGGGCGCATTCACGGCGCGGCCAAGGGCGGCTTTTCGCTCAACTTCGGCTCGTTCGGCTTGAAGTCGATGGAACCGGAACGCATTACGGCGCGCCAGATCGAGGCTGCCCGTCGGGCGATCACCCGCCAGATGAAGCGCCAAGGCCGTGTGTGGATCAGGGTTTTCCCGGACCTGCCCGTGACCGATAAGCCCGCCGAAGTCCGGATGGGCAAGGGCAAAGGCGCGGTGGAATATTGGGCGGCGCGGGTTCACCCGGGCCGTATCCTGTTCGAGATTGACGGCGTGTCCGAAGAGGTCGCGCGCGAGGCTTTGCGCCTCGGCGCAGCCAAGCTGCCGGTTCGCACCAAGGTCGTCACCCGCCGCGATGCGGGTGCGGCGCCTGAAGCTATGGCGGAGGCCGCGTGATGAAAATTTCTGACGTTCGCGGCCTGACGCCCGATCAATTGGCTGAGCAGCTTTTGAGCCTGAAGCGTGAGCAGTTCAACCTGCGCTTCCAGGCCGCCACCGGCCAGATGGAAAAGTCCCATCGGGTCAACGAGGTCCGCAAGGACATCGCCCGCATCAAGACCGTCCTGCGGCAGACGGCGGCTTCGGCCGTCGGCGCGGCGGCGGAATAAGGAAAAGAAGACGATGCCAAAGCGCATACTTGAGGGCTTGGTCGTCTCCGATAAGGGCGACAAGACTATTGTGGTGAAGGTGGAGCGCACCTTCCTGCACCCCGTGCTGAAGAAGACCGTGCGTCGGTCAAAGAAGTATCACGCCCACGATGAGGGCAACACCTACCAGGCGGGCGAGATCGCGCGCATTCGTGAGTGTGCGCCCAAGTCAAAGCTGAAGACGTGGGAGGTCCTGCCCAAGGCCCCTTCGGCTTCCGCGCAGTCGTAAAGGTTTCTGAACCATGATCCAGATGCAGACTAACCTGGACGTCGCCGATAATTCTGGCGCCCGCCGGGTCATGTGCATCAAGGTGCTGGGCGGCGCAAAGCGTCGTTACGCCAGCGTCGGCGATGTCATCGTCGTGTCCGTAAAGGAAGCTATTCCGCGCGGCCGCGTGAAGAAGGGCGATGTGCTGCGCGCCGTTGTTGTGCGCACCGCCAAGGATATTGCTCGCAAGGACGGATCGGTCATCCGCTTTGATAAGAATGCGGCCGTGATCGTGAACAAGTCCGCTGAGCCGATCGGCACCCGGATCTTTGGGCCGGTTCCGCGCGAACTGCGCGCCAAGAACCACATGAAGATCATCTCGCTCGCGCCGGAGGTGCTGTAATGGCTGCCAAGATCAAGAAGGGCGATAAGGTCGTTCTCCTGACCGGTAAGGACAAGGGCCGCCAAGGCGCCGTCCTGAAGGTGTTCCCCAAGGAAGAGCGCGTGCTGGTGGAAGGGCTGAACATTGCTCAGCGCCACACCAAGGCCAGCCAGGCGGACCCGCAGGGGGGCATTAAGAATAAGGAAGCGCCGGTGCACGTGTCCAACGTCGCCATCGTCGATTCCAACGGCAAGCCGACCCGCGTGGGTTTCCGCGTAGACGGCGACAAGAAGGTTCGGTTCGCCAAGACGACCGGCGAGGTGATCAATGGCTGATATCGTAACGAGCGAGGCTTACGAGCCGCGCCTTAAGACCGAATACAAGTCCCGTATCCGCGAAGCCCTGCGCGAGCAGTTCGGCTATACCAACCCAATGCAGATCCCCAAGCTCGACAAGGTCGTGCTGAACATGGGCATCGGTGAAGCTGTGGCGGACTCTAAGAAGACCGTGGCGGCCATGAAGGACTTGACGCTGATCGCCGGGCAAAAGCCCGCGCCGACCCGCGCACGCCAATCCATCGCCGGCTTCAAGTTGCGCGAAAACATGGTGATCGGCGCGAAGGTGACCCTTCGCAAAGACCGGATGTATGAGTTTCTGGATCGCCTGATCACCGTGGCCTTGCCGCGCGTGCGCGACTTCCGCGGCCTGAAGCCCACCAGCTTCGACGGACGCGGCAACTACGCCATGGGCTTGAAAGAACACATCGTGTTCCCCGAGATCAATTACGACGAGATTGATCAGGTCTGGGGCATGGACATCATTGTCTGCACCACCGCGAAGACTGACGACGAGGCCCGCGCCTTGCTCAAAGAATTCCAATTCCCGTTCAACGCTTAAGAGACGGGGGATAGAGAAAACAGATGGCTAAGAAGAGCGCCGTCAACCGCAACAACATGGTGCGCCAGTTGGTGAAGCGGTATGAGACGAAGAGAGCAGAGCTGAAGGCGGTCGCCAACGACGAATCCCGTCCGTTGGAAGAGCGGTTTGAGGCGCGCCTAAAGCTGGCGGAGTTGCCGCGCAATTCCTCCAAGACCCGCATCCGCAATCGCTGCGACATTACGGGGCGTCCGCGCGCCTTTTATCGCAAGCTGAAGATGAGCCGGATTGCTTTGCGTCAACTCGGGTCCTCGGGTCAGATCCCGGGCCTCGTCAAGTCGAGCTGGTAGGAGGACGCCATGGCTGTGAACGATCCTCTGAGCGATATGATCGCCCGCATCAAGAACGCTGCTATGCGCAAGCGCTCTAAGGTGTCTACCCCGGCTTCGAAGCTGCGCGGCCGCGTGCTGGATGTGCTCCAGGACGAAGGCTATATCCGTGGCTACGCCCTGGTCGAAGAAGCCGGCAAGCACCCAGAATTCGAGATCGAGCTTAAGTATTTCGATGGCGAGCCCGTGATTGCGGAAATCGCCCGGGTGTCCAAGCCCGGTCGCCGCGTCTATTCGTCCATTCGCGATCTGAAGCCGATCAAGAACGGCCTCGGCATCTCCATCCTGTCCACGCCCAAGGGCGTGATGAGCGACTCTGCCGCCCGCGCTGAAAACGTCGGCGGCGAAGTGCTCTGCCGCGTCTACTAGGGGAAGGCCGCAAACATGTCGCGTATTGGTAAAAAGGCCGTTGTCGTTCCTGCGGGCGTGACCGTCACACTGTCGGGTCAGGACATTAAGGTAAAGGGACCCAAGGGCACCCTGGCCTATTCTGCGCCGGAAGAGATCGAACTGGCCCACGCGGGCGGACAGATAACCTTTACCCCCCGCGTTGAGACGCAGCGGGCCAAGGCCATGTGGGGCCTTTCGCGCACGCTCGTCTCCAATATGGTCGAGGGTGTGACCAAGGGGTACGAGCAGGCGCTGGAACTGGTCGGCGTCGGCTATCGCGCACAGATGAAGGGCTCCGTCCTCAGCCTGCAGCTCGGCTTCAGTCATGAAATCGATATGCCGCCGCCGGAAGGCATAAGCTTCGCCACGCCCAAGCCTGTCGATATTCGGATTTCTGGCATTGATAAGCAGATGGTCGGCGAGGTCGCCGCCCGCATTCGCAAGATTCGCCCACCCGAACCTTATAAGGGCAAGGGCGTGAAATATGCCGGCGAAGTTGTCCGCCGCAAAGAAGGCAAGAAGAAGTAAGCCATGGCCCTTACGCCTCGCGAAATCACCAAGCACCGCGCCCGTCGCGTCCGCAGCCGCCTGAAGAAGGTGGGTAACGGTCGTCCGCGTCTGTCGGTCTTCCGTTCGTCCAAGAACATCTACGCCCAGGTCATTGACGACGCCGCCGGCGTCACACTGGCGGCCGCCTCCAGCCTGGAAAAGGGCGACGGCGCCCCCGCCAAGGGGTCGGACAAGGACGGCGCTGCGGTCGTCGGTAAGCTCATCGCCGAACGCGCCAAGGCGGCCGGCATTGTCGACGTCGTGTTTGATCGCGGCGGCTATATCTATCACGGCCGCATCAAGGCCCTGGCTGACGCCGCGCGCGAAGCCGGCCTGAACTTCTAAGGAAAAAGCGTATGGCTCGTCCCAACGAAGGCAGTCGTGAACGTCGTCCCCGCGAGGGCGAAGAGCGCGACAGCGAAATCGTCGAAAAGCTGGTGCACATCAATCGCGTCGCCGCGACTGTGAAGGGCGGGCGTCGTTTCTCTTTCGCCGCCTTGATGGTGGTGGGCGACGGCAAGGGCCGTGTCGGCTTTGGCCATGGCAAGGCGCGCGAAGTGCCCGAAGCCATTCGCAAGGCGACGGAAGAAGCCAAGAAGGCCATGATCCGCGTGCCCCTGCGCGAAAGCCGCACCCTGCATCACGACGGCGATGGTCGTCATGGCGCGGGCAAGGTGATGCTACGCGCAGCCCCTCCAGGCACAGGCGTGATCGCGGGCGGCCCCATGCGCGCCGTTCTGGAAACGCTCGGTGTCGCCGACGTCGTGGCCAAGTCCAAAGGTTCGTCGAACCCCTACAACATGGTGCGCGCCACGTTTGACGCGCTGAAGGGGCAAAGCTCCCCCCGCCAGGTCGCCAATAAGCGCGGCAAGAAGGTGGCGGATATCCTGGGCCGCCGCAATGACGGGGCCTCGTCGTCTGAAGCTGTGGAGGGCTAGTCCATGAGCACCATTATCGTCCGCCAGACCGGCAGCCCGATCCGCCGTCCTAAGGATCAACGCGACACGCTGAAGGGCCTCGGCCTCAATCGCGTGGGTCGCGTCTCTGAACTGAAGGACACGCCCGCCGTCCGTGGCATGATCGCCAAGGTGGCCCACATGGTCCGTGTGGAGAACGAGGGCTAAGGCTTTCTTTCTTATACAACTTTCAACCGCCGAGTCGGGTCTAGCGCCCGGCGCAACCTCCAAGGAGAAGGCAAATGATCAAGCTGAACGAGCTTGCGAATAACGAAGGCGCTCATAAAAAGCGTATGCGCATCGGCCGGGGCGAAGGCTCTGGCAAGGGCAAGACCGGCGGTCGCGGCGTCAAGGGTCAGAAGGCCCGGACCGGCCACGGCATGGCCAACTTCGCCGGCGGCCAGATGCCGCTGCATATGCGTATGCCCAAGCGCGGCTTCAATAATCCCTTCGCCCTGACCTTTGCTGAAGTGAACCTGTGGCGGATCGCCAAGGCCATTGAAGCTGGTAAGCTGGATATCTCCGCGCCGATTACCGCTAATGTTCTGATCGCCGCTGGCGTCATCCGCCGCGAAAAAGACGGCGTGCGTCTGCTGGGCCAGGGTGAACTGACCGCCAAGATCGACATCACTGTCTATTCCGCCACGCCGTCGGCCCGCGCCGCTGTTGAAGCGGCTGGCGGTTCGGTAACTGAAACCAAGAAGCCCAAGCCGGTTGAAGAGGCTGCGGCCTAAGCTTCGGCGCGTCAAAATGGCGCCGGGCTCGCCATGCGGGCCCGGTTCGCTTATGTCTTGATGCATTGTCCGGGCGATATGCTCGCCTAAGCCACTCGTCAGAGTTTTTCAGGATACGCCATGGCCTCGGCCGCCGAGCAGCTCGCCGCCAACATGAATTTCGGCGCCTTTCAAAGGGCGACCGATCTGCACAAGCGCCTTTGGTTTACCCTGGGCGCCCTGATCGTCTATCGGCTCGGCACCTATGTGCCGATCCCCGGTGTGGACCCCGGCGCCTTTGCCCAGGCCTTTAATGGCCAGGCCAAGGGCATATTGGGCATGTTCAACATGTTCTCCGGCGGCGCGGTTCAGCGCATGGCGGTGTTCGCCCTGAACGTCATGCCCTTCATTTCTTCCTCCATCATCATTCAGCTTTTGGGCACCATGTATCCGCCCTGGGAAAAGCTGCGCAAAGAAGGCGGGGAGGCGGGTCGCAAGACCCTGAACCAGTACACGCGCTACCTCACCGTGGGGCTCGCCCTTGTCCAGTCATTCGGCATCTCCATGGCGCTCCAGCATTCGCCGGGCCATGTCGTCGATAATCCCGGCTTGTTCTTCACCATTTCCAGCATGGCCACCCTTACAGGCGGAACGCTCTTTCTCATGTGGTTAGGGGAGCAGATTACGGCGCGCGGCATCGGAAACGGGGTCTCGCTGATCATCTTCGCAGGTATTGTGGCGGGGCTGCCCCAGGCGATTTTCCAAATCTTTTCGCTCACCCGCACGGGCGCGATGAACCCGTTCGCTCTGCTGATGATCCTGGTGCTCGCCGTATCGGTCGTGCTCTTCATTGTTTTTATGGAGCGGGCTCAGCGTCGGCTTTTGGTGCAATATCCCAAGCGTCAGGTCGGTAATCGCATGTACGGCGGCGACAGCTCCTTCCTGCCGCTAAAGATCAATACGGCCGGCGTTATTCCGCCGATCTTCGCCTCGTCGCTCCTCCTGCTGCCTGCGACCGTGATGGGCTTTTTGAGCACGGCCAATCTGCCGCCCTGGGCCCAGTGGCTACCGGGTGCGGTGGGCCAACTTCAGCATGGCCGACCCTTGTTCATGGTTGTCTATGGCTTGATGATCGTTTTCTTCACCTTCTTCTACACCTCCATCGTGTTCAATCCCGATGAGACGGCGGAGAACCTACGCAAGTATGGCGGCTTTCTGCCGGGCATCCGCCCCGGCAAGCGCACGGCGGAGTATATGGACTTTGTCCTGACCCGCCTTACCGTTATCGGCGCGGCCTATATCACCATTGTCTGCATCGTCCCCGAGGCGATGATGAGTTTTTACAATCTTCCCTATCTTGGCGGCACCTCAATCTTGATTGTGGTGATGGTCACCATGGACACAGTCACGCAAATCCAGTCTCATCTGTTGGCGCACCAATACGAAGGGCTGATGAAAAAGCAGCGTGGGCGCACAGGTGGACGACCAAGGGTGGGAATGCGATGAATCTGATCTTGTTTGGGCCGCCCGCAGCGGGCAAGGGCACTCAGGCCCAAAGGCTTGTGGCAGAACATGGGATGGTGCAGTTATCGACCGGGGATATGTTACGCGCGGCGCGGACTTCCGGCTCCGAGCTCGGCAATCGGGTCGCCGGCATTATGGACCGAGGCGAACTGGTGTCTGACGACATCGTTATCGCTTTGATCGAAGAGCAACTCCCTAAGGCCGAAGCCGCCGGCGGGGCGATTTTTGATGGTTTTCCTCGCACCGTCGCTCAGGCTCAGGCGCTGGACGACATGCTGGCGCACCGTCACAGCCAGATCGATCTGGTTTTGCAGCTCAGCGTCGATCACGACGCCCTGTTGGCGCGAATCAGTCAGCGATTTGCGGATCAGGGACGGCCGGACGATAATCCCACCGTGTTTGAAACCCGACTGGCGGCTTATTCTGGCCAGACGGCGCCCTTGCTTCCGTATTATGAGGCTCAGGGTAAGCTCGTTCAGGTTGATGGCATGGCCGCTGTAGAGACTGTGGCCAAGGCCATTGATGCGGCTATGAAGACCAGCACCATGGCCGTGTGAGGGGCTGCGGTTCTAAATTGGGCTTAGACTGGCGGGATAAAAATTATGTGCGCTTGCGGGGTGTTCCTGCAAGCGATATGTTGACGGGAGCTGAAACCTCCCTATAACGAATGGTTCCGCGAAACAAACGCGACATGCTCCGGCCTCATCCCGAAAGAGATGGTCGGATCGCTGTCGCGTTTTCTTACGCGTACAGGAGAATTTGGACGTGGCCCGTATCGCAGGCGTCAATATACCGACGAATAAGCGCGTTGAAATCGCGCTGCAGTATATCCATGGCATCGGCCCCCATCGCGCGAAGGAAATTCTGACCCGCGTGGGGATCGAGGACAGCCGTCGCGTCAACCAGTTGACGGACGCTGAAGTGCTTCAGATTCGCGAGACCATCGACCGCGACTTCACTGTCGAGGGCGATTTGCGTCGCGAGACCTCCGTCAATATCAAGCGCCTGATGGATCTGGCCAGCTATCGCGGCCTTCGTCACCGCAAGGGGTTGCCTGTTCGCGGTCAGCGCACCCACACTAATGCCCGCACCCGCAAGGGTCCTGCCAAGCCGATCGCCGGCAAGAAGAAGTAAGGACGAGCCGCCATGGCGAAGGAGCCGACGCGCATTAAGAAGCGCGAGCGTAAAAATATCACGTCGGGCGTAGCGCATGTGAACGCTTCGTTCAACAACACCATGATCACCATAACTGACGCCCAGGGCAACGCCATTTCCTGGTCTTCGGCCGGCACCATGGGGTTCAAGGGATCGCGCAAATCAACGCCTTACGCCGCCCAAATGGCCGCAGAAGACGCGGGCCGCAAGGCCATGGAGCACGGCGTAAAGACCCTTGAGGTCAATGTGGCCGGGCCGGGCTCTGGGCGCGAATCTGCCTTGCGCGCGCTTCAATCTGTCGGCTTCACCATCACGACGATTCGTGATGTGACGCCAATCCCGCATAACGGGTGTAGGCCGCCGAAGCGCCGCCGCGTCTAAGTCCGTTCAGCCCTAGTCGCGCGCGAGCGCCGAGCCTCAGCGGGCCGGCGCTTACGCCTTGTTCGAGAGAGCGATCCGTGATCGAAAGAAATTGGCAAGACCTGATCCGCCCTGAGAAGCCGCAGATTGAGGTAGGGGCCGACAGCCAGCGTAAGGCCCGCATGGTGGCTGAACCGTTAGAGCGCGGCTTTGGCGTGACTTTGGGTAATGCGCTGCGGCGCGTGCTGTTGTCCTCGCTGCAGGGTGCCGCCGTCACCGCGGTTCAGATTGACGGCGTGGTGCATGAGTTTTCCTCGCTGGAAGGCGTACGCGAAGACGTGGTCGATGTTGTTTTGAACATCAAGCAACTCGCCCTTCGCATGCATGCCGAAGGCCCTAAGCGCATGACCCTTCGCGTGACCGGTCCCGGTGTCGTCACGGCCGGCCAGATCGACGCCGGGGCGGACATCGAAATCCTGAACAAGGATCACATCCTCTGCACCCTGGATGACGGGGCCTCGGTGCGGATGGAGTTTACGGTGCAGATCGGCAAGGGCTATGTACCGGCCGAGAAGAACCGGCCCGAAGACGCGCCCATCTGTCTGATCGCCGTGGACGCGCTCTATAGCCCGGTCAAGCGCGTCGCCTATCGCGTTGAACCTACCCGTCAGGGCCAGTCGCTCGACTATGATAAGCTGGTGCTGGAAGTTGAAACCAACGGTGCGGTTTCACCTGTGGACGCCGTGGCCTATGCAGCGCGCATCCTGCAAGACCAATTGCAACTCTTCATCACCTTCGACGAACCCAAGAAGAAGGTGGCCGAAGAGGCGAAGCCGGAGCTTCCCTTTAACCCGGCTCTCCTGAAGAAGGTAGACGAGCTGGAGCTTTCGGTGCGGTCCGCCAACTGCCTGAAGAACGACAATATCGTCTATATCGGCGATCTGATTCAAAAGACGGAGGGCGAAATGCTGCGCACTCCGAACTTCGGGCGTAAGTCTCTCAACGAGATTAAGGAAGTCCTGACCGGCATGGGACTGCATTTGGGCATGGATGTGCCCAACTGGCCGCCGGAAAACATCGAAGACCTGGCTAAGAAGTTCGAGGATCAGGTCTAAATACCCGCGTTCAACTGCGCGCGTCTGTAAGGCGCCCGCTCTGCCCCCTCCAGCTTGGAGGGCGAGGCTTGGCTAGAGGAGACGACGATTATGAGACATGGTGTAGCCCATCGTAAACTCGGCCGGACCTCGGCCCACCGGGAGGCCATGTTCGCCAACATGGCCGCCAGCCTCATCAAGCATGAGCAAATCACCACCACCTTGCCGAAGGCTAAGGAGCTTCGTCCCTTTGTCGAAAAGTTGGTGACCCTGGCCAAGCGGGGCGACCTGCATGCGCGTCGTCAGGCCATCAGCAAGGTGCGCGACATCACCCAGGTCGGTAAGCTGTTCGCTACCATCGGCCCGCGCTACAGCGACCGCAATGGCGGCTACATCCGTATCATGAAGGCGGGCTATCGCCACGGCGACAACGCCCCCGTCGCCGTGATCGAATTTGTTGATCGCGACATTACGGCTAAAGGCCAGGACTCCGGTCCCGTGGCGGATTACACCGCCGAGGACTAGGAGATCGCTGTAGCCTTTCCCGGCTCACAGTTTTGAGACAATAATTCCGGCCTCCGCGAGTGTGCTTGCGGGGGCCTTTTCTTGGCAGTTCTCCGCTGGGCGCGAACGCATGCGCCGCAACTTCGCGAGCGGCAGTCCGTTATGGGGTGATGCCCTACGGAGACGGCCCATGCTGATTGCGAAATCCAACCCTCCCTGGCTCACCCTAGAAGGGATCGCGCTGATCGTTCTGGGTATCGCTGCGGTAATTCTGCCGATCGCGGCGGGCGTGGCGGCCGCACTCGTTTTTGGGTGGTTGTTATTCTTCAGCGGCGGCCTCGGTCTTTTCTTTGCCTATCAAGGTCGATCCCGGGGGCATTTCGGCTGGGACATCGCTTCCGCAATCATCGCTCTCCTCATCGGCGCCCTATTAGTCGTCTTTCCCATCTTCGGCGCCGCCGCCCTGGTCTGGCTCTTGGGAGTCTATCTGTTCCTGGACGGGTTTTCCCTGCTGGGCTTAGCCTTCAGCCATAAGCGCCGAGGCTTGACCAAGTGGAGATGGTTGCTCGCCGCCGGGGCGCTGGACGTCGTACTCGCCCTCATCATCCTCATTTTGAATGTCGCGGCTTCAGCCTTTCTGCTCGGTTTGGTGGTTGGGGTTGACCTGATTTTTGCGGGCGTCGCCGTTTTGAGCGCCCACCGTGTGATGGAGTCGGGGCCGTTGGTCGGTCGCTCAGCGCCCCGGATTTAGGCGGAAAAAAGGCGATTGTACCTTTTGCAAACCCGGCGATTCGCTGACATGATCGGGGGATGGGCTCGGGTCTGTTCGAGAAGATCGGCATCGACAAGTTGGCCGTCATGCTGACCGATCATTTCGGTCCGCGCATTGGCGGCGCAATGGTCAAGGTAATGTTGGCCGTCGTGTACTTGGCGCTAGTAGTGATCGCCCTCGGGGCAATAGCTGGCGTTGTCTTTGCGTCCGCGAAGGGCATTCGGGCAATGCAACCGCCGTCGCCAGTTAAGGCGCCGCCGCCAGCAATCGGCGAGCCTTCTGTGCCGCCGAGGCCGCTCCCGACCAAGCCAAACCCGATAGTGAGGGTTCACAAACCGCAACCTTTGCCGCACCCTCAAAATGTAAGTGCGCCGGAGTTGCCGCAGTCGAACTCGCCGGTGCAATCGGGCTGCAACATAAGCGGGGGTGTCAACAATGGGACGGCGCAGAATTGCAGTTTTGGCGTCCCGGCTGCTGCTCCTCCCGTTATTCGCAGCAACTAGCGCGGCCTCACAGCAGTTAGTGCCGCAAGCGATCCCACAAGTTCAGCAATGCGTGATCACTGGGGGCACAAACACCAACGTTACTCAAAATTGCATCGTTAATCCGACGCCGCCGCCAATTGTGCTCTTGCTTCCCAAGTTTGAAGATGGACCACCCGACAAAGACGTCTTTCCGCACCGTATATTGGCCCGGCTGTCTGTCACCGAAGACCTGATTTTGGTGGCCTGCGGTGACGGCGTTGTCGATGTAGATGGCTCGCCGTGGCCCGCCGGCATGGTGACGGGACCAAGCGTTGAGCGAAACGGCAATTGCATAGCCAAGCTGTTTCAGAACGCGTCCGCCGGGAAGTGGATGTTTCAGGTGACGACCCGTGAACCTGCAACGAAATTCACACTGCAGCCTATAGTCCGGTAACGATCATTCTGGCTTCGACACCAGTGGCTCAGGGGGAGACTTAGCCACCTTCTTCACCTTGTCCTGAAACGCCTTCTCGTCCTCGTCGCAGCCTAGCTCAAGGGCAAGGTCGCGGAACTTGTCGGGTTGACTCTTCTCAACCGTGGCTGGCTTTTGTTCGGCCATGCTGCCGCATCCTTTTAAGCGCTATCGATTGTACATCGATGAGACGGGAACGCAGACTCTGAAGCAAACGAGGGTGGACCGCTACCTTTGCCTAATGGGTGTCTTCATGCGGCGCGACACTCACGATCAGCTTCTAACTCCGCGCATAATCGGGATAAAGTCAGACCTCTTCGGCCATAACGACTTCTCGCCCGTCGTCCTCCATCGGCGCGACATGGTCCAGAAGAAGCCGCCTTTTGACATTCTCCAGGCTGATAGCCGCGTAGCGTACGAGTTTGAAACGCGATGGGCGGCTTTGGTGCGAGAAGTCCCATACATCGCCTTAGCGTCCGCAATCGACAAACACGCCCACGTGGAAAAGTATAAAGTCTGGCAGCGAGACCCCTACCACTACTGCCTAGAATGCCTTCTTCAGCGCTATGTATATTGGCTCAATCGACATGGTTTTGTCGGAGATGTTCTGATTGAGAGTCGGGGTAAGGACCCCGATAAGCGCCTCAAGAGAGCGTACAAGCACTTCTATGTGCACGGCCTCGACAAACTATCGCCTAGCGTCATTCAGGCTCGTTTGACCTCCAACGAGCTGAAGATAGCGATGAAGGCGGAGGATGTAGCGGGCCACCAGTTGGCCGACTCTTTAGCCCACCCAGTTCTTCGCTACATGCAGAGCCGGTATGACGGTGCCCAACTTGCCGATGGCTTTGGCCAGAAGCTGGTGAAGATTCTTCTCCAGCATCGGTTTTCACGGCATCCACAAAGCCATGAGATTGAAGGGTGGGGGCTCAAGTGGCTACCACGAAAAACGGGGGCCTAAAGCCCCCGCTAAACGCAAAGCGTTTTCCCTCCAGCCGTAGCTGGATTGACAACAGCATAGCAGAATCAGTGAAAAAACTCAATGACTTCGTTAAGTCATTGATCCGGCGCCGCTTCTTAGTTTTCCAGCGAGATTGGCGTCGGCGCCGAGCCTTTCTAGGCTTCGGCTTGGGACCGCCTGTCAGTTGACCGATATGTTAGGCGCTTGCCCTTCGCGCCGATCAGCGCCAGCGCCGCGCGGGCTTGATCGTCAACACCGAGCGCAACGCGGTTGCTGTAACGGAAGTCGAACTCCGCCAGATAGCGGTGCAAGTGCTGTTCGGAGCAGTGCTGATAGATGCCCTTCATCCCGCGCTTGAAGATGGAGAAGAAGCCTTCAACCGTGTTCGTGGTGGTGAGGGTGCCGCGATCATAGCGGGCGTATTCATCCCGGCCGTGGTCAACGGCTTGGTGATCCGCGAACTCCTTGCCGATCCGGCGATAGTGCTGGGCTTGGTCGGTGTTCAAGACGCTAGCGCGGTCGGCAATTGCCATGGCCGCAACCATGTCTTCTTTCTGGAGGCTTTCGACCTTGATGGAGCGTGCGCGGCCGCCGCGCTCTACCAGCGTCACGATTTTACGCATGTCGCCCGTGCCACGGCGCTTCTGCCAGCCCTTGC
>Ga0116226_10002285_pt1 | contig 16612 bp, 13 predicted proteins | sample S1TSphfallax_FD_89692 | JGI IMG/M metagenome (GOLD analysis project Ga0116226, IMG submission 89692) | Host-associated microbial communities from peat moss isolated from Minnesota, USA - S1T2_Fa - Sphagnum fallax MG | ecosystem: Host-associated > Plants > Peat moss > Unclassified | place: USA... | reverse complement strand
TCTTGAAATGCAGGCTTCACCACACCTTTGTCCTCATCCTCAGGGCCCTTATTTCAAAAATGCCCTCATCTTAATGCCCTACCCTATACAAAATTTTCTCCTTTTCCTTTGGGAAAAGAATTTAAAAAGTAAAGGAAAACAAAACACTCACTATGGTATAATAAAAAATATTTTAAGGCATACAAAACACTCGCTATGATATATGTCAAATGTTATTTATTTATTATGTTTTACCTTGCTTATTTAGTGACATCAAAACTAGGTTGGATGCAAGCTATTGTTTGCACCCACAATTGATATTGAATAGATGTTTGTTGAATAATTCATATTTTGAAAAAAAATCCCAACAACCACAATTTGAATATTATGAAATTTCACCCAAAAAAAAACATTAAATCCTTTATATTGTAATTACTTTGTTAAAATATCCCAATGGTTTGGATTGTCCATTCTATGGGGAAGGTATTATCTGAATTTATCTAGAATCTATGATTTCAAGTTTCATATATTTGTGTGCCCTATTTTTTGAAAAGATGCATTTGGACTTCATTACATGTCAAAAGAATTGTTGTTTGATTTTCATTTTTTTCAAAATATCCTTGACTTTTTTTTTAAATTGTAACCAAAATAAAAAATAAAAGGTTTTGAAATAAAAACTATGTCTTCGTCTTCTTCTTTATCTTTAAGCATCCAATGCCTTTCTTCCATTACTACCAAAAACAAAATGTCCTCCTTCCAATAATGGTTAGCCATTTGCTCCTCTTCAGTAATCTTTCTCCCTCTTTGCCTCTCACAAAGTCTTTGCAACCACAAACAAATGGTTTGCAAAATTCTTTTATTAAGTACATTCATAATGAAGAAGGTGATGCCTTTTGTGACAAAATATGTTTTTATGTGCTCTTTGTTGTTGTTGTTAACTCAGATCTCACAACATCATTGCCCAAAATACATTATCTTTGTCTTTTGGAACAAGTAGTAAATGATTATAGTGAACAAACAACACTTATCAAGCAAGCTAGCTCCCTTATACATTACATTCAAGAGTAGAAATGAATCACATAGTTTTGCATCTATCATTTCCAAAGAAGCAAAGTGAGGGAAGCAGCAATTGTTCAAAGGAAAAAACACCGAGTAAGCCAAAGGGGAGTTCTTGGTGTCTTCAACTACATATGAGACCTTAAACTAAAATTGGGTGATGGGGATGCACGCTAGAAGAAGAGAGAAACTTTTTCAGTAAACTTCTTCATGTCTTATGAGGAATAGCAAGAGGATGTGGTTTGTTGTTCTTCTCCTTTCAAGAAGAAGAAAAAGAAAAAGAAGAGGTTTTTGGTAGGTTTACTTTTTACAGGTTGGTTTTGCTAACAACAAGCCAACTAGAGCAAGTCAAGATCTCATATTTCAATGTTTGGAAAATGATATGTTTCCATCTTTTTTTCAAATTCATCATTTTTTGGACCTCATGCTTTTAGAAATCAAATTTTGTTAGGAGGTCAATTTTAATGACTTATAACCATTGTTGAAAAATGAAAGCATTTTCAATAATTTTTTTATTTTTTTTCATTAAAATGAAAACATTACGAAACATGTTGCAAACATGGAATATGGTATTACTTCCATAAGATATCATCACTTGTCAAATTCAAGACAACATGCCTTTATTTGTGCAACCAAGAAAGCTATAATGGCATATTGAAACACAAATCCATAAATGAAGGTATTTTGCAATCATTCATTGTTGTTTGCCTTCAATTATGCAAAGTGTGTCATAAACATATGATTGGTTGGTATGATATTCACAAAATTCCATTAAAAATTTTGGAGGACAAACTTGATCAAATATGCACAAGTTTTATTGTGTTACATCAAGTGAAAAGGATCAATCACCTCAAGGTTAATAAGGTCATCGGTATTATGTTTGTCATAGAGGTAGGAAGAAATGTGAAAGGAAATGAAATGCAAATAATATGAATGAAGTAAAACAAAATAGAAATGCAATAATATACATGAAATTTGATGGTGAATTTTTTATGAGGTTGTTAAACCAAAGTGAAATTCATAAGAGACATTTTTTAAGGGTGATGTTTTAAAAAATAATAGAGAAGTTACAATTTATGTTCACAAAACTCATAGTAGACATGTCCTCAAATAAGAAATTGATCAATATTTTTTGCTCGTATATCCTTTGATAGTCAAATATGTTATGAAAATTTTGAAACATGTAGTCAATACATCAATTGTGTCATAATTAATATCTCTTTGACAAGAACACAAGATCAAAAAAAGGATCAACTTGTTGGAATGTGACTTATAAATTCTTCCTTATTCCAAAAGAAATTAAGGTTGGAACCATTCATCATGATTATATGTTTAACTTTGTGTATTATGTAAGGATGATTGGGATTATGTTGAATAAAAGTTATGAAGTTTTCAAAAACAAAGAACGTAATTAGATAAAAAAAGTATTCTCCTTTTCATAACCATCCTTGTAAATGACTATTGTCTTGCAAAATGAATTCATGAAAAAATATGTTATTAGATTATCTTGTCATTAATTGTGGATTATTTATTCCACTTTGAAATTTAGTCATTATGATTTGCCATTATATTCCACTATAATTCCAAATCAAAATGGTCAAGGCATGTTCATATTTTATATATTATGCTTCAAAAAATATTTAAAAAGTGGCCAAGAAGGAATGACTAATGAACTTTTGTCTTCAAATCACATTCAATGCCATAGGAGATGTCCAACTCATGATCATTGTTATTGATAAACAGATGACAAGTTTAAATGTCATTAATGCAATTTTGAATAAAATAATTATGTTTAAAGAATGGCAAATTAGGGGGCAACAAAATTCTTAGATGAATATTATTCTATAAATTCCATGTTTTAAAGGCATGAAAGGAAATTTATTTACAAAGATCAAGAACATGTTGTGTGATGATGATTACATGACATGATTTTTGTGGTTCAATGAGAATTTTCTTGACAAGAAGGTTTCTATATTTTTTGATGTGTTCAAAAACATAAAAGGTGTTGATGCTTATTTTTGCTTAGGTTGGACCAATGAAAATGTACCATGGAAACCATTGGTAGATAGAAAATTCTTATTATATATTGTAGTCAAAATTTGGACTAAAAAAATCATGAAACTAATAATAATAATTTCTTCTCAATCAGATCCACCCTTATCTAGGTTCAAAACTTCAATTGAGTTATGAAAAGTATGAGAAAAAACATCAAAACATCAAAACTAATTATGGAGTTGAAACTTTTCCAAAAAACAATATACTTTTCTTCCATACTCTCCAAAAAATCCATGTTTTATAATAATCATGTGTCTTGTCAAAAATGATAATCTTCAAAACAATCATGTGATCAATTCAAATTGAAATGGCGATGAAAATTATGTAAACTACTTAATAAATCCTAAGAAAGTAACTAGGTAAGTAAGTTTTAACTAACTAACTATTACAATGAATAATAATTCCCTTAATAATACCCCACCCATACTTTGAATTATGTTTTGGAATTATAGATCAAAGCATGTTAAGAAATTTGAATTAATCTACTATTTTTTATCACGTGGGTCAGAAATCTGATGTTGATCTTGTTATATTATAGTTTGATCTATATGTATTACAATCTAATCTATATGTGCATGTTGTATTTCAAATTGAATTAAAAGCCGATTTTTTGTTGTGTTCAAAATTTGTTGTTGTATTTCTTGTGCCTTTACTTACAACTATGCATTTGTTTGTTGATATGTTGTTGTCTTGTATTGTGACTGGAATTCTAATGTGACTTGTATCTACTATTGTGACTATAGATCTTATGTTGCTTGAATCTACTACTATAATTATAGAAGTGATGTGATCTAAATCTGCTCCTATTGTTGCAACTTTACTATTGAATCAATATGATCTTCCTATAGTTCCTCAATTTTGTGTTCATCAGTTTATATTTGCTTTCCTATTTTTATAGTTGCAAATCCATACTATTAGGAACTAACCTCCCATGGAACAAACTTAAACAACTCTATACTTTGTTCTTATACATATTTCACATCTCAAGCTTCCTTCTGAGAACTATCCCTTCCTCCTTTGAGGTTTGATGGTTCTTGTTCTATCGTTTTTATCTTTGTTGGTCTTACACCATTAGTCTGTTCTTTTTTTTCTTCCTCATTTTAGGTTTATGGTTTTGGAATCAAGACTAGAAGTTCATAGTAGAATAATGGTATGACCTTTTCCATCTAGTATATCTTATGCATATAAAGCTTGTCATTTCTTTGAAATTTTTCCTATATCCTTTTGGACTATATCTTACACTGCATCCCACCAAAGATTTTCATCCTTCTCTTCCATAATCAATGCCTTGAGTTTTATTTGAAATAAATTATGTTACTTATTGAGTTCATTGTTCTTTCTAAAGACATTATCATAGTTGAAGGGTTAGATTCCTTAGGTTGCTATAGAACTTGTTGCAATATTTCAATAAAAGCCATCGACCTCTGTAGGTTTTGTCCATCTCTACTTGTCTCTAGTCAAATTACTGTTGTATTTCATTTTTGGATTGGTATACATTACCAATATCTTCTTTGAGCTCTTCTAACTCCTTTTGATGCTTCAAAATAATATAATTCATATTCCTATAATTTGTCTGAAGTTTATTATGTTCCATAGTTAGAGATTTTTTTTCTTATAAAAGCTTTTAATAATTAACATTAAAATTTCCTGCAAATAATCCCTTTTGATTCTAAACTTCTCCATATCCTTATTGTGATTTTCCATGTTGATTTTCTATCTAATTATTTGTAATTCTACTACTCTTCATTATTCTCATCATCATTCACCTATAATTTTTTTTTGAGCTTCTACTCCTTCTCCAAAGCCCCATGCAAGTTTTGAATAGTTTTGTCCTTTTCCTTAGTGATTTGTTTGTTTTTTATTTTTAAATCAGAAAGTTCAAATAGAATGTTGGTCATTTGTGTGCTATATTTTGTTGCCTGCTGAAACATATTGGCAGCGCTCTTATGTTCATCCATCTCTGCTTCTGATCCTTGTACAAACTCTGGTGCATGAAATCTAAAAACTTATCCCTTGAATTTAGTATATGAAGATCTTAGACCTATGTGTGAAGTATTTATATCTCGAAAAATGTTTATTCATGTAGCATAACCTAGTCTTGAAGGTAGCATACCTTCATAACTTTGTGCTATTGGAATAGATCGTTGCACATTAAGTATATTTAATTCTACCTCTTTCATTTTATTTTTTTGTTTTTCTTGGGCTTGAGCTTATGGCTCCTTTTTGGGTCATCTCTACTACTCTTGCCCATTTGATCCCTTCTCATCCTTTGGAAAGATTTGTGGTTCGATGCTTGACCAAATAAACATTGATTTCTCTTTTGGTCTCTGTTGTTGTAACTGTTTTTGTTTTTTCAACAACTTGTTGCTTGTTGAAGGTTAGCATTACCCCTCATTTCTTTTTTGCATCTTCAATAGAATTTCCCTTTCCTCTTCATCATCAAATTGGGACATCAACACTATTCTTTTAGTTGTCCTAATTTTTGGTTCTTTCTCCTTGGGAAAAATATGTGCAGGGTCCAAAGGTTTTTTATTTTTTATGAACCTCCCCCTTAAAGTCTCTTTCCTCCTTTTCTCCTCCTATGGCTGCTCATTCTACTTCTTCTTTTCATGTGGTCCTACTCCTTTGACTGGAAACCATTTTTGAAACATAACTTCTAGAATAATAACAAAATGTTATACATCCTTCTTGGGCTATCTATTGGAAATTCTTTCAATCATGTTCTTTTGACATTTGATCCATCTAATCAACTATTTGACCAACTATGAATACATGATTGTAGCCCAATTCACATATTCTCCATGGTCTACTTTGGATATCATCATGGCAAATTTGTTGCTAAAGTATTCCACCTTATCTTTCTAATAAATAATGGGCATAATTGTACTAATCCTATTCACATATTCTGGTTTCAATTTCTTCCCAACCCATCCTTCATTGGTGTTGTAAATATTTAGAATCCTTTCAATTATGTCTACTAGAGCTATTTTCGCATCTTACATTTTTGCCTAATTTGCATCTATCTCATTTGTATGGCAAATTTTTAAAACTTCTACCAACAAATGTCTATCTATACTTTTTTGTTCCTTTGCCATCATAACCTTGATTCTATTGTGTTCAGAATCCAATTTCTAGTTGTTAAAAAACTCGACCAAAATATTATGATGGGGAATCTTCCATTCAATTTCAAACAAACCTACCAAGTCAATTTTATTTACCCATTTTTTCCTCCTCTCCAAAACTTGTCTAGAACAAAATGTTCTTCAGATTCTTATTATAAATTTGTTATGAGGAATGAAAATATACCTAACTTCATCATCATGTTGAGTCCGGACATTCTTTCTATAAATATTGGTACCCATTTCTTGTCGAGTCTTTCTCTTGGTGTGCTTTTTATTTGGAGTTCAAACCTTCTCTAAAGTTTGCCTTTTGTATAAGCTCCTTTTGTTATCGTGGTCTTGTTGTTGCAAATCATCCTACTCCCGCTCCTCTTCAAAATTAGAAATCAAAATCAGACCAACCTATTCACTTGTGATTCTTTCTTTTCTAGGCTTTCTAAAATTGTACTTCCTCAAAGTTTTTTTGCAATCTTTATTGTTCTTTCTATCGTTTTAAAAAGTTCTTTCAAACTTAAACATTGGAGAAGATTTTTGAGAAGAAGAATAATAATAAACAAGAGATGGAAATGGTGGACCTTTGTCTAGAAATCTAGAATACAAAAGCAAAATGTTGGAAAATTTCTAATGTTTTTTCTTTTTTTCTTACTTTTTTTCTTTCAATTTTGTAGTCTCTCTTTGGATTGTTTTTTGCAACTTCTCAATAATGCTTTCTTCTACATTCATTCTAGAAATAGAAAACAACAAAAACTTGTTTGCAAAAAACAAAAATAAATAATTATTCTATTTTTTTGCCAATTTCAAAAATGCCATCATCTTGTTTCATGTAGTGACATTTCACTTTTCGTTTTAAGGTTCATGTTTCAAAGACTTGTCCCTTTTTCTTATTTTTTGACACTTGTCAATTTATGTTTGAATTCATATTGATAGTAATATGGGCTACAATTAATGTTTGTTGACCTATCAACTATGTGGATATGGCATTGGGTTCTTCTAATAAAACTTCTAATTTTAATGACCTATAGATCTATTTTGTTTTATGTTAAATCATCAAATCGACAAAGTTTTTTTTTCTAATGTTATAAATATATCTAATGTGTAGTCTATTGGTTATGATACATTGTAATCATGATTTCTAAATAATATCATAACTTGTCGACTCATCAAATTCATTGAGGTTTCTTTTGTTGTGACTATCTAATCAATATTTATGATTTTTTATTTTCTCTCATCTTTTGAATCTTCATCAAACTCCTCTTTTCTATGGTCAAAATCTATAGATTCTAAGGACTAATGATTCTTTGAACTTCGAATTTTCTTAAATGTCTGGTCCACATATATGTATGGTTTCAACTTGTTAACATTGACCAATATTGGGTTTGGCTCAAAATTGTTAATAGAAACAAGAAGAATAATGTTACTAAACAAATAATATTATACCATGAATGGGCCAAACCATCTTTTCTTGAATTTGACCAATTGTGTCTTTTCTCCCTTGGGAAACCACAAAACATAATCTCCAAATTGAATTTTTTTCTCTATGTGTTTTTGTTGACTCCACAAAAATTTGTTCCATTGGTTTGCTCCAACATTATTTTGAGCCTCCAATTTATTTTCCTATAACTTCTCCAATTTTGTAATTATAGTTGTTAGTATTTTAGTGGGTTTTACATATTTGTGGTCTCCATTAATAACCAGTAGAACATATTTTGTTGGCATTAGAGGATGCCAACCATAAACTAACTTGTAAGGTGTGTATAATGTTGCCACCTTATAAATTGTCATGTATGAAAATATAATTTTGGACAAATGTTCATCCCAATTTGTCATCTTTTCATTAACTAACTTGCTAAGTAATCTACCAATAGTTTTGTTAGTAAACTCTACTTGTCCATTTCCCTATGGGTAATAAATAGTAGAACTAACATGCTTTAATATAAATTGTTCTATTAGATGTTTAATTGTATCATTGATGAAATGTACTCCTTGATTTGTAATTATGGTCAAAGGACATCCAAATTTGGTTAAAATATATTCATACAAAAATTTAGCTGTAATTACTATAATATTGGTTCTAAATTCCTTTGCCTTTATCTATTTGGTTTCATAATATATAGCTACCACAATATTTTTTTTCTTGTTAATCTTCTTGATGGTTTAAACCTATAAAATCTAGACCCCACTTCATAAAAGGTTTCCCTGGAAGTGTTGTTACCAATTTGGCTGGACTTTTTGTTTTTAGTCTTCTAATTCTCTTATAGCTATCACAACTTCTACAAAATTCATGAGTATCTTTGAATAAATTTGGCCACTAATAATTTACATCCATAATTTTCTTTGTAATAATATATGCAGCAAAATGTCCTCTTGCCACTCCTTCATGTAGCTCATTTAGAATAATTTGTGTTTTTAAGGTGGTCAAACATCTATGCAACTTGTTGTCTTGTCCCACTTTATATTTTTTTCCCTCTTTTAAAATAAGGTGTTATGCCTTTTTGGTTAATTTCAATTTCTGAGCTAAGTTCAAAGTTTATGGCATTTGACATGTCTCTAAGTAGTTCTTCACTTCCTACATCCATATAAGTTCTACCAAAAATAGTGATGCATCTACAATCTAATATGGGATTCCCATTGGTTCTAAGCTCTTTCGTAATTTGGACAAAGCATCAACTACCACATGTGTTCTACTAATCCCATAGACTACTATGAATTGATACTCCAAAAATAGCAATAGCCATCTAACTATCCTTCTAAACACATGTGGTTTGTTGACTAAATATATAAAGCCTTGATGGTTTTTATTATTATACTTTGACTTTTAGACCATTTCAAACCAAAAAAAATGTAAGTGTGCTAGTATTATCTTATCATTATGTGAAAGTTTTTTATTTAGAATTTTAGAATTTTTGTGAATTATATTTAAGGTGGAATGTTATTAAATTACATTATGTTAATAATATGATTTCAAGAGGTATGCAAGATGGCCAAATGATAATAGCCATAGGCACAGATTGATTAGAAATGAATGTATTGAAAGTCCATACAAAAAACATGGTCAATCAATTTTCAAAATATTGAATCAAAATTATTATATCATTGTCAACTTATGTAAATGATGGCAAATGGTATAATGTCTTCCTGAAAAAATATTTTGAGATTGCATAATAATTTATACCTCATGTAAGTTCATATATAATTGTTCTGAAAAATTTATGGGATCAAATTATCTTCACTTGTTACATACAATGTCAATTCAAGCATTTATAAATATTCATGAAAACAACACACTTCAAAAAGAAACAATTAAGGAGGTTTTATAATGCACAAAATTTGCCTTATAACAATGTGGAAGTTCCATGTGAAGAGTTATTTGTCATTATGCATGATTTGGGAAAGGAGTTTCAAAAGATAAAGTTCAATTCACCTTTGGATGAAAATCAAAATACTTTGAAAATTATGAAAACTTGTTTGGAAAGATTACAAAAACCTTTTAGTTTCACATGTTTAAGTATATTAATATGTTTTTGAGAAGATCTATTTGAAAAAATTCAAAGCAATGTCCATTGTACAAGGCAGATTAATAAAAAGAATTAGAAAGAACCAACTTCCAACGAGGATGTGATTCAAAACTCAAATGAGACCAAAAGCTAAGAAAAACTCGCCATCACATGTTATGGTGGCAATGAGAGTGCTTACTAGGATGATATGGCAAATTGTGCTATTAGTTACAAAGAATGATGAATTAGAAATCCATGATTATGTCATTTTGAAAACATTTCAAGTCCCTTAATAATGAAAAACAATGGATGCATTTTTAAAACAATACTCTATGAATGTTTTTGAGTATTTTCTACTCACTAAATTCATTCCAAAGTATTCCACATACATGTTTCCATAACATATTAAAAACATTGTCATGTAAACACATCAAAAACTTGCAACATTAGTACAAACTTTGACACTAAAACAAGAAAAAACAAACATTACTTACATTTGTTATGATTCAAAAACATTTCAAAGGTGAATTATGATATTTGCGTGTGGGCAAAATAAAAAATAAAACAAAAATACTTTGGGGTGTTAATTGGGTAAGTAATAGGAATCATTTCGTGGCATAATCATTATTTAGTTAAACCATTGTGGTAAGTGGTTATTTAAGTTGATGTTGAAATTTTTGTATGAATTTGTATAATATATATTTTTGATGAACCTTTATGGATGGAAATAGGTGATGTTTCAAGATTATAAAAGTACATTTATCAACAACATACTTATGAAAAGCAACAATAGATAAAAAATACATGATGAATAAATTTAAAAATATATATGAGATTGTTTTCAATTTGAAGAAGAGTGTTATTTGTAGTACCATGCTCAAAACCATATGTTTTGCTCAAAGTTCCCCTTCAGAAGTTTATATTTATGACCCAATGGGATAGGAAATTTAAATCTTGAAAGTCTTGATTATAAACTCTAATAACTTATTATAATGATGGGTTAATCAAAGAGGCTCATTGCTAAGATGTTTAGTTGTGATATATGCTTATGTTTTGAATTGAAATATTTTCATGCAAAAACCATGACATGGCCATTCTACATTTTATATTTTTTATTAATATGATTTTTTTCCAATCTAAAGCTTTTCCCTTGGTCACAAGGTTCTAATTATAATGTTTTAAAATTTGAATGTAGTAGGGTTATGATTTTTTTCTTGGCAAATATGTGATTTAAAGAAAATAAAATTGAAAATAAACAAAAATATTTTTGTTTGCCAATCAATGGCGAATGCATGCTTCGTCACCTTTTTAAAAATTCTTAGGGGTTGAAAAATACATAGGTAGGCATTTAAAGGTGATCACCTTTTGAAGGTCATAAAACGTCCATATCCTAGAAACCCTTCCCCCCCCCCTCCAACCCCTTTTGGAAGCTTGTTATCATGATTAATAACATTTATTTGACTACTCTCCCATTGCAATCAATTATAGTATTTCGTTAGTCCAACAAATTTGCCATTACCCGATGATTCCAGCTTGGCTAATTTTCCTAAACTCACACCATTAGTGTGAGTGTTCGACATAAAAATCATCAAAACCCTATAAAACTTTATCTATAAACACACCACTAAGTTGGAAAATATACAAGGGTATTAGGGAAAAAAAATAAAATCAAAAGACATCATGGTAGCACAAACTAAATGTCAAAATTTCTCCATCTCAACAACCAACTACATGTAATAGGTTAGTTGTGGCAATGGGGGTGTGTCATAAAAAGGTGGAAGCCGAGAAGTAGTTAAACCTACTGCTACCATGCGATTTAAAATGGAACATGCTTGCATCCTTTGTAACATAATTGAAAATTTTTAATGAAAAAAAAAACCAAGACATAAAAAGGAGGGCCTTTTAGTCCTTTGAAGCTCCAAATGGCATTGGCACATTCATGTAAGGAGACATTAGTTTGTTTATGCAAACATCCAAATATTTCAATTATTAAAGAAAGGAATTGATCAGTGGGGTGTCAATTGCAATAACTTCTTTTTTAGCTTGAGTTGCATTAGAGGCAACAAATCCTTGAGTTGTATAGGATCGAATAAATAAATCCACACATGTTGCATCGATAATGATAACATCAACCATGGTGCAATTGCCATCTTTGGTGAGCACAATGTCGACTCATCGACGAGAGGGGTTGAACATGGTTAAAGGAAACACATGTAGGTGTTTGCAAATGTCACATATTTCATCATGGGTTCCTATGTGTTTGTTGTTATGGGCATAATGTAAGAGATGGATACCCATAGGTTTAATGGGGGTGTGCAATTGAATGATGTGATAATTCAAATCATGTTTGAACCATTATGGAGAAAATTGGAGAAGATAATTGAAAGGTTGGGAAGATTGGTTGAGCCATAAGTTAAACGCTTGCCCTAAGGCCAGAGCATGATAAAATTCAAGCATTATGTGCTTTAGTTATCATGTTGGAGAACATGTTGGAAAGGGTATGATGGTGCAAATGTTGCGAGATGGAATCTTAAAGTTAAAACATTTGTTACTCAATGAATTGTTCAAAAGGAAAAAAACATGCACATGCTGGGGGCAATAAAAAATCACATTCCACTTGGAGGTGTTGTTTGAAAAAAAAGGTGTTTTTCTTGACTCATGTTAAAACTTCAAAAAGGAAAAGACATTGGTCAACCATAAACTTAATAACTATGATTGAAACTAAAAGGGCCCAATTCCTTAAATAGGTTATGTGGGCGATGGTGGTTGTTAGTATGAGTTCAATGTCATCAAACATTATTGGGAGATAAACTTGTTTATGAATTAGAGGTCTTTATAGACTATCAAAGGACATCCAAACAGTTGAAGGAGGGAAGAGTCAAAGGAAATAAATGAGTCTATGAAGGTGGGAAAAAAAGGCGTGCATCATAATAGATACAATGGCCGTTGCATGAAACAATGGGTTAAAATTCCAAAGGCTACCTAAACATCGCCCATTCTAGGGAGAAATTTGACATGTTGAACATCCTTTGACATGACATTTTTTATGAAAGATCATGTGAAGGGTGAGTTGCCTAATGGAACCCCCAAGACTTTAATTCCTTTTGATGGGGTGTTAAACTGGGATGGGGTGTCAAAGCTAGGTGGCAAGCTAAAGAGGGACCATGCCACATATTTATGAGGTTAGATAGAAAGACCTATTGCACATAGTTCGGTTTGAAAATGTTCATATGCAAATGATACCTATGATGTGAGTGTCATTTACAATGGATGGAAATAAATAAAAGGGAAAATAATTAACTATAAAATGTAATGCCCTTAAATGAACTAGGATAAATAGTGCCCCTTTTAGAGGGTCACCTTGATGGGTTCCCATGGCAGATGGGATGACTATGACATCACTTTTATAGTTATGATGATTACAAAACAAGGGAAATTCAAATGCATAGAATGCATGAACAATAAGGATAAGTTATATGATGTCCCCACCTATAGCATGAAAAATTTAAAATATGACCCTTCTTAACACCAAATTGAAGGCATTTGCCACATCCAATTGAATAACAACCTAGTCAAGGTGAAGGTCCATGGTCCACCTGTTGTCATGAATTATCACTTCACATCCACCCTTGGTTGTTACTTTGAATTGGTAGGAGGAGAAATGTGTTGTTAAGGAAGGCATCATGAAATGGAAGACATAAAGCGCGACTTATGAGTCGATACAATGTTTTTCCCACAACAATGGGATGAATTCCACTTGAGGGCTTGGTCATGGCTAAAAGGCAAATTGCCCCAAGGACATGTGTAATTCAACATGGAATGTGACCTTGTGTAATATGAAAACAAGGCTAAAACAATTATAGGAATTCATTCTTGGAATTTTTTAAGAAAGAACAATCTTGAAAGTGTTTAAAAAAATCCCAGAAGGACCACTTGTAGATAAATGTGGCATGTGTTGGAATGCCAATTTGAAAATATTAGACAAAAATTTGAAGTCATGATTTGGTTCATAGTCTTCCAGGAAAAGCAAGAAGAAACCATTTAATTCAATATATAAGGCATTGAAAATTAAAATGATGTCAAAGGATGTGGGTGTAAAAGAAAATGGTGCCATAAAACAAGTTGTTCGAAAGTATTCCCTTCCAATGTCCAAGAACTAAATTGCAAAAAAATCATTTATGAGTTAGAGGATCATGTTGGGGAAGAAGCATTGAACTCAAACTTGCAGCCAAAGCCTAAGAAGAATTCTTCTTGCAAGTTTTCTCAATCACCTATTAAAAAATACTTAAATCAAATATGTGTTTCCTTATGTTTAGTAGCCTTGTCCAAAGGGGGCAAAACAAGACACCATTGTGGTAATAATAAGAACAAATGCCAAGCCACAACATCATAATTATAAAGGTCTTACGCTAACTTCTTTAGTGGAAAATGAAATGCCACTTATACATCATGTTGTAAAGCAATAGGGATGTGGTTGTATAGCTGAAGATAATGAAAGCCTAAATGGAAGGACTTGAGTACATCTAATGTTGAAACCCAAGCCCATGCTAATGCACGTGGGTTGGGAATAAGCATGGGTATTGAGTCAGGATGTTCACATGGGTTTGGATTGGATGTTTGATAGGAATGTTGGTGGCAAGCTAATCCTCAAAGGGTAAATTGATGCTCACAAGTGGGGCAACAAGCTTCAAATGAAAGTTGGTGGCGTGTTGGGGAAATTGGGATAAGTTGGGGGTCTAACTCATGAACACCTATAGGGGTTGATAGAAGAGATGGGGAAAAGGGCCAACATGTGCATTATTTGGGGGGATTGAAAAAATGTAAGGTTGAAGCCCCATATTCACACCAAAGGTTGGGGGTTGATAGGGGGAACTAGTAGGATCTATGGTGACATAGAAAAAAAATGGGTGATGGGAATTACGAAGTTTGATGATACATGATAAACTAAAGAACATGGGACGTTTTGTGCCCAAGAAGAAAGAGGTTTACTAAGAGTAGAATTACAAATAGGTCCCATCTAAAAAAAATTGCCTACTTTTGCACAACAATCGTAATTTTTTTTTAGGGTGTTATTATAACATAATGAATATATATATATATTTGGATATCCTTCTTCCCCCAAGTTTTGACCTTTCAATGAAACACTTGCATCATTTAATGGCCAATATGATAGTTGTGTTTGAATAGGGTAACACATGAAAAAGGGGGTGTTTTAAAAATAAGTATTGGGCCAAGGTGAAGCGAGGGGGTATTTATTTGAAAAACGCCCCCAATCCAAGAACATTACTTGATATAAAACATTAATAGAAAATTATTTTTTCATTTCTTCCCATTGTATTAAACTAATATCATAAAAAAAATGAAAAAAAGACAATGCACTTAAAAAAAATAAAATCAAACAAACATTATTTTCATAGCAAATTATAAACAAAAAATATTTCACATAAAATACTATTACCAAATTATGATTCAAAAATTTATGATACATTCATTATATTCATTTCAAACTTATTCCAACAAACATTACCACGTAAACATTAAAAGAAATTAAAATCAAGTTAAGATTAACCTACCATGGATTGATTAGAAATCATGCATTGCATAGTAAATACATGTAGTTTAATTTCCAAATTGTTGACAATTGGTATTGCAACACCCACTCATACATGTTCTCGCTCATTCCTCTTGCTACAAGTTGGTTACCAATGCTTTGTACTTTCAAGTCAACATGCCTTCTCAACTTACCTATCCTTGCAAGGACTATTAGATGGCAACTAGAGGCTTGTTGCTTGGGATCTTACATTGCAAATTATCTATAATCACCTTAACCCATTGATTAGCCACTTTTGTGTTTAATGGCATTCAAATCATAAAGGAGAATGTGTGGAAAAAACATAAGCTAGAACTAACATGAGTAATTAGATGCCATTTTCCCTTGGGAGGCAACATTTGCATAAACAATATTGAAAACATAATTGTATCATCAACTACATTAACATCAAGCAAAGAAATTTCATGCTTCTAAGCTTCCCTCAATATTATTATTGTTAGTGTTATAATATGAGTTTCACTCATCATAATGTAAGATAAAAAATTTACACATAATATGACATTCACAAATGATGGTATGAATATCTTGTTGATCCTATCCCATAGGAAATCAATGCCATGCTTTTATTGATACAAAATGATTGTTTGACTTTTCACCCAATTTTAACACTAACATGCTTATTTTACTTAAAAGAATATCCTTGGAAAATATGCACAAAATTTCAAATAGAAGCATTCAAAACCACAATACATGGAATGAAATCTGATGTTTATACACTTCCAGAAGGTCAAGGATAACTTGAGTTATAACATTTGCACATGAATTGATAGTGTTCAGAATTTTTAATGCAAATTTTAGATTCTTATATCTTAGAAATTTGTGCCCAATTGTCAGTCTCTGATGATCTGCATTCACTAATCAGTAATGTTAATCCCTCTGCAAATTCAACAAGAACTTCACGAATACGAGAATCTCTGTAGGTTTCTCAAAATCATATTGTCAGGATTGCAAAATTGTCTGCTTTAAATTTGCAAAAGAATCTAAGTGTGTTTATCAAAAAGTACATATAAGACCGTGGAACTGAAAATTTCACAACTTTTCCTAACAAGAACAGCATTGAAGTTACCTCCAAAATCTTGAGCTTCACACTCCCAACTCTTCATTGCAAAACATCATTTTCCTGTATAACTGGTTAAAGGGCTAGAAAAGCTTGAGTGCACCTGAAAAGTTCAGTGTGTAATGGCAACAGAAATCAAGCTGGATGTCAAGAGTGAGGTAAACTAAACAGGCAGTACTGCAAGTTCTGATGCTTGATTCTCATTGAGTGCAACCATACATCTACGGAATGCTGCGGCTGC
>Ga0116226_10002284_pt1 | contig 16617 bp, 11 predicted proteins | sample S1TSphfallax_FD_89692 | JGI IMG/M metagenome (GOLD analysis project Ga0116226, IMG submission 89692) | Host-associated microbial communities from peat moss isolated from Minnesota, USA - S1T2_Fa - Sphagnum fallax MG | ecosystem: Host-associated > Plants > Peat moss > Unclassified | place: USA... | reverse complement strand
GTGACCACCGACCATTACACCCGCGAAGTCGGCGGCGGCGCGGCCGCAACGGCCTGTGGCCTTTCCAGGCTCGGGCGGCGGGTGCGGCTGATCGGCCTGATCGGCGAGATCGACGCCCCTTGGTTCGCCCACCGCTTCGCCGACTTCGGCCTGGCCACCGGCGGTCTTCGCCTTGTGCAGGGGCAGACGGGAATGACCGTCAGCGTCTCGACAGCCGAGGATCGCTCCTTTTTCACCCACATCGGGGTCAATGGCTGGCTTAGCCAAATCTTGCTGGAGCCGGATACTCTGACGGCCCTCAGTCAGGCCCATCACGTCCATTTCGCCATGCCGTTGGCGCGCGACGTCGCCGCTGTCGTGCTGCCGGCCCTGGCCGCAGCCGGGTGCACAACCTCGCTCGACATGGGCTACCAGCCGGTCTGGCTGACAGATGCCGTCAACTATCCCACGATGACAGCCGTCGATCACCTGCTGCCCAATGAGAAGGAGGCGGAGATCTTGTCGGGCGGCCACACCTTCGACGCCTTTTTCCGCTTCGCCGAGACCCTGCCGCTGCGCACGCCCATGCTGAAACTTGGCGCCGTCGGCGCCATGAGCCGCGCGGACGGCGAGGGCGAGCACGCCTTCGCCTTCGTCAGTCCACCAACGGTCGAGGCCATAGACACCACCGGCGCGGGCGACGCGTTCGACGCGGGCTTCATCGACGCCTTGCTCGACGGGGGCGACGCGCTGGAACGTCTTCGCCGCGCCTGCATCACCGGCGCCCTCTCCACCCGAGCGGCGGGCGCGCTGAGCGCCCTGCCCGATCGCGACGAACTCAGGAGCTGTTATGACGCGACCTATCGAACGTAAGTTCGCCCTGATCGGCGGCGGCGGCGTGCGCACGCCGCTGGTGATCTTCGGCGTGAACGACGCGGCGCAGGCGCTGGGCGCGCGTGAAATGGTGCTTTGGGACCCCGACGCCGACCGGCTGAAGATCATGGCCGACCTCGGTCGCGCCATCGTCAGGTCCGAGAAGGGCTCGCTGATCGTGCGCGAGGCGAGCTCGATAGAGGACGCCGTCGAAGGCGCGGACTTCGTCATGAACAGCATCCGCGTCGGCGGCATCGCCGGCCGCGCGGCCGACGAACTGGCGGCGATCAAGCACGGCTATCCGGGGCAGGAGACGACCGGGCCGGCCGGCGCCGCCATGGCGCTGCGCACCGTGCCGATCGCCATCGAGCACGCCACCCTGGTCGAGCGGCTCAGCAATAAGGGCTGGGTGGTGAACTTCACCAATCCAGCCGGCCTGATCACCCAGGCGATCACCAACCACACCAAGGCCAAGGTCGTCGGGATCTGCGACACGCCGACCGAACTGTTCCACAACATCGCCCATGCGCTCGGCGCTACGCTGGCCGATGTCCAATGCGACTATGTCGGGCTCAATCACCTGGGCTGGGTGCGCAAGGTGACCCTTCGCGGCCAGGACGTTACGGACCGGGTGCTGGAGGATGATCTGATCCTCTCCAAGCTCTATTCTGCGCCCCTGTTCGATTTCGACATGATCCGCACCCTGAGGCTGATCCCGACGGAATATCTGTTCTTCTACTACGCCCGCCGCCGGGCGCTGGCCAACCAGCAGAAGCAGGGCTCCAGCCGGGGCGCGGAGGTGGAGGCGCTCAACACAACGCTGATCGCCACCCTGAAGGACCGCATCGCTGCAGACGACGGCGAGGGCGCGATCGCCGCCTACGCCGCCTATCTGAACCGCCGCTCAGGCTCCTATATGAAGCTGGAGGCCGAAGCGGGATCGGCCTTCGACCGCGACTCCACGTTCAACATCGATCCGTTCCGCGTCGCCAGCGGCTATCACCGCATCGCCATCGACGTCATGAGCGCCCTGACCGGGGCCAAGCCCGCCCAGATCGTCGTCAACACCAAGAACCGCGGCGTGCTCGCCAACCTGCCGCCCGACGACATTATCGAGACCGCCTCCCAGATCGCCGCGGACAGTATTACGCCCATCCCCCTGACGCCCCTGCCCGATCCCGCCATCGGCCTGGTGCATGCGGTGAAGGCCTATGAGCGTTCGGCGATAGAGGCGGCGCTAACTGGGTCTCGTCTGATCGCCCGCAAGGCGCTTCTGATCCATCCGGCCATCGGCGAATGGGATCCCACCAAGCAACTGCTGGCCGACCTGCTCGACCCGGTGTGTGCGCATTGCTAACCTCGTCCACAACGCCTCCACCGGACTTGTTCCGGGGGTCCATGGCGCGACATTTGAGCCGCCGAATGGCTGTCACAATTCCGCGCGGACTTGTCAGCCCATGAGCCCAGGCGGCCCGATAAATGTGACAGCCATTTGGCAAAGTACGCGTCGCGCCATGGATGCCCGGACAAGTCCGGGCAAGACGAAAGACGGGGGAGAGGGAGGCGGCGAAAGCCCCACGGCGCACCATGACTAGCGCCACCCGTCGCGACGCCCTCGTCCTGATCGGCGGCGCAGCCGGCGCGGTCCATGTTCGTGGGGCATCCGCAGCGCAGGCGGGTGCCGTCACGCCTCAAGCGCTCTCGATCGACGATCGTCCAACGCCGAGCGGCGTGTCGGCGGCTCGCCCCCGGTTCGGCTGGACGTTGGCGCCTCGCGATCCGAGCCGTCGCAATCTCAGCCAAACGGCCTGCCGCGTGCAGGTCCACGAAGCCTGGGCGGGCGGCGGCGCGGTGTTCGACACCGGCCGGATCGCCGGCTCAGGCTTGGCGCTGACGCCGGATCGCGACCTGGGGCTGAAACCTCAAACCCCCTATGTTTGGCGGGTCAGGGTCTGGGATCAGGATGGGGCGCCGAGCGCCTGGAGCGCGCCGCAACGCTTCACCACAGGCGCCGCCCTCCCCTGGCGCGGCGGTTGGATCGCGCTCCAGCCTGACGGCGCGATCACGGCGCCGCAGCTCGAAAACCGAGCGCCGCCTGCCAGCGCCTATGCGCTGCCGCTGCTCCGCCGCGCCTTCACGATTAACAAGCCGGTGCGCCATGGCGTCGTGTGCCTGTCGGGTCTGGGCTGCTACAGCCTGAGCCTGAACGGCGTAGCCGCCTCGCCCGCCCTTATGAACCCAGGGTGGACCGACTACGCCAAGACGGTGCTCTACAACACGCTGGAGGTGACGACCCTCTTGACGCCGGGCGACAACGTGTTGGGCGTCGCCTTGGGCGACGGCATGTACGACGTCCAGGCCAAGACCGGCCGTTATTCGAAATGGGCCGGCTCCTTCGGCGCCCCCAAGCTACTGCTGCAATTGCACCTCGTCTATCAGGACGGGTCTGAGGACTGGATCACGTCCGACGATCGCTGGCAGGCGCGCCGAGGGCCTGTGACCTTCGCCTCCATCTATGGTGGGGAAGACTACGACGCGCGGTTGGAGCCCAAGGACTGGGATCGGCCGGGCGCCGCGCTCTTGGGCTGGGCGCCAGCCGTTGCGACCTCGGGGCCGGGGGGCGCCCTCGCCTCGCAGCAGACACCCGGCATCGTCGTGGCGGAAACCTTCAAGACCGCGGCGGTGACGCGGCCCGCGCCGGGTGTGGAGGTGCACGACCTCGGTCAGAACTTCTCTGGCCGGCCGGTGTTGAGCGTGCGCGGAGCGGCGGGCGCGGTCGTGCGCATCACGCCTGGCGAACGCCTCGACGCCCAAGGCCGCGTGACGCAGGCCAGCATGGCGGCGGGTCCGGACGACGCCCTGCGTTTCACCTACACGCTCGGCGACGACCCGCGCGAGCAGGTCTGGCGCCCCCGCTTCAGCTATTCCGGCTTCCGCTATCTAGAGGTGGAGGTGGTGGGCGAGGCGGAGGTGATCTCGCTGGAGGGGGAGTTCCTGCACGCCGATCTGCCAAGCGCTGGGGATTTCGCCTGTAGCGACGCGCGCCTGAACCGCACCCACCAGCTGATCCGACGCGCGGTGCTCAGCAATACGGTCACGATCCTGACCGATTGTCCGCACCGGGAAAAGCTGGGCTGGCTGGAGCAGACCTATCTGAACGCCGGCACGGTGTTCTACAATCTTCAGGCCCTGCCGCTCTACGAGAAGCTGGCCAGCGACATCGCCGACGCCCAGACGGCCGACGGCATGGTCCCTTCGATCGCACCGGAATACGTCCGCTTCATCGACGACAAAGGCGCCGACACGGACTTTCGCAGTTCGCCCGAATGGGGCTCGGCTTCCATCCAAAGTCCCTGGGCCGCCTATCGCTTCACGGGCGACCTCGATCTTTTGCGCCGCGCCTATCCGACCATGCGCCGTTACAACGATTATCTGGCGAGCCGCAGCCGCGAGGGCCTGCTGAACTTCGGCCTCGGCGACTGGTACGACCTCGGCCCCGGCGAGCCCGGCGAGCCGAAGCTGACCAGTAAGGCCTTCGTCGGGTCAGCCACCTGGTTCGCAGACCTCGTTGTGCTGGCGCAGGTCGCCCGGCTCGTGGGCGACGATGACCGGGCGTCCGCCTTCGCCGCCCAGGCGGCCAAGCTTAAGGCGACCATCAACGCCAAGCTGTTCGACCCCATAACCGCCCGCTATGACCGCGGCAGCCAGACGGCTTACGCCATGGCCTTGGCGCTTGGCCTGGTTCCCAAGGGCTTCGAGAGACGGGTGCTGGCCAATTTCGTAGAGAGCATCGCGGCGCGGGCGGGCCACGTCTCGGCCGGCGACATCGGCTTTCATTATGTCGTGCAAGCCTTGACCGCCTTCGGCCGCGGCGACCTTCTCTACGCCATGGCGACCCAACCGAGCCCCCCCAGCTACGCCGCCCAGATCGCCGCCGGGGCCACCGCGCTAACCGAGGCCTGGGACGCCAGTCCAAACCATTCCCAGAACCACTTCATGCTCGGCCATATCGAACACTGGCTGTTCGGCGGCCTCGCCGGCCTCGACATCGACTATGCCCGTGGCGCGCACGACGCGATCCGGATTGCGCCTCAGCCTACGCCCGGCGTCGCCTGGGCTCGAGCCAGCCACGTCGGCCCGGCGGGCAGGGTCAGCGTCGACTGGACGATCCGAGGCGATCAGTTCAGGCTGAGCGTGGAGGCCCCGCCCAGCTCGAGCGCGCTCATTCGCTTGCCCAACCCCTCCCATCCGGCCGTCCGAGTGGGGTCCGGGCGAACAGTCATGAGCTGTTCGATCCCTTCGCAGCTCTAATCGCCGCCAAGTCCATGCTTGACCAACAGCGGCCCGACCTGGGGGTCATGCCCGACCATGTCGCGGAACATTACGCCATAATCTTCCGTATGCCCGCGGGAGAGGACGAGGTCGCGAAACCGCTGGCCGTTGGCCCGGGTCATCCCGCCGTGCGCCTCGAACCAGTCGTAGACGTTTTGCTGCAGCATGTCGGTCCAGATGTAGGCGTAGTAGCCGGCCGCATAGCCTGAGCCCCAGATGTGCTCGAAATAGCTGGTCCGATAGCGCGGCGGAATGTCAGCGATATCGAGACCGGTCTGGGCCAGGGCCCTGGTCTCAAAGGCGTCCACGTCCTGCCTTGGCGCATCGCTGGGCAGAGAGTGCCACGCCATGTCGAGTTGGGCGGCGGCCAGGAGTTCTCCGAAGCTGAACCCCTCATTGAATTTCTCGGCGCGTTTGATCTTGTCCACCAAGGCTTGGGGCATCGGCGCGCCGGTTTGGTAATGCTTGGCGTAATGGGCCAACACGCGCGGCTCAAGCGCCCAGTGCTCGTTGAATTGGGAGGGAAACTCAACGAAGTCTCGCGCAACGGCCGTGCCGGACAGACTTGGGTAGGTCTGAGCCGCGAACAGACCGTGCAGTCCATGCCCAAATTCATGGAACATCGTTCGCACGTCGTCGAAGGTGATCAGGGCCGGCTGGCCCGGCGCCGGCTTGGTAAAGTTCGCCGTGTTGGAAATGACCGGCTTGGTCCCCAAGAGTTTCGACTGGCGGACGTAGCTGTTCATCCAGGCGCCGCCGGCCTTGTTATCCCGCTTCCAATAGTCGAAATAGGCGAGCCCGAGCGGCGTCTTGTCCGCATCGAACACCTCATAGACCCGAATGTCGGGATGGAAGGTCGGGATGTCGGTGCGGCGCTCAAACGTCACGCCATACATCTGGTTGGCGGCGTAGAAGACGCCGTTTTCCAACACGTTCCACAGTTCGAGGTAGGGTTTGGTTTCGTTTTCATCCAGGTCGTATTTCGCCTTACGCACCTTCTCGGCGTAAAAGGCCCAGTCCCACGGCTTGAGCTTGAAGCCGCCGTGATCGGCGTCGATGGCCGCCTGCACTTCGGCCGCCTCGCGCCCCTGTTCGAGCGCCGTGGGCCCGTCCAGCGCATTCAAGAAGGCCTTGGCCGTGTCGGCCGTCTTCGCCATCTGGTCGTCCAGCGAATAGTCGGCCCAGGTCTTGAACCCTAGCAGATTGGCCTTTTGCGTGCGGAGCTCGATCAGCTCGGCGATGGTCGCGCGCGTATCGTTGGCGTCGCCTTTCTCGGCGCGCGTCCAGCTGTGATCGAACAGGGCTTGGCGGGTCGTTCGGTCGCTCAAGGACTGAATCGCCGGCTGCGATGTGGTGTTCTGAAGGGCGAGCAAGAACTTCCCGTCCAGGCCACGGTCCTTGGCGTCGCGCGCGGCGGCGTCCAGCGCGGCGGGGCTGAGACCGATCAGGGCCGCCTTGTCATCGACCACCAGAGCGCCAGCCTTGGTCGCCGCCAAGAGCTTCTGGCGAAAGGCGACGCCAAGCACCGATATCCGCTTGTTCAGGTCTCGAAGCTTGGCTTGGTCGGTCGGCGAGAGCTGCGCGCCGGCGCGCACGAAGCGCTTGTAATACTCCTCAATCAACATCGCCTGCTCAGGCTCGAGCTTCAGCTCGCCCCGCGCGTCATGAAGGGCTTTCACGCGAGCGAAGAGTTTGGGGTCGAGAAAGATCGCGTCGTTGTAAGCCGCGAGCTGGGGACCCAAGACCACCTGGGTCTTTTGTAGGGTGGGATTGGTGTTGGCCTGAGCCACCTGGCCGAAGGCGAGCTGGGCGCGGGACAGCATCTGCCCTTGCTGCTCCATGGCGACGATCGTGTTCTCAAAGGTCGGCGGCGCGGGATTATTCGCAATCAGACGGATTTCGGCGAGGCTGTCTTTGATCCCGTCCTCGATAGCGGGCTGATAGTCGGCGTCGGCGATTCTGTCGAACGGGGGCGCCTGAAAGGGGAGCGAACTCGGCTGGGCGAAGGGATTGGGCGCCGCGAAGGCCGGTGAAACAGCCCCAAGCAGGACGACCGCGGCTAAAACGTGCAGCGAAACCATCAACCATTCCCCGTATTGCGCCAGGCGAAGCTACACCCCTCTTAACGAGGGATATTGACCGGAATCCCTACTGGAACCCAGCTCGGGCTCGGGTCAAGTCCGCCATGGACCGTTAGCGAAGGCTCTCGGTTGTACGGACTAGTCAGGCGCCCACCTGCCCGGTATGGGCGTGGTATGGCGCATCTCTATCGCGCCGGGCGCAGACATCGCCGCGAGGGAGCCGGATATAGTGTCGATAACGCAGGTCGCCGCGCCCGAGGGGCCGCCCCGAAAGGCGCTGACAAAAGGACAGAATACACGCAAGCTATTGCTCGCCGCGGCGTCCGTTGTGTTTTCTAAGCGAGGGTATCTAAATGCCGAAATTAGCCAAATTACGAAAGAAGCCGGCAAATCCGTCGGTGTCTTCTATACCTATTTCAACAATAAGGCTGACGTCTTAAATTGTTTGGTGGACGAATTCAATCAAGACATCGCCGACCAGATCAGATCGCCGTCGAACGCGCCGGAAGACGTTCGCCGCGTGCTTGAGGCGATCTGGGCCACCTACAAGGTCCACGCCCCAACCTTCTTGGCGCTCAGCGAGGCTGCGACGGTGGATCCCGCGTTCGCGGCCGCACTCGGCAAGGTGCGCGATTTCGCCCGCGAAGACTTTGGGGGCATGATCAGGGCGCGGCGCGCAGAGGGACTGTGCAAAGGCTTGGACGACCATTTCGCCGCCATGGCCCTTGAGACCATGGTCATGTCCTGCCTCAACGAATGGCTCGGCCGCGGCGGGGGGCTGATCAAAGACGCCGCCGAAGAGCAACGCGCATTCGATACTTTAGCCGGCGTCCTGGAGGCCATCCTGAAGGCCTGACCCTGATCAGGATCGAGCGCCAGGGAGGCTGCGCTATCCCGCAGCGGCGGTGACGTTCAAGGCCTCCCGCACGAGCCGGGCGGTGAAGCTGATGTGGTGGACCATGGCGGCGACGGCCACGTCGGGCTGGCGCGACAGGGCCGCAGCCGCGATCGCCGCATGCTCGTCCGCCACGGGTCGGCGCGTGGGCGCGCCGTGCAGGGCGAACGCGCGATAGCGCTCGGCCAGGTCGTACAGGCCTGAGCGAACGCGCATCAGGCTCGGACTGCCGCAGCCGGAGACCAGGGCGTCGTGAAAGCGGGCATGGCGAAGGGCGCCCTGCGCGCCGCCGAGCCCTGAAGCGACGGCCTCCATCGCCTGATGGGCGGCGCGCAGGTCAGCCTCCCAGGCGTCGTCGCCCCGCTCAATGGCCTGACGCAGGGCCAGGCTCTCGATCTGGATCCGGGTTTGCGTCAGATCGTCCAACTCTTCCAGGGATATGGGGGCGACCCTGAACCCCCGCTGCTCCTGCGCCTCCACAAGCTTGTCGGTTGTGAGTTGGGACAGGGCTTCGCGGACGGCGCCGGGGCTGATGTCGAGCTCAGCGGCCAGATCGACGATCTTCAGGCGCGCCAGCGGCGGCAAGGCGCCGACCAGAATACGATCACGCAAGGCCAGATAGGCCCGCCGCGCCTGGGTGCGAGCCTGGGCCAAGTCCGGCAAGCGGTTCGACCCTGCGGGCGCTTCGGCGACGATGTCGGCGTCTGTCAGCATGACGCGATCCTAACCGAACCCACAGCTCCATAAAAATATATATTTTTTGGGTGACTTCAGGTCGTGCCCGGCCTATGTGCGGCGCCATGACGACCCACGGTCCCACCGCGGCGACGCGCCCGCTCCAAAACCGCCAGGTGCGGGTGCTGCGCCGCGCCGCCGGCATACCCACGCCGGAGGTGTTCGAGGTGATCGACTCGCCCATGCCAGATCCGCCGCCCGGCGGGGTCTTGGTGAGGGTGATCAACGCTGCGGTCGATCCGGCGATGCGAGGCTGGCTGAGTTCGGAAGCCAACTACATGACCGTGCCCGATGGGGCGGTGATGCGCGCCCACGGCGTCGGCGAAGTGATCGCCAGCGACTGCGCCGCCTGGCCGGTCGGCGCGGCGGCCTACGGCTGGTTCGGCTGGCAGCGCTACGCCGCCGTTGCGGCGTCCGACATGTTGTGGCCGGTCGATCTGGCGGTCGCGCCGGCGGAAGCCTGGCTCAGCATCTTCGGCCTCAACGGCCTGACCGCCTGGCTGGGGCTGATCCATTTGGCGGGGCCCAAGCCCGGCGAGACAGTGCTGGTCACGACCGCGGCGGGCGGTGTCGGCGGCGTCGTCGGCCAGCTGGCGGCAGCGGAGCGCCTGCACGCCGTGGGCTTGGCCGGCGGCCCCGAGAAGGTTCGCCACGCCACCGCGGACCTCGGCTACGCCCAAGCCATCGACTATCGCGCGGCGGGCGAGGGCCTCGGCGCGGCGGTCGCGCAGGCCTGTCCCAAAGGAATCGACATCTTCTTCGACAATACCGCCGGCGCCCTGGCGGACGCGGTGTTTCCGAGCCTAAACGTCGGCGCGCGGGTCATCCAGTGCGGCACGGCGGCGGTCGCCAGCTGGCTACCCCCGCCAATGGGCCCGCGGCGCGAGCGCGACATGCTGGTGAAGCGGCTCAGCTGGCGCGGGTTCGTCGCCTTCGACCACCAGGCGCTGTTTCCCCAGGCGCTTGAGCGGCTGCGCGCTCTGCACGCGGCGGGCCAACTCCGCGCTTACGATGAAGTTCTGGACGGCCTGGATCAGGCGCCGGGCGCCATCCAGCGCCTGTACCGGGGCGAGAACCGCGGTCGCCTCAGCCTGCGCCCCTAGTCGACTGCGCTCGAACGAACTCGAAACGAAGGATGCTCCGATGAAACTCTGCCGCTTTACCCACGACGGCGTCACGCGCATCGGCAAGGTCTTGGGCGACCAGGTAGTGGACCTAAGCAGCGTGGCCGGCGTGACGGGATCGATGCGCGTGCTGCTGGCCGAACTGGACACCCTGAAGCCTGCGCTGGAGGCCGCAAGCGCCCCCGCCTACCCGCTCGCCGCCGTAAAGCTGGAAGCGCCGATCGCCGACCCCCAAAAGTACCTGGCTATCGGGATGAACTATCAGGCCCACGCCGACGAGGCCGCCGCCGCCGGCATACCTGCACCCAAGAGCCAGCTTTGGTTCAATAAGCAGGTGAGCTGCATCACTGGCCCCTTTGACCCGGTCGAGGTTCCCAAAGTGTCGAATCAGGTCGATTACGAGGCCGAACTCGGCTTTGTCATCGGCAAGCGGGCGCACGATGTCAGCGAGGCCGACGCCCTCGCTATCGTCGCCGGCTATCTCGTCTGTAACGATGTCACGGCGAGAGATTGGCAGTTTCGCTCCCCAACCTACACGCTGGGCAAGAGCTTCGACACCCATGGCCCCATCGGCCCGTGGATCACGACACGGGACGAGGTAGCCGACCCCCAAGCGCTGACCCTCCATCTGAGCGTGAACGGCGTGGAGCGCCAGCGCAGCTCGACCGGCGACATGATCTATAATATCGCCGCCCAGATCGCCTATCTGACCACGGTCATGACCTTGGAGCCGGGCGACGTGATCGCCACCGGCACGCCGTCGGGCGTCGGCATCGCCTCGGGCAGCTTCCTGAAGGACGGCGATGTGGTGCGGGTTGAGGTCGATGGATTGGGCGCCATCGAGAACTGCTTCGTCGCGGAGCGTTAGAGCGAGCGCTCAAGCCTGCGGCGACAGCAGGTCCTTAGCGGCGGCCTCGGCCAGGGCGTCGCCGTCCGCGACGCCGAGCGCGCGCAGCAGCGAGGCCCCGGTCGCGGCGGCGAAGGCCGTCGGCGGCGTCGAGGTGCCTGAGGTCAGGAGGTGGCGCGTCGCGACGTTAATCACGCCCAGCACCACGATCACGCCGACCTCCAGATCGACGCCGCGCATCCGCCCCTTCGCCAGCCCGTCGGTGATATCGGCGGACAGGCCGGCGTTCAGGGGCGACTGGGCCACGGTCTTGCGCGCCGACAGGCTGATCATGGCGTGCAACCGTTCGGGGTGGTTCAGGGCGTAGCGGAGCATGACACACAGGGCGCGCACCATTCGCTGAGCCGGGTCGGGAAGATCCCGGTTGGCGGTCATGATGTGGAATTCGCAGTCGCCCTGGATCAGCTCGAAAATGGCGGTGGCCAGCTCGCCCTTGTCGCCGAAGTGATTGTAAAAACTGCCCTTCGCCACGTCGGCGGCCTCGACGATCTCGTCGATCGACACGCTGTCGACGGACCGCGCCGCAAACAGCTGCTGCCCGGCGGACATGAGCGCGCTGCGGGTCTGTTGCCGTCGGCGCGTCTGGCGCGGCGCGGCGTTGGTCGAGTTTTGCATGCTCTCCTACAAATCCTTATTTTGACTAGACAGTCATTTATGCGCGCATTAGTCAACTCTGAAGCGGGCCGACGAAGAGAGCCCTGCGGGAGGACCATCATGTCGCGTTCGGTCATTATCAGCTGTGCGGTGACGGGCTCCCTGCACACGCCCAGCATGTCGCCGTACCTGCCGATCACGCCGGACGAGATCGCCGAGGAGTCCGTCGCGGCGGCGCAGGCCGGCGCCGCGATCCTGCACCTGCACGCCCGCGACCCCGTGGATGGTCGCCCGAGCGCCGATCCCGACGTCTTCATGCAGTTTCTGCCGCGCATCCGTCAAGCGACCGACGCCGTGGTGAACATCACCACCGGGGGCGCGCCCGGTATGACCATGGACCAACGGCTCGCCGCGCCCGAGCGGGCGAGCCCGGAGATGACCTCGCTGAACATGGGCAGCATCAACATCGGCCTGTTCGCCGGGGCCGCTCGCATCACGGAATGGCGTCATCCCTGGGAGCAGCCCTTCCTGGAAGGCACCCGCGACGGCGTGTTCCGCAACACTTTCGCCGACATCGCCCAAATCCTGGAGCGGATGGGCAAGGGCCACGGCTGCCGTTTCGAGTTCGAGTGCTACGACGTCGCTCATCTCTACAATCTCGCGTGGTTCCTGGACCAGAAGCTTTATGAGCCGCCGCTGTTTCTGCAATTTTGTCTCGGCATTCTGGGCGGCATCGGCGCGGATGTGGACCATCTGTTGCACATGTTGCGCACCGCCCAGCGGCTGTTCGGGGCCGACATCGAATGGTCGGTCCTGGCGGCGGGTCGCCACCAGATGCCGATCGCCACCCACAATGCGCTTCTGGGCGGAAACGTGCGGGTGGGACTGGAGGACAGCCTCTATCTCGAACGCGGCCGGCTCGCCCGGTCCAACGCCGATCAGGTGGCCAAGATCGTGCGGATCCTGGCGGAGCTAGGTCTGGCGCCGGCGACGCCTGCGGAGGCGCGCCAACGTCTGGCGCTCAAGGGCGGCGATCGGGTGACGTTCTAAGCCGCGCGGGGGCGGTCGTGCAGCGCCAGCGCAAGCACCACCGGCGTCGCCAGGACCCCGATCACCGCGCCGTAGGCCAGCTTGAACAGCATGAGGCGCAGCGGCGTCAGGGCGTTGGCCGAGCCCAACATGTGTAGAGCTAAGGTCCCGGGCGCCCCAAGGACGACCACGGCGACCGCGGCCAGCAGCACGATCCGCAGCACGATGTTTCGCGGCGCCCAGGCTGCAGCCGGGGTCGCCAGAGGTGTGACCGCGCCGCTCGCCAGCCGCTTGCGTGTGGCGAAAGTCAGGCCAGTCCCGAACGCCAGGATGGGGAAGACGGTGGCCTTGGCCATGTCGGATGCAACATAGGCGAGGGACGCGCCATTGAAGGCCTCGGCCCGATTGGTCAAGGCGGCGACGACGGCAGCCATGATGATATTGATGACAATGCCCAACAGGGTTTCGGTGGCGATATAGCGCGCGGCCGGCGTCGCCGCTCTAGCCGGTACGGTCTGAACCGTCATGATGCGTTTCTCCCGGGTCAGGTGTCGAGCCCTGGCCTCGGGAGCAAGCTAGCAACTGTTGACGGAATGGTCAGTATATATTTTGGGCCTGACGTGTTTTTGATCGGTCTGAACGCCGCTTCGCCCCAGGTCGTCATCCTGCCCTGGAGACTACCATCGTTCGAGCCGCCGCGAGGGCCCTGGCGATCGGCGCCCGCCTATAGTCCCATTGGGGGGAGGCGTCGGGCGGGACGATCGTCATCACCGCATTGGCTTCGAATAGGATCAGGTCGCCGGAAGCGTCGCGGCCGAAATCCACGCCGGCGTAATCCAGTCCAAGAATGGACTGGATCGCGATGAGGGCGTCCATCGCTCTTGGGCCTAAGACCCCCGCCATGTCGTCGAGGAAACGCGCCTCTTGCGCCTGCAACCGCGCGTCGTCGCGCATGGCCGCGCTGAAATAGTGAACCTTCCAGTCCAAAGAAGCCGCCATATGGAGAGGATAGAGACCGCCGTCGATCATCATGACGCGGTACTTGCGCACCAAACCGTCCTCGCCCCGACCGTCGAGATACGCCATCACCATGAGCTCCGAGCCTGGCAGGGCGTTCGCGCTCGACACCAGGGCGTCCGGCGTCTCGACCCGCCGAAAGTGGCGCCCGGTATGGAAGCCCGGACTTCGCAACAGCAAGGGGAAGGTGAAGCCCTGGGCCTCAAGACCATCGGCTGCGCCGGCGTCACACAGAGCCACCTTCGCTATCGAAACAATTTTTGGCGTCCTTAGGCCCTCGATATGCGCAAGGCGCCGGGCGTTCGCCGCCCGGCTCGTCGCCAGAACCTTCGCCGGCGCATTGATGACCGGCGCATCGGACTGCGCAATCAGCGCCGCCGCGGCGTGCAGATCGGTATGGCATAGGTCGGCGTCGCCAATCGCGTTGAAGATCAGGCGATGGGGCGGCAGCGGCTCGGCGAAATCGTGAAATTCGGCGACCAGCGTCGTGGCGGCGAAGACGGCGTCGTCCACCAGCTTTCGCCAGCCGACATCCCCGCCGGGCGTCGAGGTCAGCACCAGGAGCGGGACCGGCGCGCCGCGCCCCATATAGGGAAGGCTGAACATCGGCCGCGGGGCGAACCCAAGCTTTCGATGCCGGCGCATGCCCTCCAGATCGCCGAGCTCCCGCAAGAGTTCGCTCAACTGCTGGTGGGCAAACACATTGGCGGGATCCAGCGTCAGCGCCGTTTCGTATTGAACCCGAGCCAGGTCCCACTCGTCATTGTACATCAAGAGTTTAGCCAAATTCACATGCGCCATCGGCTGGCCGGGATGGTGGAGCACGGCTTGGGCGAAGACGGTGCGAGCGGCGGTCCGAAAATCGGTGGCGTCGAGCAGGGCGCCAAGGTTGTTCAGGGTGGCGTAATGGGTGGGATCGCGTGACAGCACCGCCATATAGGCCGCCTTCGCCACGTCCGTGCGCCCCACGGCGGCGAGGAGATCGGCCCTTGCGCTCTGAAGATCGAGGTCGTCCGGCGCCTCGACAAGACGCGCCTCCACGCGGCTTAGAGCGGCCTCAAGCTCGTCGAGGGTTTTGGAGCCCTCCATCGGCCTAGCCATTGACAGCCTCACCCTTCTTTTCGTCTCTCCCGGACATGTTACGGGGATCCATGGCGCGTCGTTCGAACCCTTCCCGAGCGTCAAGGCGCCCCACAATGGAGACCGGTTTAGCCGCCCGTCGAGCCTTTCCGGATCGGATGATTCCGCCTGATCCGCAAAGGCTCTCGTGCTGGAACCCCGGCGAGGCGACAGGTGAGGCGTGATGGACAGGCGACGGCTTCTGCAGACTTCGACCGCGGCCGTGTTCGGCCTGGCCGGGCCGTCAACCGTCCAGGCCGGGTCGCCGGGCGACGCCGCGCTGACCGCCCTGCTTCAGCGTTGCGCCGAGACCCTATTGGTCAATGCGCCGGAGGAGGCCACCAGCTTCGATTTCGATGTCGGCGCCCATGCGGGACTGCGGTCACGTCTGAACGATCGGTCGGCGGCGGCGATGGCGAGCGCGCGGGCGCGGGCCCTCGACGCCTTGGGCGACCTTGCGCGCATCGATCGGCGCGGCCTCTCCGACCAGGGGACGCGTGACCTGGACGTGGCGACGTTCGTCTACGCGACCTTCAACGACCTGCTCAGCCGCTACGGCTATATCGACCTCAATCTGCGGCCGAGCCCCTATGTCGTGAACCAGATGAACGGGGCCTACTACTGGCTGCCGGACTTTATCGGATCGCGCCACCCGCTCGACCGCCAAGCCGACGTGGAGGCCTGGTACGCTCGGCTGAGCGGGCTTGGCGTCGCGCTGGATCAGGAGACCGCTCGGATCGTAGAGGATGCGAGCCTTGGCGTCACGCCACCGGGATTTGTGATCGACCGCACCGTCGCCCAGATCGCGAGCCTGCGCGACGCCCCGCCATCGACGTCGGCGCTGATCGCCCCCGCGGTGGCGCGCGCGGCAAAGGCGGGTTTGGGCGACATCGGCCCCCGCGGCGAAGCCATCTTCCGCACCGTTGTGGCGCCGGCGTTGACCCGCCAGATCGCAGCGCTTCAAGCACTGAGGCCCCAAGCCGTAGAGACGCCTGGTGTGTGGCGGCTGCCGAACGGCGAGGGCTATTATGCGGCGGCGCTCAAGGCCAATACCACGGTCGATAGGACGCCTGCAGACCTGCACGCCGCCGGTGTCGCCCAGGTTCAGGCGCTGCTCGACGAGATCGATCGGAGCCTGAAGGCGCAAGGGCTCTCCTCCGGCCCCGTGGGCGCCCGCATCGACGCCTTGAATCGTGATCCCCGCTTCTTGGTCTCCGATGACGACGCCGGCCGGGCGCGACTGATCTCGCTGGCGCAGGCGGCCTTGGTGGACGTCACGGCGCGACTGCCCCGCGCGTTCAACCGGCCGATGGTCGATCCCATCGTGGTGCGTCGCATGGCGGTCGCCGTGGAGCAGGGGTCGCCCGGCGCCTACTATCAGGAGGGCGCGGCCGGGCAGCCGAGCGCCTTCGTCATGAACCTCGCCCGACCGGCCGATACGCCGACCTGGCGTCTGCCGACGCTCGCCCATCACGAGGGCGTGCCCGGCCATCATTTCCAATACGGCTATATGCGCCGTGCGGGCGCCCTGCCGCTGTTTCGGCGCATGTTGCAGTTTTCGGCCTATACGGAAGGATGGGCGCTGTACGCCGAGCAGGTCGCCGACGAGATCGGCTGCTATGACACCGACCCGTTCGGACGGATCGGCTATCTGCAATCGGAGCTGTTCCGCGCCGCGCGCATCGTCGTCGATACGGGGCTGCATCATCACCGCTGGTCACGCGACAGGGCCGTCGCCTGGATGGTCGAGGTGATCGGGGAGACGCCAGCAGCCACGCGCCGGGAGATCGACCGCTATTGCGTCTACCCCGGCCAAGCTTGCAGCTTCAAGGTGGGGGCCAACGCCATCGTGGCCGCTCGGACGGCAGCCCAAAAGCGTCTCGGCGGCCGGTTCGACATTCGCACATTCCACGATCTTGTGCTCACATCGGG
>Ga0116226_10002283_pt1 | contig 16618 bp, 12 predicted proteins | sample S1TSphfallax_FD_89692 | JGI IMG/M metagenome (GOLD analysis project Ga0116226, IMG submission 89692) | Host-associated microbial communities from peat moss isolated from Minnesota, USA - S1T2_Fa - Sphagnum fallax MG | ecosystem: Host-associated > Plants > Peat moss > Unclassified | place: USA... | reverse complement strand
CTGTCCCGCGAGGACTACGTGACGTGGCAAAAGATCATGAACGCGCACGGATATCTCGCGCCGAATTGGCCGGTCGAATACGGTGGAACGAACTGGACCGTCGTGCAGAAGCATATTTTTGACGAGGAACTGGCCGTCGGCTTCGCGCCGCGTCAGCTTCCGTTCGGCGTCTCGATGGTGGCGCCGGTGATCATCAACTTCGGAAGCGAAGAGCAGAAGGCGTACTACTTGCCCCGCATCCTCTCGAGCGAGGATTGGTGGTGTCAGGGCTACTCGGAGCCGGGTTCCGGTTCCGATCTCGCGTCGCTCTCCACGCGTGCGGAACGCGACGGCGATCATTACGTGATCAACGGTCAGAAAACGTGGATCACGCTCGCGCAGTACGCGAACATGATCTTCGTCCTCGCGCGCACCGATCCGACGGCGAAGAAGCAGAAGGGCATCTCGTTCATCCTCGTCGACATGACGACGCCCGGCGTCACGGTGCGTCCGATCGAGACGATCGACGGCGGCCACGAGATCAACGAAGTCATTTTCGAGAACGTGCGCGTTCCGGTCGAGAACCTCGTCGGCACCGAAGGCGGCGGCTGGACGTATGCCAAGTTTCTTCTCGAGCACGAGCGTAACGGCACGGCCGGCGTTGCGGGTTCGTTCCAAATGCTCGACCGCCTCAAAGAGATTGCGGGCGAACAGCGTTTCAACGGTTCGACGCTCATCGAGAGCGGCGACTTCGCGAAGCGGATCGCGGAAGTGGAAGTGCGCTTGACGGCGCTTTCCTACGCGCAGCTACGCGCCCTCGCGGCCGAAAGCGCGACGAAGAGCCCGGGTCTCGAATCGTCGTACATCAAGATCGTCGGTACGGAGATCCAGCAGGCGATCACCGAGTTGATGCTCGAGGCCGGCGCGTACGCGTCGTTCGATAGCCGGACCAACAATGCGGCGCTATACTTCAACTACCGGAAGACCTCGATCTACGCCGGATCGAACGAGATCCAGCGCAACATCCTCGCCAAGCGCATGTTAGGACTTTAATCGTGGATTTTACGCTCTCGTCCGACCAGCAGCTCATCAAGGAAAGCGTCGATCGCTTCGTCGCCGACGCGTACGGTTTCGACGCGCGCATGGCGATCAGCAACAGCGCCGATGGATTCAGTCGCGACCATTGGAGCACGTATGCGGAGCTCGGATGGCTCGGCATCGCGCTCCCCGAGGATCGCGGTGGCTTCGGCGGCACGCCGATCGAGACGATGATTCTCATGGAAGCGTTCGGGAAGGCGCTCGTGCTCGAGCCTTTCGTGCCGACCGTCGTTCTCGGCGGCACGGCGCTCGCGTTCGGCGGCACGAATGCGGCGCACGGCGATCTTTTGAATTCGATGATCGCGGGAGAGACGTTTCTCTCACTCGCATATGCCGAAGATAATTCGCGCTACGATCCGAGCATCGTCTCGACGTCGGCAAAGGCCGACGGTTCGGGCTTCGTCGTCAACGGGAAGAAGCGCGCGGTTCCGTACGGCGCCGCGGCCGACAAACTGATCGTCAGCGTGCGCACGTCCGGTGGCGAGCACGATGCGGATGGGATCACGTTGCTCCTCATCGATCGCGATGCGGCGGGCGTCTCGCACTTCGATTACAAGACGGTCGACGGTCAGCGTGCGTCGGACTACACGTTCGAGAACGTCCACGTCGGCGCGGATGCGGTGCTCGGCGAGCCGGGCAAAGGGCTCGGTCTGCTCGAGTTCGTGCTCGATAGCGGCGTGGCCGCGCTCTCGGCTGAGGCGGTCGGCAACATGTCCGTGATGCAGAAGACGACGGTCGATTACATCAAGGCGCGCGAACAGTTCGGCGTGCCGATCGGTTCGTTTCAAGTGTTGCAGCACCGTGCGGTCGATATGCTGATCGAAGTCGAACTCTCGCGCTCGATGCTCTACTACGGAACCGTTGCGATCGATCCGGCGGGAAATCCGTCGGAGCGGAAGCGTGCCGTTTCGGCGACGAAGGCGCAGATCGCGCGTTCGGGGCGTACGGTCGGGCAGTCGGCGATCCAGTTGCACGGCGGCATCGGCATGAGCGAAGAGTACATGATCGGCCACTACTTCAAGCGGATGTCGATGCTCGAGCTCGCGCTCGGCGACGCCGATTTCCACTTGCGTCGCCTGATCGCGGAGGGGAACGGTCACGGATCCGCCGCGAGCTTTACCTCCGCTGAGAAGCAGCTTGCGGGCGTAAACTAATCTCGACGCCTCGGCTCGTCCGCGCGCTCGTCATCGTCGCACTGGCGCTCGCGTGCGGCGGCCTTATTTGGATGCTCTCGGCGGTGTTCGACCGCGTCGCGAACGTCCTCACGATCATCATTTTCTCGATCCTGTTCTCGTACCTGATCTATCCGATGGTGAAGGTGCTCTCGCGGCGTATGCCGCGAGCGCTCGCCGTCGCCGTGGTCTACGCGGGCATCTTCGTTGCGGTGTTGATCGCGCTCGCATTCCTCGCGCCGACCGTCGTGCAACAGGCGAACGATTTCGCCCAGAACTACCCGGCGCGAGTGCACGAGGTCGCGACCGGCATCGAGAACCCCGCGCAGAACCCGCTGCTCCAGAAACTGCCCGTGCAGATTCGCGATTTGATCGGCCGCAACGCCGGCAAAGTCGGCGCGTACGTCGGCGTGGCCGCGACGGCGATCGGCACGCATCTCCTCCCGCTCGTTCAGGGCGGTGCGACGCTCGCGACGGAGCTCGCGGTGACGTTCGGCGTGACGTTCATGTTCATCGTCGATCTCGAAAAGATTCAAGAGACGTTGATACGCGTGGTTCCGAAGCCGCAACGTGCGTACGTCGTGTCGCTCGTGATGGACATCGATTCGGTGATCGGCGGCTTCGTGCGCTCGCAGGTCATCCTATCGGTCGTCACGGCGCTCGCGTCCATCCTCTTGTTGCTCGTGACCGGCGTGCCGTATGCGGTGATTCTCGGACTCTTGATCGGCGTGCTCGGTATCGTTCCGGTCGTGGGCGCGATCGTCGGAGCCGTACCCGCGGTGATCGTCGCCCTCTTCACGGTCGGCATCGTGAAGGCGATCGTGGTGACGGTGCTCTTCGCCGTCATCTTCCAAGTGATCGGAAATCTCGTGGCGCCGCTCATCAATGCGAAATCGGTCGGCGTCACGCCGTTGATCGTGACGCTCGCGATTCTCGTCGGCGGCGAAGCGTACGGCATCCTCGGTATATTGCTTTCGGTGCCGGTCGCCGGGATCGTTCGCGTGCTGTACGATCGCTTGTTCCCCGCGGATATCGAAGGCGAACGCCTCGTGCTCGACGCGCGCGCCGCATCGGGCGACGTCACGCGGCCGGGCGATCGTTCGAAGAAAACGCCCGCGGTTCAGCGCACGCCGTAGCTTGCCCGCGATGAACGTGAGGGCATACGTGCGGGCGACGGCACTGCTTGGCTTCGCATGCGCGACCGCGATCGGAAGCGCGAGCGCGAGCGCGTACGCGCAACCCGCGCCGAGTGCGTCACCCTCGCCCGCCCCGTCTCCCTCGGCCTCGATTTCCGCGTCGCCGGCGGCGAGCGCATCGCCATCCGCAACGCCGGTACCGACCGCGTCGCCGACACCGCTCGCGATCCCCATCGTCGTCGACCACGCGCGCGTGGGCATCGTTCCGGGCACCACGGTCGTCGTCTCCGTGAGCGGGGGCAGCGGCGCGATTACCGCCAGCCCATCGTCGCCGAACGTCGACGTTCGCTACGATCCCATCGCACGTCGCCTCACGCTCGCCGGACGCGCGCCCGGAACGACGACCGTGACGCTGACCGATACGGCTGGCGATACGGCGACGGTCGACGTGCTCGTCGCCGCCCCCGCGGGTGTGGTTCCGAGCGACGTGTCGGTCGAGCTCGGTGGGACGGTCTCACCGCAATTCGCGGCGACCAAGATCGCGGCGGCAATCGCCGCGAGCGCGCAGCTTCGACCCGGCACACACGTCGACGTCCACGATGCGACGCCGGGCGACACGCTACGCCCGGGCGATACGCTCGAGGCGACGGCGCACGTGCGGATCGATGGCGCCGGCACGTTCGTCGACGTCACGGGAACGACGAGCGTGCACGTGCGCGTCGAGACGCTGCCCGAACTCGATCCCCAGATTCTGTTCTATAGCGACGATCCGGAGAAGCTGCTTTCGGGCACGGACGGCGTGTTATACCGCGCGATGCTCGACGCGACGAAGCCGGCGCGAACGTATTTCTATCACGTCGCGTACGGATCGACGCACCGTCTCTTCCTCGCGCTCCGCGCGACCGGCGCCGACGCGCACGTGCAGATCCTCGGCTACGCGGCGGGGCCATCGAATGCGTTCGCCTACGTGGGACACGTCGCCACCGTGAAGTATCTGCTCGCGCGCCGAACGCAAGAGAGTAGCATCGTGCCGGTGACCGCAGACGCACCGTACGTGCAAGAACTCGGCGCGCAACAACTGCAATCGGGAGAACTCGTCGCGGGTGCGCTCGACCTGCGCGTACTCGATGGCGGACCCGTCGATGTCGACGTGATCTCGACCGGTCCCGACGTCGATCCCGCGTCGTTTTACGGCGCGCCGGAATTGCCGACCGACGGACACGGTCGCCGCGGCGAATTCGATCTGACCACCGTGCCGCCGCTCGCACTCGCATATGCGGTCGGTTCGCCCGATTCCGATCCGTTCGAGATCGGCTCGCCCACGATCGCGAACCTGCGTCCGGACGGACGGGCGCTCGGCGGCGACTACGGGGTGCTCCGCAACGTCTCGCTGCAGCTCAGCAATCCGAGCTCCGCGCCGGCGAGCGTGTATTTCTACGAGCTTCCATCCGGTGGCAGCGCGACGACGACGATTTGGTTTACCGGTGATCCGAAACCGACGGAGATCCCGTGCGTCGTTCGGCAGAATCGTTATACGATCGCGCAATACGATCTCGCGCCCGGCGAGACGCGCGTCGTCACGGGCGAGTACATGACGGACGGTGCATCGTCGTTTCCGTTGTTGTTCGGCCTGACGGGAACGCCACCGTCGCCGCCACCGGGACCCTATTCGCCCGACGCGTGCAATCCGCGAACGCCGCCGCCTACGACTCCGCCACCGTCGCCGCCGGCGGACGACGCGCCGCCGGTCCCGCCTCCGCCGCCCCTTCCGGCACCGTCGCCTTCACCGACCTAATCAGCGCGCGCCGAAGCGGCGGCCTTCACACGAAGTTCATACGACCTTCTTCGGGTCGCCGTACGCTTGCCCGCATGAGCGACTTTACAACGCGGACGGTCGTGCGTTGCCCGTTCGATCAGGCGGAACACCGTCTTTCGCAATATTTCCGCTCTCACGGCGACGCTTACGGTGAGGTCGCGATTCTCTCGCTCGGCCTCGACGTTCCGTGGCGGCCCGTGGCCGCCGAAAGGCGAGTCGAATTCGAGAGACGCGTGATCGCGACGTTCACACCGATTCGCCTGCGTCGCAAAGTAACGTGCTACGCCGTTCTCTGGACGCTCCAAGGTGCGAGCTGTCCGAACTTCGTTGGTTCGCTCGCCATCGAACCCAGCGGGAGTCGGGATTCGTTTTCGCTCGGCTTGACCGGCGACTACGACGTGCCGTTCGGCGATGCGAGGGTCGCATTCGATGCCGTCGTCGGACGACGCTTCGCGAAGTTGGCGATCGCGCTCTTGCTGCTGCGCATCTCCGAGGATATCGAGCTTCAGTGGGAGACCGACGAGCGAGCCGTGCGCGGTTCGTCCGCGGTCGAGCGCCGACGTATGCGTTTGGGGAAGCTAGCGTCCCAAAGCAACGCGTCGTAAGAGCACGCCCGACGCGCCCAGCGCGAACGCAAAGATAACGAGCGCGCCCGCGATCGAAACGCCGCGTGCGCCGGAAACGCCTCCACAGGCCGCGGCTACGCCGCGCGAGAGCGCGAAACGCAAGCGGACGATCGGATCGCTCGGCAACGATTCCGCCGTGCGGGCCACGGAGACGATGTCGCTCGGTGCCCACGCATTGCCGCCGATCGTGTCGGCGATACGACCGTCGCGATCGAGCACGACGACCGCGTCGTCGTGAACGAAGTCTCCGGCGGCGGACCGCGAAACCGCGACGTCGAGACGGCGCTCGAGCATCGACGTGGATGCCGGCGTTCCCGACGCCAGGCGCCAGCGTTTCGGCTCGGCACCGAACGCCGCTCCATAGCGCGCGAGTTCGGCCGCGGTATCGTGCACGGGATCGAGCGTGATCTCCACGAGACGCGCCGGATCGTTCGCGAAGAGCGTTTGCAATCGCGCGAATTTGGCGGACGTCAGCGGACATTCGTTCGCATCGCGGCATCGGGTGTAAAAGAACGTGACGACCGTCGCGCCGGCCGCGGTCCCGCCGAGCACGAACGGCCGCCCGCGTTGGTCGTGGAGCGCGGTTATGGGAAGCGCGTCGCCCGTTTGCAGCGGCGGCACGAACGGCGTGGCCGCGACCGCGGGAGGCGTCGCCGCGATCACCAGGTTCGCATGCCCGGAACGAGATAATGTGGGGTCGAGAGCTGGTCGCGAATCGGTCCCGCGTAGGCGACGAGCGCGAGGACGATCGCGAGCGCGGCCCAGCGGCCGAGTTTGTCGAGGACCGGCGGTGCTTGCATCGCCTGCTCGTCGGTTCCCGCGAACGCCAACTCGTCGCGTTCCTCCGCGCGTTCGTTCTTGAAGCGCGTTCCGACGGCGACGACGGCGAACATGAGAATGCTGATGAAGATGATCGTTCCGCCGACCGCGGCGCCGACCATCTCGACGTGCCACGACTGCGCGCCCGCCGCTCCGAAATACGTGACGTCGGACGTGCGGCGCGGCGAACCGAGAAGTCCCGCGACGTGCATCGAGACCGACATGATCAGCATTCCGACGAAATAGATATACGTCTGCGCGAGTGCGAGTTTCGGTGCGAAGAGTTTGCGACCCGTGATCGCCGGCACGAGACGATACGCCGCACCGATGAAGCTCAGCGCGACCGGTCCGCCCACGGTAACGTGGAAATGGCCGACGATCCACATCGTGTTGTGGACGAGCACGTCCATGCTGTACGACGTATTGACGATCCCACCGAAGCCGCCGATGAGGAAGAGCAACATCCCGAGCGCGGAGCCGGAGAAGACCGGATCCTTCCACGGCAGCCAGCGGATCGTGCCGAGGAATCCGCGTTTGCCGGCACGCCGCGCCGCGATTTCGAACGACGCGAAGATGGCGAACGCCGTCATGAACGATGGAATCACGACGCCGTACGTCAGCACCGTGTGCAGCCACTTCCAGCCCGCGGAGATGCCGGGATCGAGGAACTGATGGTGCAGCCCGACCGGCGTCGAGAGCACGAGCAACATGATGAACGAGAGGCGCGTCAACGCATCGCTAAAGACCTTGCCGTTGTACGTCGTCGGAATCACGTTGTACCAGATCAGGTAGGCCGCCATGATCCAGAAATACACGAGCGGATGCCCGAAGTACCAGAAGAGCATGCGCGTCAACTCGACGTCGATCCCCGGCGTCCATCCGAGCGACCACGGAATCAGCAGCCCCATTTCGAGCGTCACGCCGATCGTCGCGATGATCCACATGACGAACGTGCACGCCGAACAGAACGCGGGAAGCGGAATGCGCTTCCCCGGATTGTTCTTCTGGAACCACGCGACGTTCATCAGGAGATCCGCCGCGACGAGCCAGGTGCCGGCGACGAGGACCGTGGCCCCGATATAGAACGCCGGATGCGCTTTGAGCGGCGCGTAAAACGTGTAGAGAACCGTCGCGTTACCCGAGAGGATCGTGAGCGTCGTGACGATCGTTCCGAGCAGCATCACGAGATAACCGGCCCATCCGAGCGTGACGGACCGGACGCGCGGAATCGAGCGGTACGTTGCGAACGTCATCAGTCCGGTGATGAAGAACGTCGTAAAGACGAGCGCCATCAGCACGCCATGCGCCGTCAGGACCCGATAGTAATCGAAGCTCGCCGGTATGACGATCGCGTTGGCACGCGAGAGGCCTTGCAGCAGACCGAAGAACGCACCGATCACGAGTGCGGCCGTCGCCGTGTACACGTGCGCCGTCACGAGGATGTTTTCGTGGGCGACCGCGTGCGCTCGCGTATACGCGCTTCGAACGGGGGCTCTCATCGCTGCGGCGCTCATTTGACCTCGATCGAATCGGCCATCGTCTGATGTTCGATGCCGCAGTACTCGTTGCAAACGAGCAAAAACTTGCCGCGCGTGCGGAACGTATGCGAGACGGTGCTCACCCAGCCCGGCGTCACCATCGTGTTCACGCCCGTTTCCGGAACGGAAAAGCCGTGGACGACATCGAGGCTCGTGACGTAGAACGTCACGTGCGCGCCGAGTGGGATCTGCAAGTGGTGCGGGGTGAACGAGAAGATTTCGGCGACGTAGTACGCCTCGTACGAGCCGTTCGCGAGCTTGTGCAGGCCGGGTTTGTCGAAGGGCGGCGTCTGCGCGACCTTCGCCGGATCGATGCTCTGCACGTGGCTCGGCGGCACGAAGCCGTCGACGATCGCGGCCGTCGTGACGGTCGCCAAGAACACGGCGAGAATGCCCACGCCGAACGTCAGCCAGATGCGCTCGAGTCGATGGAGGTGCATGAAGCTACCAGCGACTCGCGAGCAAGAGGAACATCGCAAACCAGCCGATGGCGATCGCGATGCCGAGGCCCATCACGAATCGAAAGGTGAGCGGAAGAGCCTCGTCTTCGGGATCGGGCACGCTATGCATGGACGTTACGATAGCCTCTCGTGACCTAGGTGGCATGAAGGCCGACCGCGCTCCGCCTTCACGAGATCTTCACATCGGTGTGGGTTCCGCCTCCGCATGTGCTTGGCAACCGGCACACGCGTCTTCCGATACGGGAAGGCGCAACGTAAACGTCGCTCCGCCGCCGCTGCGATTCTCCGCTTCGACCGTACCGCCATGGTCTTCGACGATCGCCTTCACCACGGCGAGCCCGAGCCCGCTCCCGGGAACGGCGCCGGCACTCGCGCCACGGAAGCCCTTCTCGAAGAGATGCGACGCGTCGCCCGCATCGATGCCGGGGCCGCGGTCGTCCACGCGAATGCGAAGCGCACCGCCGTCCTGGCGACAATCGACTTCGACGCTTCCTCCCGCGCCCGTGTGGTGGATTGCGTTCGTGAGGACGTTCGTGACGATCTCGCCGATTCGTAACGGGTCGCCGAGAAAGCGGCTGCATCCGGGATGGACGTGATCGCACCGTCTCACCTTGAGCGTCACATCGCGTTCGATCGCGAACCCTTCCATCGCCGCCGTTGCGGCGCCGATGAGCGCGCAGATGTCGATGGGTTCCGCGTGCGTCTCGAATTCGATCGTTCGATCGCGGGGCAGCTCGTCGACGAGCGCGTCGATCTCGCGCAGCGAGAAGAGGATCGCTTCGAAGCGCGCGTCGGTCGGTTCCATCTTCCGATCGAGGAACGCTTCGATTGCGGCGACGGCCACGGCGAGTTGGTTCCGTATCTCGTGAATCGCCGTGCGCACGCGCTACAGGCTCCCGGCGCCGCGCGCGGCCACACGTGTCGGGTCGATCATCTTATAGCCGACGCCGACGACGGTGACGACGAGTTGCGGACGCGCGGGCTCGTCCTCGATTTTTTGACGGAGGTTCGCGACGTGACGGTCGAGCGTTCGATCGTACGCGTCGCCGTCCGCCGAAACGCGCTCGAGAATCTGATCGCGCGTGAGCGCCCGTCCGAGATGCGTGCCGAGCGTGGAGAGGATGCGAAACTCCGTCGGCGTCAGGTCCACGGCGCGTCCGCGACGGAAGACCTCGTGGGCCCCGAGATCGATTTCGAGCGAACCGATCCGAATCACGTCGGCCCGCGCCGTGGATTCGTCGACGCGTGGTCGCGCACGTCGGAGCACGGCCTTGACGCGCGCGACGACTTCGCGCGGACTGAAGGGCTTGGTCACGTAGTCGTCCGCCCCGAGTTCCAATCCGACGATGCGATCGACTTCATCGACGCGCGAGGTAATCATGATGATCGGGACGTTTGCCGTGGACCGGATCGCGCGAAACGCCTCGGCACCCGAAACGAGCGGCAAGTTGAGGTCGAGCAACACGATATCGGGTCGCGCGTCGCGCGCGATCGCGATCGCATCGCGACCGTTAAATGCCGAGAGAACGCGGAATCCCTCGTCTTGCAAGTAGGCCTGCAAGATTTCGACGAGCCGTTCCTCGTCATCGACGATCAAGACGACCGACTCTTCGGAGCCATCGCTGCGAGCGGGACTCATGGTCCAACGATAAGCGCTCGCCGCCAAAAAGGCAAGCAACGCCCGTTACGACGTTAACGTCCGTTTAAGGATGACCGTCGCGAGCGGCGGAAGTGTGAGGCGAATCGAGTACGGCTTGTCGTGCGCGCCGAGCGGCTGCGCCTCGAGCGGCCCGTTTCCGACGCCGGAACCGCCGTAGCGCGTATCGTCCGTGTTGATTGCTTCCACGTATGTGCCCGCGGCGGGGACGCCGAGGACGTAGTCGTTCCGCACGACCGGCGTGAAGTTCGTGATCGACACGACGAAGTCGCGCGAATCGCGCGCGCGGCGCACGAACGCGACGACGACGCATTCGCGATCGGAGACGATCCATTCGAGTCCGGCCGGCTCCGCATCGAGTTCGTGCAGCGGAGCGAGACCGCGATACGTGCGGTTGAGGTCGCCCACCAGAAGGCCGATCCCCGCGTGCTTCGGATCGTCGTAGAGATGCCAATCGAGGCTCCGGTCGTGATTCCACTCGCGTTCTTGCGCGAACTCGGCTCCCATGAAGAGCAGCTTCTTGCCGGGGTGCGCGAACATGTAACCGTAGTAGGCGCGCAAATTCGCGAAGCGCTGCCACGCGTCGCCGGGCATCTTACCGATGAGCGAGCCCTTCCCATGCACGACTTCATCGTGCGAGAGCGGCAGAACGAAATTTTCCGTGAACGCGTACATGAAGCTAAACGTGAGCGCGTCGAGCCGGTAGCTGCGATAGAGCGGGTCCGCATGCATGAACTCGAGCGTGTCGTGCATCCAACCCATGTTCCACTTGTAGCCGAAGCCCAGGCCACCGAGATACACGGGTGCCGACACGTTCGGCCACGCGGTGGATTCCTCGGCGACCGTGACGGTGCCCGGAAATTCGCCGTAGACCGCTTCGTTCGTGCGCTGCATGAATTCGATCGCGCCGAGATTCTCGCGGCCGCCGAAACGATTGGGAATCCATTCTCCGGCCTTGCGGCTGTAGTCGAGATAGAGCATCGAGGCCACGGCATCGACGCGCAATCCGTCGATGTGATATGCGTCGAGCCAGAAGAGCGCGTTCGCCATGAGATAGTTGACGATCTCCGTGCGATCGAAATTAAAGATCAGCGTGTTCCAATCGGGCTGAAAGCCTTGCCGTGGATCGGCGTGTTCGTAGAGATGCGTGCCGTCGAACTCGCCGAGCCCGTGCGCGTCGGTCGGGAAGTGGCCGGGAACCCAATCGAGGAGGATGCCGAGGCCCGCGTCGTGCGCGCGATCCACAAAGTATGCGAAGTCCGCGGGCGTCCCGAAACGGCTGGTCGGCGCGAACATGCCGATCGGCTGGTAGCCCCACGATCCGTCGAACGGATGCTCCGTGACCGGCAAGAGCTCGAGATGCGTGAAGCCGAGATCGGCCGCGTATGGCACGAGTTGGTCCGCGAGCTCGCGATACGTGAGATAACGATTACCGTCGGCGCGTCGCCACGACCCGAGATGGACTTCGTAGACCGAAATTGGCGCGCTACGCTCGTTCGCAGCGGGTCGACGAACGAGCCACGCCTCGTCGTCCCAGCGCTCCGCGCCGGCACGCGCGACGATCGATGCCGTCGCGGGCGCTCGTTCCGCGGCGAACCCAAACGGGTCCGACTTGAGCGGTAAGAGATTTCCGTACGGACCGAGGAGCTCGTATTTATACGTCGCACCGAGCGCGATCGCGGGCAAAAAGATTTCCCACACGCCGACTTCGGGACGGAAGCGCATCGGGTTACGACGGCCGTCCCACGCATTGAAATCGCCCACGACGGAGACCCTGCGCGCATTCGGCGCCCACACCACGAACGAGATACCCGCGACGCCATCCACGATCGTCGCATGCGCGCCGAATTTCTCGTAGAGCCGGAGATGCTTTCCCTCACCGATCAGGTACACGTCGAGTTCGCCGAGGACGGGGCCGAAACGATATGGATCGTCGACATCGACGATCGCGTCGCCGACCGTCAAACGCAGGCGATACGCGAAGGGCGCGCGCGCACGGACGACTCCGGAGAAGAAGCCGGCTTCATCGATGCGCTCGAGTTGCGCGACGACGCTTCCCGTCGCCGCCTCGAGGAGATCGACGCGCGATGCATGTGGGGCGAACGTGCGCACCGTGAGGTCGCCCTTTGCGTCGCCCGGGTGCATGCCGAGGATCGAAAATGGGTCGCCGTGGTCGCCGCGTACGATCGCCGCGATCGCATCCTTAGCGAGCACCGGCGATCTCCGTGCGGGCTTCGAGGATGTTGCGGATGCCTTCGAGCGGGATTCGCACCCACGCCGGCCGATTTGCGAGCTCGTAGGACATCTCGTAGAAAGCTTTCTCCAAAATGAAGAGATCGAGGAGTTGCTCCGCCATCGCCGGATCGGCGGGGTAGGAACGCGCGCCGACGATCGTCTCCCGGTAGCCCGCGAGGTACGCTTCGACGCTCCGGCGTTCCCAATCGCGCGCGAGTGGTTCGAGCGCGCTCGTATCCTCGGCGCGGTCGCTCGTCGATCCGCGTAACGCGGCCACGGCCGCGTAGTTGATCGAGCGCAACATGCCCGCGACGTCGCGTAGTGGCGACGATTTCTTCCGCCGCTCCGCGAGCGGACGTCCGGGCTCGCCTTCGAAATCGACGATCATGAAGTCGTCCGCCAGGACGAGCACCTGGCCGAGGTGATAGTCGCCGTGGTAGCGCGTCTTCACGATATTCAAACTCGCGCTTTGCGAAAGCGCGAGGCCCGTGAAGAGATTTTCGCGCGCATCGATCAGCGTCTTCGCGAATTCGCGCACGTCGGTCGGAACGCGGTCGAGTTCGCGTTCGAGTGCGTCGAGCGCGGTGTCGGCGCTCTCACGCGCCTGCGCGACCCATGCATCGAGGTCCGCCTGCGTGACGGGCTCCGGTTCGAAATCCGGATCGCCCGTGGACGTTGCGAACGCGCGATGCAACTCTGCCGTGCGGATGCCGAGTCGGCGCGCTCGCCGTACGAAGATCTCGTGGTAGTCGGAGGGCTGCGGGACGTCGCCGCTCTGTGGCGCGATTTCCTGGCTCGCATTCATGTCTTTGTTTCGGTCGAAGAAGCGCTCGAGGTATGCGATCGTCACACCCCACCCGTCGCCTTGACTCTCGACGAACTGCTGCACGATCGCGAGCGATGTGGATGTGCCGTCCTCCGCCACATACTCGAGAGACCCATACAGTGGCGGCGTGTTCGCATAACCGACCGACGCGAGGAAACGCGCGACTTCGAGCTCCGGTTGCGGACCCGCATGGATCTTCCGATAGCCTTTGAGCGCGATCCGCTCGTCGATGACCACGGACGTGTTGCTTTGCTCGACGTCCATCCGTCGCACGAGCGGCTCGGCCGGAAGTTCGAGTGCGAGCAGCGCCTCGGTCGGCGATGCGCGGAACGTTCCGCCACGCATCGATGGGATCGACGTACCCTTGCGGACGTCGTCAAGAAGCCCGAGGACGAACGCGTCGACCGCGAAACCATCGACGAGGACGCCGCTATGCGGACCCGTCCGCGTTCGCGCGAGCGTCCCGCGTGCGAGCGCCGCCGAACGCTCGTCGTACGTCGTCTCGTCCGCAATCACAACCGGAACGAAGTACGCATTCGAGGCCTGCACCATCGCGAGGAAGCACGACGCGCCGCGACTCTCGAAGCGAGCGGTGTCGATCAGCGCAGCCCGATCGAACTTCGTACCCTTCTCCGCGAACCAGCGTTGCTGCGGCATATATGCCGGGAGCACGTCGCTCTCGAACATCTCGAGCGAGCGTCCGCCGATCGACGTGACCATGCCGTCTCGCGGGAGCACGAGCGTCGTGAGCTCGGGGAGCTGTCCCGGAAGGTCGGCTTCCCACGCAACGCCCTGCGCCGTCTCTGAAAGCAAAAACCAGTAGAAGCCGTGTCCCGGGAGCGTGATCACGTAGCGCTCGTTACCGATCGTCTGAAACGGGCTCCAGCCCACCATCTCGATCGGCACGCGACCCTTGAACGCGGAGAGATCGAGCGCCACTTGTTGTGCCGAGCGCGCGAGGTTGGCGACGCACAACACCACGTCGCCATCGAGTTCTCGCGTGTAGGCGATCACCTTGCGATTGGCGGGGCGCAGAAACGCGAGCTTGCCGCGCCCGAACGCCTTATAACCTTGACGCACGGCGATCAGCTTGCGCATCCAATTGATCAGCGAACCCGGACTGCGCCCCTGCGCTTCCACGTTGACGCTCTGGTAGCCGTAGACCGAGTCCATGATCGGCGGCAGAAAAAGGCGCGCGGGATCGGCTCGCGAGAAACCGCCGTTGCGATCGATCGACCACTGCATCGGCGTTCGCACGCCGTCGCGGTCGCTCAGGTAGATGTTGTCGCCCATGCCGATCTCGTCGCCGTAATACACGATCGGCGTGCCGGGCATCGAGAGCAAGAGTCCCGTGAGCAACTCGATCCGGCGGCGATCGTTCTCCATGAGCGGAGCCAGGCGTCGACGGATGCCGACGTTGATGCGCGCGCGCGGCTCGGAGGCGTAGATGCGATACATGCTATCGCGTTCGCGGTCCGTCACCATCTCGAGCGTCATCTCGTCGTGGTTGCGCAAGAAGATCGCCCATTGGCAGTTCTCGGGAATCTCGGGCGTCTGCCGCATGATGTCGATGATCGGATAGCGATCCTCTTCCGCGATCGCCATGAACATCCGCGGCATGAGCGGGAAGTGGAACGCCATGTGGCACTCGTCGCCGTCGCCGAAATATTGGCGCACGTCCTCGGGCCACTGATTCGCTTCCGCGAGAAACACGCGGCCTTCGTATTCGCTATCCAGCACGGAGCGGAGCGTCTTGATGACCGCGTGCGTTTCGGGCAAGTTCTCGTTCGAGGTGCCCTCGCGCTCGCACAGATACGGCACCGCGTCGAGGCGTAGCCCGTCCACACCCATATCGAGCCAGTAGCGCATCACGTTGAGGATCGCTTCGATCACGCGCGGATTCTCGAAATTGAGGTCCGGCTGATGGGAGAAGAAGCGATGCCAGTAGTACTGCGACGCGACCGGATCCCACGTCCAATTCGAGGTCTCGGTGTCCGTGAAGATGATGCGCGTGCCCGCGTACTTCTTGTCGGTATCGCTCCACACGTAGAAGTCGCGCCAGACGGAGCCCGGCCGCGCGCGGCGCGCGCGTTGGAACCATGCGTGTTGATCCGAGGTGTGGTTGATCACGAGCTCGATCAGCACGCGAATGCCGCGCTCGTGCGCCGCTCGCACGAACGCGCGGAAATCGTGCATCGTTCCGTACGCCGGATTGATCGCACGATAGTCGGCGATGTCGTAGCCGTCGTCGCGCATGGGCGAGGGAAAGAACGGCAAGAGCCAGATGCACGTGGCGCCGAGATTCTTGATGTAGTCGAGTTTCTGCGTCAAGCCCGCGAAATCGCCGATGCCGTCGTCGTTCGAATCGTAGAAGGCTTTGACGTGCACCTGATAGATGACGGCGTCTTTGAACCAGAGCGGGTCGCTATCGTTCACGGCGTGGCGTCGGCTTTCGGAAGCGTCAGGCGAAAGATGGCGGCGGGATTGGTGGCCGGATCGAGGCGCCAGCGATGCGGCGACCCGCGCCACACATGCCGCGTGGCGCCGAGCAATTCCTCGACGTCGTAGGGCTCGTCGTCCGCGATCCCGAGGTCTCCCGTGGGAAGCCACAGCACCGGATCGTGCGCCGCGAGCGGATCGAGGTTCACCGCGATCAGGAGCACGTTGTCGCCGCTGCGCTTGCCGTAGAAGAGCACCGCATCGTCGTCGGCGCGATAGAACGTGACGTTGCGCCAGTCGTGCAGCGCGGGGTTCTCGCGACGGATGCGATTGACGTTCGCGATCTCCGGCACGATGTTGCCCGGCGCCGTCCAATCGCGGACGCGAATTTCATATTTCTCGGAGTTTGCGTACTCTTCGGTCCCGGGAAGCGCCTCGTTCTCGCAGAGTTCGTAGCCGCTGTAGATACCGTACGCACTGGAGAGCGTCGCCGCGAGGACGAGCCGGATCAGAAACGCGGGGCGACCCGCGTGGAGGTACGGCGCCAGAATGTCCGGCGTATTGGGCCACAGATTCGGCCGGTAGAACTCCGCCATCTCCGTGTATGCGAACTCCGAGACGAATTCGGTGAGCTCCGCCTTCGTGTTGCGCCACGTGAAGTACGTGTACGATTGCGAGAAGCCGACCTTGGCGAGTTCGTTCATCACTTTGGGGCGCGTGAACGCTTCGGCGAGGAAGATCGTTCCGGGATAGGTCGCGCGCACGTCCGCGATCATCCACTCCCAAAACGCGAACGGTTTCGTATGCGGGTTGTCG
>Ga0116226_10002282_pt1 | contig 16626 bp, 13 predicted proteins | sample S1TSphfallax_FD_89692 | JGI IMG/M metagenome (GOLD analysis project Ga0116226, IMG submission 89692) | Host-associated microbial communities from peat moss isolated from Minnesota, USA - S1T2_Fa - Sphagnum fallax MG | ecosystem: Host-associated > Plants > Peat moss > Unclassified | place: USA... | reverse complement strand
CCAACGGCCAGCCTGGCTAGGGGCCGCTTCACGCGGCCAGCCCAGCGCCGAATACCGCGCGCAGCAAATCCTGCCAGGCCGCCTTCTGGCTTGGCTCCCCCGGCGTATCGGGATCGTGCGCGCCCAGCGCCGCCAGCACGCCGGCTGCATCCTGCGTGCGCCATACGTCCTGCCAGCGCGGCAATCCATCTTCCGCCCGCAAATGCCGCACGCAGGTCATGAAGCCCTCATCCCGCAATTCATAGATTCGGACATCGGACCATTCGTCGCGCAGGCCGGCGCGCACCGCCTCGCTGTTATTCGCGCGCAGCAATTCGCGCCCCAGGAACGCGGCGGGCCGCCGCCCATGGCGCGGCAGCACCATCCAGATGAAGCCATCGCCCGGCAAAGGCTCGGCGAACTCCATTGGCCGCTTGCCGAACACCTCGCATAACCGCTCATCCGGCAGCATCATCACCAACTGCGCCCTTGCGTGCGTTACCCTACATTTCCGTCTCCAGCCGGAACAGAACTTCGCCGACCAACACACGATATTCGCGCGTCAGCCGCTCTGCCCTGTCACGCAGCGAAGCGGCTTTCAGGGCCACCGCCGCCACGCTCACCCGTGTGTCGGAAACGTCGAAATCCGCGCTCAGATCGAATGCAGGATCGAACGTCTCCAGCCAGTTCGCGGCCGCATCCGCAGTATCGAACAGCATGGCCCGGTGAACACCTGCTTCCGTCCCGCTCGCGGCCATAAAGCGTACGGCGACGGCCACGGCGCCATCTTCGGCCCGGTAGATCGCCAGTTCGTGCCATAGCATGGAGCCCTGGCACCGGCTGCTGCCTTCGGCCATCAGCTGGGCATGCAGCCGTACCGGCTTGCCGCCGCTATTGCGCAACACCACCAGGGGCAGATCGCTGCCCCTGCCCAAAAATCCCGGCAGTTTCACCATGTTTGGCGCCGAAGGCACCGAAACGGCCTCCGGATCGATGCCCCGCGTCGCGGCCATCGGATATGCAACAGACATCGCCGCCTCCCTCAACCGATCCGGTACGAACGATCGGCCAAAACCCGCTTGTTACGAGACCGCGCCTAACCTAGCTGCGGGACGTTGCCGAAAGGTTAAACCCCCGCCAAGCACACCCCCAAAGGACTCAAAAGTTTTTTGCTTCTTTTTTTCAAAAAAGAAGTGCTTTTTCCTTCTCCTTCCTATTTCCCCTATAACCCCAGCCTAACTGACTTTGCCGCACGGGGGGGGATTGCCGGAACGCATGCATACCACAGCATCAGGCCAAGTGCCGTGGTGGCGCGGCGCCGTCATCTACCAGGTCTATCCGCGCAGCTTCGCCGACAGCAACGGCGACGGCATCGGCGATCTCCCGGGCCTCACCGCCAGGCTCGACTACATTGCCGGCCTCGGTGTCGACGCGATCTGGCTGTGTCCCGTTTTCACGTCGCCGCAGAAAGATTTCGGCTACGACGTTGCCGACCACCTGGCCATCGATCCCATCTTCGGCACGCTCGGCGATTTCGATGCCATGCTCGCCCGCGCCCACGCGCTGGGCCTGCGCGTGATCATCGATCAGGTCTGGAGCCATAGCTCGGACCAGCATCTGTGGTTCCGGCAAAGCCGCGCCGCCCGCAACGGCCCCCACGCGGACTGGTATGTCTGGGCCGATCCGCGGCCGGACGGCACGCCCCCCAATAACTGGCTTTCCGTGTTCGGGGGCGCCGCCTGGAGTTTCGAGCCCCGCCGGCGGCAATATTACCTGCACCATTTCCTGGCCCACCAGCCGCAGCTGAACCTGCACAACCCGCTGGTGCAGGATGCGCTTCTGCGCGTGGGCAAATTCTGGCTCGATCGCGGCGTCGACGGGTTTCGGCTCGACGCGCTCGATTTCTTCACCCACGATGCAACGTTACCGAACAACCCCGCCGCCCCCCCGGCCGCCGTGCCACCCGCCAAGCTGTTTGGCCGCCAAATCCATTTGCACGACATGATGCAGCCGGAGACCCATGTTTTCTTGGCCCGCATCCGCGCGCTGATGGAGGGCTATCCCGGCACCGTCACGCTCGGCGAAGTTTCCAGCCAGGATGGCGCATTCGATCGCTGCCGCGCTTACACCGAAGGGTCGGCCGAGCTGCACATGGCCTATACGCTGCGGCCCTCGCGCGAAAAATTCGATTGGGCCGGCATGCGCGCGCTCGCCGCCGAAGCGGCGCGCGAGGGCGGCTGGCTGTGCTGGTCGTTCAGCAACCATGATGTGGAACGCGCTCTCAGCCGCTGGAACCCGCAAGCGGATATGGAACCGGATCCCCGCTTCGCCCGGCTGCTGATGGCGTTCCAGCTCAGCCTGCGCGGCAGCGTGCTCATATACCAGGGCGAGGAGCTCGGCCTCACCGAAGCCGAGCTCGACCTGGACGAGTTGAAGGACCCGTTCGGCATCGCGCTCTGGCCCGAATTTCGGGGCCGCGACGGCAGCCGCACGCCGATGCCCTGGCAGGCCGAGGCCGCCCATGGCGGCTTTTCTACCGGCACGCCCTGGCTGCCGATGCCCGATACGCACCGCAAACGCGCCGTCGATGCGCAGGAGCGCGACACGGCCGGGCTGCTGCACGATTGGCGCCGCTTCCTCGCCTATCGCCGCCAGCATCCGGCCCTCATCCACGGGGGGCTCAGCCTGCTGGACCTTCCGGCCCCGCTCGTCGGCTTCATCCGTGCGGACGCGGACGAACGCGTCATATGCCTGTTCAATCTCTCCGCGAGCCCCGTGGAAATCCCCCAATCCTTCGAGCGGGCGCCCCGCATGCTTCCGGCATTTGGGACGTGTTTTGTGGCGGAGGAAGTAAGGAAGCATGTTCTTTTCTGAAGAAAGAACCAAAAGACTTCGACTTCCCATGCCGCTTCCACGTTGCCGGCCAGGGCCTGTATCTTTCCGCAGTTTGGAGGACGTAAAAGTCTTTTGGTTCTTTTCTTCAGAAAAGAACGTCTTCCTTGCTCTTGACCGTGCTCACAAGGGTACGTAACGCCACCTCCCCATGAGCATCGAACCCGAAGCGCTCCGCCGCGCCACCGAACAGGCCGCCATCCTTGCGCAGGCGCTGCCCTTCCTGCGGCGCTATGCGGGCGCCACCATCGTGGTGAAATACGGCGGCCACGCGATGGGCGACCCGGACCTCGCCACGGAATTCGGCCGCGACATCGCGCTGCTGAAGCAGGTCGGCGTCAACCCCGTGATCGTCCATGGCGGCGGCCCGCAAATCAACGCCATGCTCAAGCGCCTGGCCATCAAATCCGAATTCGTAGACGGCCTGCGGGTGACGGATGCCGCCATGGTCGAAGTGGTGGAAATGGTGCTCGCCGGCACCGTGAACAAATATGTCACCGAGCTCATCAACCGCGCCGGCGCGCTTGCGGTGGGCATTTCAGGCAAGGATGGCGGCCTGATCCGCGCCAAAAAACTCACCCGCACGATCATCGATCCCGACAGCCACATCGAACACGTGCTCGATCTCGGTTTCGTGGGTGAGCCCGAACACGTGGATGTGCGGGTGATCCACGCACTGACCGGCAGCGGGCTCATACCCGTGGTGGCGCCCGTGGGCCAGGGCAGCGACGGCCTTACCTACAACATCAACGCGGACGATGCGGCTGGCGCGATCGCCGGCGCCCTGCATGCCACCCGCCTGCTGATGCTGACCGACGTGCCGGGCGTGCTGGACAAGGAGGGCAAGCTGATCGCCGAGATGTCGGTGGCCGAAGCAAAGGCCGCGATTGCGGACGGCACCATCACGGGCGGCATGATCCCCAAAGTGGAAAACTGTTTTGAGGCGCTCGGCTTCGGCGCGAAGGGCTGCGTGATCCTGGATGGCCGCGTGCCCCACGCCGTGCTCCTGGAACTGTTCACCGAAGCGGGGCCGGGCACTTTGATCCATCGTTAGGAAGCAGTTCTTTTCTGAAGAAAAGAACCAAAAGACTTTTGCTTCCTGCGCCGCCGGCAAGATACGAGATCTGGCCGGCATCGCGGAGTTGGCGGAGGAAGTAAAAGTTTTTTGCTTCTTTTTTTCAAAAAAGAAGGCCTTTCTTCCTTCTGACCACCCAGCACAGCCAAATCGGACCCGCCAAGACCCATGACCATCCCCAGCTTGCAACAACAAATCGAAGACCTGTGGGAGCGTCGGGAAACGCTCTCGCCTTCCAGCGGCCCGGCAGACCGCGCCCCGGTGGAGCACGCGCTTGCGGCGCTCGATGCGGGGCGGTTGCGGGTGGCCGAACCTGGGCCCGATGGCTGGGTGGTGCATCCGTGGCTCAAGCAGGCGGTGCTTCTCTCGTTCAGGCTGTCCGCAAACACGATGATGGGCGGCGTTGGCGGGGCGCCGGTGTTCGACAAGGTGGCGCAAAAATTTGCGGGCTGGGATGAGGCGGCTTTTGCGGCGGCCGGGTTTCGCGCCGTGCCCGGCGCCGTGGTGCGCCGCTCGGCCTATGTGGCGCCGGGGGTGGTGCTGATGCCGTGCTTCGTGAATGTCGGCGCCTATGTGGGCGCTGGCACGATGATCGACACGTGGTCTACCGTGGGCAGTTGCGCGCAAGTGGGCGCGCGATGCCACATCAGCGGCGGCGTGGGGCTCGGCGGCGTGCTGGAACCGCTGCAGGCCGGGCCCGTGATCATCGAGGACGATTGTTTCATCGGCGCGCGCTCGGAAGTGGCCGAAGGCGTGGTGGTGGAGCGCGGCAGCGTGATTTCCATGGGCGTGTTCCTGGGCGCATCGACCAAGATCATCGACCGCGCAACCGGCGAGATATTTTACGGCCGCGTGCCCAGTTATTCGGTGGTGGTGCCGGGAACCTTGCCGGGGCGTGCGCTGCCGGACGGCACGCCCGGGCCCGGACTTGCGTGTGCGGTGATCGTGAAGCGGGTGGATGCGCAAACCCGGGGCAAGACGGCGATTAACGAGCTGTTGAGGGATTAGGCAAGGGAGTGTTCTTTTCTGAAGAAAAGAACCAAAAGACTAATACTTTCCCCGCCATTTCCACGTTCCGGCCAGGTCCCGTATGTTGCCGCGTGCACAAGAAATAAAAGTCGTCTGGTTCTTTTCTTCAGAAAAGAACGCCTTCCTTTCCCAGCGGACCAAGTAGCCCATGCATCTCCTCACGCCGCACGGCAGCGTCGTATGCCTGCCCGATGCCACCGGCAATTTCAAACACCATCCACTGCCGCTGGATAGTGAGGCACCCCTGCCGCTTGATCTGCCCACGGAGTTCCTGGATGCGGGCGGCCGCGATCCGATCCTGGGCTCCGTGCGGCTACAGCCGGCGTCCCGATCCGGCGCGTTCCATCTGCAGCGCGATGGACTGTTCATGTGCGCGGAAATCCCGAGCCGGCGCATCGTGTTCGATCGCGTGCGGGCCGACCGGTGGGAGACGTTCCTGCCCATCGAGCCCGCCGATCTTGCCGATCTGCAGCAGATCCTGCGGCACCGCTGGATCGAACGGGCAACGAGGCGGGTGATCCGGCGCAGTGCCCTGAAACTCACGCAAGATTTCACGCTGCAGCTTGGCGACACGATTTTTGACCTGACACAAAAACTTGGGCTGTTTGTGACGGAGCGGGGGCCGGGTGGGGAGGCGATGCGCCTTCTGCTGCCACGCGGCGGCCGGAGCTTGGAACTGGTGATTGCGGAACCACGCAGTTCCGCCCTGCTGAACACGGCGATCTGGCCGGTGCGCGCGCGCCGAACCGCGGAACTTCTCACCATTGCCGTGCATCGGCACATCAATGGCGTGGAGCCGACACAGGAGATACTGGAGCGCGACACGGCGTTTCTGGAAGCACGCCGCGGCGCTGCCGGCCTTGAAGATCTGCTGGAGCTTTATACAGACGACAATAACGCTGGCGCCTCGCAAGCAGGCGCGCCGGCCGCGATTGCCACCGGACTTCTACCAACTCCTGACGGCTCCGCCGACACACTTCATCCGATTATTCCCCTTGGGATCACCTGCATAACGGCATGCGTGGTCCGCCAGGCGGGATTGATGCCGTTCCCACTGCCGTTCAACTGGCTGGAAACCAGCCCCGCCATGGTGCGCCATTGCCTGGAAACGGATTTCGAGATCCTGCTCGATCGCAGCTATTATCAGAGCCTGGCGGGATTGGCGCAGGAGGGCGAGCCCAAGGAAGGCTGTGCCCATAGCTACTACCAGCAAGAATTCGGACTGCGAAGGGTTTTCAACCATATCGATCCGACCAACGACGCGGCCTACCGTTACGTCCAAACCTGCGTCGACCGCCTGCGCGCGCTCATGGCCTCCACAGCGCCAAAACTTTTCGTGCAATGCCGCTGGGCGGATGGCGCCACCAGGGAGGATTTCAGAAAAACGTCTGATTTGCTCGATAGTCTCACAAACTCCGCGGCACTGCTGCAAATCGAAATCCTGGACGCGGATTTTCGTCTTGCAGCGCCGTTGCTTTCGGTTGCAGCCCGCAAGGGGCGGCACGTTCTCTATGGCCTGCAGCCCACATCCCATATGGGCGGCGAATTTTTTCGGGCGGATATCGATAACGCATTCCTGGGCTGGCTCATTGTGAACCACGCCCGCCAGAAGATCGGAACCGAAACGGATGCGGCCGCCGCGGGTGCCGCACGCGGCGCCGGCATCGATCAATTCGGTTTCGACAGGACGAAAGAAACCCTTGTAACGCTCGAAAACGCCAATGCCAGCCTCGCCCGTTTTCTGGCTACCGCCGAGATAGCACCTCGCTTCAGCTTCGGCATGTTCGATCGCGCCGCTATCGGTGCGCACGTACACGGCGAAGCCTGCCTCGTGGAGATCACCCATAATCTGCAAGCCGAGCCTTCCGTCACGCTCCGCTTCGCAGAGGATCATCCGCTCGACTGGACGATCATGCACCGATCCCTCTCCCTGATCAGCCTGATCGATGCCATGCTCCGCAATACCCATGTATCAGGCTCACGTTTCCTCGCGGAGATAGGCGATGCCGGCTATCTGCGCAGCGTGTCCTTCTGCTCCAAAGCCGCCGATTGCTGCCTGGTGCCGGATTCGGATTTCGTCTCCAGCGGCGGCTACCGCGATATGCGTGATCTGGTGGCGACGCGCGGCATCCCCTGGGCCGAGCGCACGCCGAAGGCGTTTTGGCGCGGGAGTACCACGGGGATCAGGCGCAAGGCGCCGCCGCCGGATGGCGAGGCGGATGATTTCACGTGGCTGCCGCGGCTCGATCTATGCCGGCGCGCGCGCGATTCGGCGGCATCCGCGAACTACGATGTTGGGATCAGCAATATCTGCCAGATCGACGAGCCGCATTTGGTGGCCCGCATCGAGGCGGCGGGGCTGTGCCGCCCCCCAGCGCCGCGCGAAACATTTTTGGGCTTCAAGGCAATCCTGGTGATCGACGGCAACAGCAATCCTTGGAGCGCGCTATTCTGCGCGCTGCTGACGGGGGCCTGCGTTCTGCTGGTGAAATCGCCGGGCGGATACCGGCAATGGTATTACGACAAGCTGAAGCCGCTCGTGCATTTCATCCCCGTGGCATCCGATCTGCGCGATCTCGATCGCGTGGTGAACTGGGTGCTGAATAACGACGATGCCGCGCAGGCCATTGGGGAGGCGGGGCGCAAATTTGCGGAGAAGCTGACGTTGGAGGTGGCGATGGAGGATGCGGCGGAAAGGCTGCGGGATTGGATTGGCAAGGCAAGGGTTTAGGAAGCGTGTTCTTTTCTGAAGAAAAGAACCAAAAGACTTTTATGTCCTGCTGGCGCAACATGAGGGGACCCCGCCTTTCAAGATGAGGCCCGCAACGTGGAACCCGCGGGAAATAAAAGTTTTTTGCTTCTTTTTTTCAAAAAAGAAGTCTTCCTTCCTTATCACTTTGCTGCAACGCGGTTGAACGTTGCCACGGCCGCCCCCAAAGAAGAGCTTCGGGAAAAACCCTCCGGAGCTCTCATGGACACCAACGTTACCGCCGACACCGCCGATCTCTTCGCGCCGGTTCGGATGGGCCCGCTTACGCTGCCGAACCGCATCGTGATGGCCCCGCTCACCCGCAGCCGGGCCGCCGCCGGCGGCGTGCAGGGCGAGATGAACGCGCGATACTATGCGCAACGCGCCTCTGCCGGGCTGATCGTGAGCGAGGCCACCAATATCTCGCCGCAAGGCCGCGGCTACGCCTACACGCCAGGCATCTTTTCCAGCCAGCAAGTGGCCGGCTGGCGCATGGTGACGGAGGCCGTGCACGCCGCCGGCGGCCGCATCGTGTGCCAGCTTTGGCATGTGGGCCGCATCAGCCACCCCGATCTGCAAGCCGCCTACGCGCTGCCGGTGGCACCTTCCGCGCTGCAGCCTCAGGGCGCGGCGTTCACCGAAAACGGCATGCTGCCGCATGTGCGCCCGCGCCCGCTGCGCACCGATGAAATCCCCGGCCTGGTCGGCGATTACGCCCACGCCGCACGCTGCGCCAAGGAAGCCGGCTTCGATGGCGTGGAAATCCACGCCGCCAACGGCTACCTGATCGATCAATTCCTGCGCACCGGCACGAACCACCGCACCGATGCCTATGGTGGCAGCGTGGAAAATCGCGTGCGCCTGCTGGTGGAGGTGACGCAGGCCATCACCGCGGTATGGGGCGCCGACCGCGTGGGCGTGCGGTTCGCCCCCACCAGCGGCGCCAACGACATATCTGATGCCGATCCGCAAACCACCTTCGGGGTTGCCGTAGAACACATGAGCCGCCTCGGCCTCGCCTTCATCCACGTGATCGAAGGCCAGACCCAGGGGCCACGTGATTCGATCCCCGGGTTCGATTTCGGCGCCCTGCGGCGCGCGTTCGGCGGCCTCTATATGGCCAATAACGGGCTCACGCTCGACCTTGCGGTGCAAGCGCGCCGGCAGAACACCGCCGATCTCTTCGCCTTCGGCCGCCTCTATATCAGCAATCCCGATCTGGTGGAGCGGCTTCGCACCGGCGCGCCCCTGGCCCCGCTGCCCGCACGCGATTTTCTCTATGGCGGCTCCGAACACGGCTACACGGACTATCCCCGGGCAGACGGCTCGGTGTAGGTCGTCGGCTATCGGTCGTCGGTCGTCGGACTTGCCTTCTTGGCCATCCCGGACCCCGGCGACCGGCGACCGACGACCGAAAGCTGACGACCGACCATGACCTATCTGCACGCCATCCTGATCGCCATCCTGCAAGGCGCGACCGAACTGTTTCCGGTCAGTTCCCTGGGCCACGCGGTGATCGTGCCGGCCTTGCTCGGATGGCATCTGGATCAGCACGCCCCCGTGTTCCTGCCGTTCCTCGTGCTCCTGCATCTCGGAACGGCGGCGGCCCTGCTCGGCTATTTCTGGCGCGATTGGTGGGAACTCGCGATCGGCGTGCTGGGGTTCTCCGGCCCGCAACGCGGGCGGGAAAGCCGCTACATCCTCGTGCTGCTGGTGATCGCCACCATCCCCGCCGCCGTGCTGGGCGCGGCCCTGGAACACCAGATTCGCAAACTGTTCGAAACGCCGCTCACCGCCTGCGTTTTTCTGGCGCTGAACGGGGTGCTGCTGCTGGCGGGCGAAAAATTGCGGCGCCGCGTGCCGGCGGGCGGGCCCGCCCGGCCGTTGGCAACACTGAGCATTGCCGATGCGCTCGCCATCGGTCTGTGGCAGTGCCTGGCGTTGCTGCCCGGCATTTCACGCTCGGGCGCCACCATCACCGGCGGCCTGCTGCGCGATCTGGACCACGAAGCCGCCGCACATTTCTCCTTTCTGATCGCAACGCCAGTGATCCTGGGCGCAACCGCCCTGGAAGTGCCGAAATTTTTGCACGCGCACGTGCCGGCGGGCACGCTGCAGATGGCAGGGGTGGCCGCCTGTGTCGCCGGCTTCGTGGCGCTGGCGAGCACGGCCTTTCTGATGCGTTATTTTGCGCATACCGACAAATGGGCGCTGAACCCGTTCGCGTATTACTGCATACTGGCGGGGGTTGGGGCTGGTATTTGGTTGTATGTAGCATAGGAAGACTCTTCTTTTCTGTAAAAAAGAAGCAAACGACTTTTACCTCCTGCGCCGGTTGCACGTAACGGGCAACCGGCGGGAAAATAAAAGTCTTTTGGTTCTTTTCTTCAGAAAAGAACTCTTCCTTCCTTCTTCCCGACATTGCGAAAGAGTGCAGGCCCCCATGAACATCGCAAAAAAATGGCCGCTTCTGCTGCTGCTCGGCGCCGCCGCAACCCTGCCCCCCGCCGCCACGCCCTATTCGCGCATGGACCTGCCCTGGTGGCGCGAGCGATTTGAGGCAAAGCAGGCGGAGCTGCGCGCCGCGCGCGGCCATGTCGATCTGCTATGGCTGGGCGACAGCATCACCCAGGATTTCGAATTCGCTGCTTTCGGGCCGGTGTGGCAGCGCTTTTACGGCGGCCGCAACGCCATCAATCTGGGCTTCAAGGGCGACGCAACCGCGCACCTGCTCTGGCGCATCGAGCATGGCGAGCTCGACGGCATCCATCCGAAGCTCGCGATCATCCTGATCGGCGCGAATAATTTCGGCCATCTGCATTGGCCGGCCGCACCCACGCTGATGGGAATCGAAACCATCATCGCCACCCTGCACGCCCGCTTGCCGACCACCAAAATCCTGTTGCTCGGCGTTCTGCCCAGCATCCGCAGCACCTGGGTGGACGAAAACACGCAACTGCTCAACCGCGCGCTGGCGGAGCGCTACGGCAGCGGCGCCGACGCCCTCGTGACCTACCAGGACCTCTCGCCTCTGTTCCTCACCGCCGGCCGCGTGGATCCATCACGCTTCATCGATCCCACTCTGACCCCGCCCGCCCCGCCGCTCCATCCAACAGCACAGACGCAAGCGCGCATGGCCGAAGCGATCGAGCCGGTGGTGAGCCGTGTGCTGGGGGACCGCGCCAGAACGCTGCCGTAATACCGCCCGCCATAGGTAGAAAAGCATTTGTGTTTTTAAAAAAAGAAGCAAAAAACTTTTGATTGTTTAGGCTGCATCTTGGGGCGCGCGGAAACCAGGATACAAAAGTTTTTTGGTTCTCTTTTCACAAAAGAACTTACTCGCTTACTTGTTGTTAAGTATTCGCTCGCCAGGAACACCGGTGTAGTCTATTGATCACCGACTCGCGCATAAGTGGTAATTTTTTTCAAATAAAACTTTCTAATTACATCAATAAAATTGCTTACACGTGACGTTTTGCCTTGACAACTTAATATTGCCGAGACTACTCGTGAATTATTACGCGGGGGCGTAAGCGAGCTCGTATTCATGTGTAATCTTCCTATTCTTCGGTGGTGTTTTTGAGCACGTGTCGTTGCGCTACGGCCTGAACGGCTGTTCGTGCCGTGTTTGAACATAAGCATCGATTGCAACTCGGAGAACGGCACCTTTACCGATGCGCCGCTGTTTCCGCGCAATGGACGACCATGCACGCAACGGCTTGGCGCCTGTGCGGTGCAGCAACGTTTGCGATAGATTTTCTCAGGACAGGACGGTTCATCGATGATAGAGAGTGGTTGTTCAGGTTTCAAAATGCGGATCGCGAGGCAGCGCCGGCTCAAGTCCGGCACCGCGTGGATTGCTGCCTTGCTCGTTCTCGGCACGGTTTCCTTCGAAACGAAGCTGCATGCGCAAACGCCTGGCGCCCCCTCGTTCATCGAGTTCGAGTCGGGTCTGGTGCGGCCGCTCGCCATATCCCCAGACCATACCAAGTTGTTTGCCGTGAACACGCCCAACGGCACTTTGGAAATATTCAACATATCGTCGTCCGGGCTTACGCCTTTTGCGCGCGTGCCGGTGGGCATGGAACCGGTGGCGGTGGCAGCACTTTCGAATACTGAAGTCTGGGTCGTCAATCATCTCTCGGATAGCGTGAGCGTGGTGACGCTGACCGGCACGCCGCATGTAACCAACACGCTGATCGTAGGCGATGAACCGCGTGATATCGTGTTCGCGGGCTCCCCGGCACAGGCGTTCATAACAACGGCGCATCGGGGGCAGCAGCGCACCGATCCATCGATCGCCCAGGTGCCCGGCGCCGGTGACCCCCAGTTGACAACGCCCGGCATTCCGCGCGCCGACGTATGGGTGTTCAACCCCGCCAATCTCGGCACCACGATGGGCGGCACGCCTGTTCAGATCATGAGTTTTTTCACGGACACGCCGCGCGCCCTGACCGTGAGCCCCGACGGCAACACGGTTTACGTCGCCGGCTTCAAGACCGGCAACCAGACCACAGCCGTGAATGCCGAGCGGCTTTGCCCAAACTTCAACCCGGCCAAAACCTGCAAGCTGGACGACGGCGAAACCGCCGTCGGCGGCCATCTTCCGCCCGGCACAGATTCGACCGGCGAGATCGCGCCGCAGGTCGCGCAAATCGTACAATACAACAATACCACCGGGCACTGGCTGGATCCGGCCGGCCGGATTTTCGATAGCGACGTGTATTTCAGCCTGCCCGACACGGATGTGTTTGCGTTCAACGCAAATACTCTGCAGCAGACGGCGTCGTTCGCGCATGTCGGTACCACGCTGTTCAACATGGCCGTAAACCCGGTGACCGGGCACGTCTACGTCTCCAACAGCGACTCGCATAATCTGACGCGTTTCGAAGGGCCTGGCATTTTCGGCGGCAGCACCGTTCAGGGGCATCTCGCGGAGATGGATATTACGGTGCTGAACGGCACCACCGTCACACCCATTCACCTGAACAAGCAGATCAACTATAGCATTCTGGCGAGCAATCCGTTGTGGGACCCGACGGTTGCGACGCACAGCCTATCGACGCCGACGGACATGCAGGTGAGCTCGGATGGCAACACGCTGTATGTCGCGGCGTTCGGATCGAGCAAGATCGGTGTTTTCAACACGACAGAGCTCGAAAACAACACGTTCAACCCGACGACGCAAAGCTCCGCGTATATCCCGGTGAGCGGTGGCGGCCCGGCCGGCCTCATTCTGGATGAAGGGCGCAATCAGCTATATGTGCTCACCCGCTTCGACGATGCCGTGAAGGTGGTGAGCCTTGCGAACAACGCGCAGACCCAGGCGGTGGCGCTGCCGAATCCCGAGCCTGCTTCGGTGCTGCAGGGGCGGCCATTCCTCTATAGTGCAAGCCTGTCCGGCAACGGCGAAGCCTCCTGCGCGAGCTGCCATATTTTTGGCGACAAGGACGAACTGGCCTGGGATCTGGGCAACCCGGACAATGCCGTCACCACCAGCCCGCTTTCGATCAATCTCGGTGTCACCACCAATATCGGGCTCGCTTTGTTCGGCACGCCGGGGAAGATCAACGGCACCGGGAAGCTGCAAACCTTTCATCCGATGAAGGGGCCGCAAACCACGCAAACCCTGCGTGGCCTTGCGAATGACGGCGCGATGCATTGGCGCGGGGATCGTTCGAACGGGCCCGAAGGTATCAGCGCCACCAGTGAAACGGTGAGCTTCAACAACTTCATCGTCGCCTTCCAAAGCCTGCTAGGGGCAGCAAATGCGCCGACGATCGACCAAATGCAGGAATTCACCAACTTCCAGTTGCAGGTGGTGATGCCACCCAATCCGGTGCGCGCGCTGAATAACAGCCTCAATACCACGCAGCAGGAAGGGAAAAACTTCTTTGGCGGCACGCAGCCGGCGGACGGCATCAATCTTGGCCCGCTCGGCAACGGGCTGGTTGGCCAACTGAACTTTACCTGCAATGGCTGCCACGTGTTGAATCCGGCGCTGGGCCAATTCGGCACCGGCACCAACGCGAGCTTCGAAGGTATCGATCAGATCTTCAAGGTTCCGCAACTGCGCAACATGTATGACAAGGTGGGCATGTTCGGCATGGCGCCGACGCATTTCTTCGAGGACAGCACGAACGGCCCCCAGGGCCCGCAGGTGCGCGGGTTCGGGTTCACGAACGAAGGTTCCGTGGACACGATGGATCGTTTCTTTCATGCCCTCGTCTTCAACCAGCCCGAGTTGCTCACCGGATTTCCCGCGCTCGACCCAGAGCCCACGCGGCAGCAAGTCGAGCAATACATGCTCGCCTTCGACAGCGATCTGGCACCGATCGTGGGCCAGCAAGTCACCGTCAACAGCGCCAATCTTGCCGGCGCCACCCCTCGGGTAGCTCTGATCCAGCAGCTTGCGGGCACGCCCTTCACCTCCAAGATTTTGGGCGGCAAAGTAACGGAATGCGATCTGGTTGCGACTTATGTTTATCAGGGTGCGGGCGTAAGGCTGCTGTATAACCCGCCGACCGGTGTCTATGTCGGCTACGTGAATGGCAGCCCGGCGTTCAGCGTGCAGCCCTCCCAGTTGTTCGAGTTCTCTCAGACGGCCGGCCAGGAAGTAACGTTCACGGCGGTTCCGCCAGGGTCGGGCCTGCGTATCGCAACCTCGAACTGATTTGCGCTGCGCCGGTCGCACAACCGTGCAACCGGCGCAGGACGTAAAAGTTTTTTGCTTCTTTTTTTCAAAAAAGAAGGCCTTCCTGTTTTATGTTATCCAGCACCCGTTCGGCTCGTGTTGCCGCCTCTCCCGAGAGCGGCAGCACAGGGCGCGGCGGCCAAGCATGGGCGATGCCGGCCAGCGAAGCAGCCAGATGCACCACGCGATAGCTTCCATAGGTTCGGAACAACTCCCATAGCGGCTCCAGGCTCACGTTCAATTGGCGCACCTCATCGGCTTGGCCATCCGCCTGTGCCGCGCGCGCCAGGCGCATACAGATGCCGGGATAGAGTCCGGCCAACACGCTGTACCATGCGTCGCCCCCTGCCAGCAGCGCTTCGCCGGCATTCCAATCGACGCTGAAGCCGACCGAGAAGCCCGGCGGCACCCGGCTGCGGAGCGCATCGAGCACGGCGCCGGCTTCGCCGGCTGCGGGTGCGGGGGTCTTCACCGCCACCACCGCCGGAAGCAGGGCGAGCCGGCCGACCAGATCCGGTGTGAACGAAAAATGCGTGGTGGTCGGGTTATTGTAGATGCAGAGCGGGAGCCCGGCCTCCGATACGGCGCGGAAATGCTGATAGACTTCGTGCTCCAGCAGCGGCGTGTAGGATACGGGCGCGAGCAACCCCGCCTGCGCCCCGGCCTCTCCGGCATCCCGCGCCAATGCCACCGCCTCATCCGTCCGAATGGCGCCGATACCCACCAGAAGTGGCACGCGCGCTCCGATGCATGCCACGGCGGCCCGCACGGTGCGGCGCCGTTCTGCACGCGAGAGATAGGCGTAGGAGCCGGTGCTGCCGAGCAGCCCGATCTGGTCCACGCCGGCGTCGACGAGGCGCAGCAGGAGATGCTGCAGGGTATCGGTATCGACATGCCCGCGATCGTCCATGGGCGTGATCGGGAAGGCGCATAGGCCCGAGATTGGTTGCACGGCGATCGCTCCAAGCAAGGAAAGAGTGTTCTTTTCTGAAGAAAAGAACCAAAAGACTTTTACTTCCGGGGCCAGTGGAACGATACCGGCAGGGCCGGCGACGTTGGGCGGCGGAGAAGTAAAAGTTTTTTGCTTCTTTTTTTCAAAAAAGAAGGCCTTTGCTTGATAATGAGGTTCCTCACCGACTTTGCCGATCAGGCGGTGGTGCTGCCGGTGGCGGCTACGGTGCTGGTGGTTTTGCTGGCGCTCGGCTGGCGGCGCGGGGCGGCGGCCTGGGCGCTGAGCGTGGGTGGGGTGCTGGGCGTGATGCTGGTGCTGAAGCTGATCACCTTCGCCTGCGGGTGGCGGGTGCCCTGGACGGGGCTTGCGAGCCCCAGCGGCCATACGGCGGCTGCGGCGGTTGTTTATGGCGGGCTGCTCGCGTTGTTGGTGCCGCGCGGATTGGGCGGCACGCTGGTGGCGGCACTGGCCGGCGGCGTGGTTGCGCTGATATTCGGGCTGACGCGGCTGGCCCTGCAGGTGCATACGGTGCCGGATGTGATCGTGGGTGCCGCCGTTGGCGTGGTGGGGGCGGTGCTATTGCGCAAGCTTGCGGGCGACCGGCCAGCAACGTTGTCCTCGCCACGTCTTGCAGTGGCGGCCTGCGTCGTGATGCTGCTGTTTCATGGCCATCGGCTGGAGGCCGAAACGCGCATCCGCTGGCTGGCGCTGGATGTGTGGCCGCTGAGCGCGTGCCGGCCAGGTCCCGTATCGTAAAACCGGCGCAGGACATAAAAGTCTTTTGGTTCTTTTCTTCAGAAAAGAACACTTTTACTGCCCCTGCCTTAAATGAACTGCCCCCGCAAAAACCCCAGCGCCGGCAGCGGCCGCCACGATTTTGGCACATCCGCGCGCCGGATCGGCGCCACGCTATAACGCGGCACCGGCTGCTTGCTGGTTTTGATAAACCCCGAATAGGCACTGACTTGCTGTTCGCGCCAGTTGCGATCCGCGAGTGCTGCGGTGCGGTTCGGGTAGATGTCGGCAATGCGATCCGTTTTGCCGAGGGAAGCAACAACCGCCCAAAGCGTATCATCGCGTGTGGCGGGCAGGCGAATGATGTCTGTCATGCGTCCGCGCGGCTGGGGTGGATTATAATTTTCTCGCGCTTTGATGCGTTATGCAAGAGGCGCGCAGATCCTGCCGGGGCAATTGAAGGAAGCAGTTCTTTTCTGAAGAAAAGAACCAAAAGACTTTTAATTCTTCGGCACCGGGCT
>Ga0116226_10002281_pt1 | contig 16627 bp, 13 predicted proteins | sample S1TSphfallax_FD_89692 | JGI IMG/M metagenome (GOLD analysis project Ga0116226, IMG submission 89692) | Host-associated microbial communities from peat moss isolated from Minnesota, USA - S1T2_Fa - Sphagnum fallax MG | ecosystem: Host-associated > Plants > Peat moss > Unclassified | place: USA... | reverse complement strand
GTGTCGGCGCTTGCGTGAGCGAGGCTGCGGTCGTCGGGGCCGTTGACCTCCTCGGCCCACAGGCTTTCGATAGAGCTGTCCAAATTGCGGGCCGACTAGACCCCCGCCAGCGCCTGAAGCCTGGATGCTCGTGAAAGCTTTTGTCGTCCCTTCGCCGCACGTCCTCCTCGGAGTGTGTCGCTAATATCCCGGGCTGATATCGGGGGGGACGCCCATTTTCTAATGAGACTGATAAATGGCCACAATGGCGAGGTAGGTGTCGAAATAAATCGTCAGCAGAGGGGTCAGAAGCGACGAGTCTGTAACTACGAGAGTTATAAAAATGGTCATGGCAATGAGGCCAGCGAGGAGGGCGTATTCTATTGATGCCACGCCCATCTCGCTAGAAAAGAAACGGTATCGCAAATATTTGAGAAGATCAACCGCCGCGTTTATTGATGTGGACATCATATCGCTGGCTCCGAATAATTCTGTGAAGGTCTTGTGTTGATCATCTTATTCTTCGCCACGATATCCTGCCGTAGACGGCGATATTTAAGCTCTAATAACTAAGAAAATCTGATAAGGTACTGACAGGGATTAAACTTCGTCATCAATAATTCCGTCTTACATTTGAGCTGGACGCAATGGTAGGAGCCTAAACATGTTAGTATCAGGCGCCCAAATCAACGTACCGGATAAGGCGGAAATCTGCTCCAAGCCCAAAACGCAACTTTACTGCACGTTTGTGACAACGAAAGGGGCGGAAAAGATGGTTAATCTCCACCGCCCCTCGCGTCTCAACGATAATCTGCTCTGGCGCGCTGCTTCGGCGCGTACGCAACGCCTGGAAGATCAGGCGGCGCTGAGGTTGTTGGCGACCGAGTTGAACAAAGTCTTCAGGTTGGTGCCAATGAGGGTGAGCGCGGTGACCAGACCCACGGCGATGAGGCCGGCAATCAAGCCATACTCAATGGCGGTGACGCCCTTGGTGTCGGCTTGAAACTTTTGAACGCCCGAAGACGCCTTGACGAAAGCGCGAAGCGCGAAGTCATTTAACTTTTGCATGTGTAAACCCCTAAATTGCGTGCGATGGATTCACGGAAACGCATTTCCGCGCCACCCATCTATTGCCAGCAGCACTTGTCGCAAGCAAGAACATTGTCACTGCGGCCGTCACCTTAATGTTTGATTTGAGAACTAATGAAGATATTAACTAAATAAAATTTTAACCAAGCTTCGATCTTATCGCTCTACAAAATTTCGATTGGAAGCTTTCGGAACTGGCGCGATATCCGCTATATGTCCAATTGGTATTAGAGTTAACTTCTGGTGAACGCGAATACCATATGTCTATTGCCTAATCGCGCACCAGGTGGGGCGAGCGTGTATCGCTTTAGGTGAGTCTAGATGTGTCGACCGTGGGGCTGGCCGACGCTGAGGAGGGGTGAATGGCTGACGATACATCGCCGTTCGAAATCGACGCTTGCGAAGCCGCGCCATTCGAGTCCCAGGCAAACACTCCGACCCGCCCGAACGCCCTGACTGATATCACGCTTCCGCAGACAAATAGGGCTTTCTCGCGACACGGCTTCTGGCGTTACAATATGAAGTCCGGAATTCTGACCTGGGCTGATAGTCTCTTTCCAGGCGGCGTCCCCCTGACGTTCGATGCGGTGGAGCAGGGCGATATATGGGACACCATCCACCCCGCTGACCGCGCAAGTTTTCAGAGCTTTATCAATCGCGCGGCCACGGCCGGCGAGGCCTACGCCCACGCGTTTCGGATGAAGGGCCGCGACGGCTCTTGGCGGGTGATCTCCAACCACGCGGCCGCGCAGAAGGACCGCGCCGGCGTTGTGACCGCGGTGCATGGCGTGGTTATTGACATCACTGAAATTGGCATCGGCCGCACCCTCGCCGAAGAGGGCAACGACATTATCGTTCAGACCGACACGGCTTGCCGCATTACCTATATCTCGCCGTCGGTGGAAAAGGTCATCGGGTATACGCCGGGCCAGCTCACAGGGCGATTGGTAGGCGATGTCCTTCAGGAAGACGCGGCCCGCACGTTGGGCGCGGCCTTCGCGGCGGCGATGGCCAATCCCAATGTCAGCCAGCCGCCGGTGACCTACCAAACGCGCCACAAGGACGGACGGACCTTATGGCTGGAGTCGAGGATCATCCCCGTGGTCGACCGCGCCACCGGTCAGGTTCTGGGCGCCTCAGACGTCGCGCGGGACGTGACCCGCCACAAGATGGCGGAAGATAGTCTCGCCCGCGCCAACATTCTCCTCAACACGATCATGGACGCCTCGCCCAGCGGCATCGTGATGATCGACAAGGATGGCCAGGTGACCTCCTTCAACCAAACCTTCGCAAAGATGTGGAACCTGTCGCCGCAAACCCTTGAACCGTCCAACGCCGTGTCATTGCTGGGTGGGGCCGCGGCGCTGCTGGATGACGGCGCCGCCGCGCCCGGCCGGGAGGGCTGGAACGCCGACCAACCCTTCTGGGATGAGGTTGAGACCGGCGACGGTCGATGGATTGATCGCTATGCGGTGCCGGTGCGCGCCCCGGACCAGTCCTTTATCGGGCGCGCCTGGTTCCTGCGTGATGTCACCGAGCACAGGCATGCCTTGGCCGAGGCCGTGCGCATGGCGCGCTTCGACCAGCTCACGGGTCTGGCGAACCGTGCAGTGTTGATGGAGGCTCTAGACCGCGCGGTCGCGCGTGCTCGGTGCGAAGGAGAGAGTTTTGCCCTCTTCTACCTCGATCTCGATGACTTCAAGGACGTCAATGATACGCTCGGCCATTTGGTGGGCGACCAACTTCTGATAGCGGCGGCGGAACGTCTGCGCGCCCATTGTGATGGTGTTCATGCCGTGGCCCGCCTCGGCGGCGATGAATTCGCGGTTCTCGTGGCGGATATTGAGGGCCCCGCCCAGGCGGCGATCCTTGCGGAGGAGTTGATCCGGGTGATCGGCGCCCCTTACCAGCTTGTGCAAGACTCGATCTATACCAATGCGTGCGTGGGAATCGAGATCTTCGGCGCGGAAGCCGAGGATGCCGCCATCTTGCTGTCCCACGCCGATATGGCGCTCTATAAAGCCAAGGCCGAGGGCGCCGGGACCTATCGCTTCTTCTCCGACGCCATGCAGACCGAAGTCCGAACCCGGGTCACCTTGGCGAGCGAATTGCGTGAAGCCATTGAGACCGAGCAACTCTTTCTAGTCTATCAACCTGCGGTGGTGCTGGCCACCGGCGCCATCGTGGGGATGGAGGCCCTCGTGCGCTGGCGCCACCCCCGCCATGGCGTGCTCAGCCCTGATCTCTTTATACCCGTGGCGGAACGGATGGGCCTTATCCGCGGCCTCGGGCGCTGGGTCCTTCACGAGGCGGCGCGCCAGCTCCGGGTTTGGGATGATCAGGGGCTGCCCAAGATTCGCATGGGCGTCAACGTCTCGGCGCTTCAGTTCAAGTCGCAGGACGTTCTCAGGGCGGATGTCGAGGCGGCCCTTGAGGCGGCGGGTCTGCCGCCCTGGCGGCTCGAACTTGAACTCACGGAATCGGGCCTGATCGCCGCCTCCGAGGCCGGTGATATTCTCAGCCGCCTGCGGCAAACCGGCGTGAGGATCGCCATCGATGACTTTGGAACGGGATATTCATCGCTTGACTATCTGCGCCGCCTGCCGGCCCATCGGATCAAGATCGCCCAGACCTTCGTGCGACACCTGGACTCAAGCCCTGGCGATAGCGCCATCGTTAAGGCCACAATCGGCCTGGCCCGGGACCTGGGCATGAGCGTCATCGCCGAGGGTGTCGAAACAGAGGCCCAGCTTCAGCGTCTCATAAATTGGGGCTGTGGCGAGGCGCAGGGCTTTTATTTTGACAAGCCCCTGAGCGTCGAGGAGGCCGCTGAGCGTCTTAACCGCGGTTGCTACGCCCGAAGCGGCGCCGCTCAGGCCGTCTTAGAGTTGCTCCCTGGCCGCGCTTAGACGCCAGCAAACTCCCGCTTCGATGAAACGACTCGGTCCCGCCCCTGACGCTTGGCCTCGAAGAGGGCAGCGTCCGCCGCCCCGACCAACGAATTGACAGATCCATCGCCATTGCCATCAAGGATCGCGACGCCCCCGCTTATGGTCATAACAGACCCGATACCGGCGCTCCCCTTGGCGATACTAAGCCGATTGACCGCCTCGCGCGCGGCTTCGGCGATTCGGATAGCGCCCGCGAGATCTGTCTCGGGAAGCACCAGGGCGAATTCCTCACCGCCATAGCGCGCCGCCATGTCAGCGGGCCGACGGCAACAGGCCTGCAGCGCCACGGCGATGCGCGAAAGGCAGTCATCACCCGCCAGGTGGCCATGCACATCGTTGAACGCTTTGAAGTCATCGATGTCACACAGAACCAGCGCCAGGGGACGGCGGTGACGCCGCATAAGCTCCACCTGCTGGGCGACGTAGTTGTCAAAGTGGCGCCGATTGGCAAGGCCTGTCAGGCTGTCGTGCAGCGACAGATGCTCAAGGGATCTATTGGAGGCGAGCAACGCCTCATGCATGTGCGCCAGTTGTTCGAAGTGGTTGGCGCTCTCGTACAAAAGCGCGACCATCAGCGCCGCCGACCCCGCCGCGCCAAAGGCCAAGCCTCCATACCAGCCCAGATCATATGGCGCTCCGCCGAGCAGACCCGAAATGACGACCTGACACAACGAAGCTAGAAGAGTCATGAAGAGCCAGAGATCGAATCGGGTCTTGAATCGCCGAGACGCCAAGACAACCATGGCCGCCAGGGCGATAATGACCGTGATCTGATTGGCCGCCTTGAAAACAATGCTGTTTTCGGGCGCCGTAACAACCAGGTTCAAGATTGAACCGCCTCCCATGACGATGAAGGGCAGTGCGCCCCATAACAAAATCATGGCTGGCGCCACGCCAAGGATTACCGATCTCCATGATTGGGTTCTGGTGGAGCTCTCCGGTGTTTGGGTTGGGGCGCTCTGAACGCGCGCATAGATGATGATCGACACCGGCAGCAGAGCCCCGCGGATGAGGATCAGCCAAAGGGTCGGCCCCGCCTCGGCTTGGAGTCCGCCGAACGCCAAGACATTGCCGGAGTGGCTCAGGAACTGAAGCATCGCGGTGAGGGCGATACACATATAGCCGACCGCCAGGGCGAGCACGGCGTTTGACCTGGCCACTCCCACCTCACCCAGCAGAAGCAATGCCGTGATCAGGGCGCATAGGAATGCGTAGGCATTATCGGCGGGTGCAAAGGCGGTGAAATGGGGCAGAGGGCGCGCCGCGAAGGGCGCCAGAGCCACAAGTACCACAAGGCTCAGCATTCCCAGGCCAATGGCAAGACGAAATTCGCCGGGTCCGGGGGCCCCCATGGATAGAGAGGGAGCCCTCCGATCAGAGGGTATGGGGATCATTCGGACGTCAAATGGCTCAGGGGTCGTGAGGCGCGGGGCCTCGAGTCAAACCTCTGCTTAATGTTTTCGTGCGCGTAAAGCCCTGAGGTGGCTGACGCGCCTCGCGAAAGCCCTCATGGCCGGGGGCGGCTGAGGCCGCCGCCACCAGTAACGAAGCTCACGGATACGGGCTCCGCAATGTGGACGCCAGCATTCCAAAGCCGGCGCCTTGAACATTCATGTATGATACGCGCAGGTTTCAGGACTGTTACGAATTTTAACGTTGTCCAGCAGAAAAACTTAGCGCCCTACCCGTGAATTCTGTTTAGAAGGCCGCTAAAGCTCTGTTTACGAAAGACAAATGTCGAGCAATCGATACAAATTTTATTCAACAGTGACGGGCTCGCTGTTAAGTTTGCCGATCGGGCTACTGCGGTCCTTCTCGGCAGACCGCGGCGGCGTGGCCGCGATCGAGTTCGCCATGATGGCGCCAACCCTTGTGTTTTTGCTGATGGGAATCTTTGACGTGGGGCAGATGACCTATACCTCCATGCAGGTCCGCGCCGCGGCTCATGCCGGCGCGCAATATGTCTACGCCAATCCCTCAAATTGCACGGCGAGTGGCATTTCCACGGCCGTGACGTCCGCCACGCCTTCCTTGACGGTCTCGGCGAGCCCGACTCCGGTCTGTGGCATTCAGGCCTGCGTCACCAACAATGTGCTTGTGACGACCGCTAACTCGACCTGCCCCTCCGGCGATCCGCCTGGAACCTATGCGTCAATCTCCGCCAAGGCGACCTTTACCCCTGTGGCGCCGTGGTCGACGCTGATTCTTCCCACCACCATCACGGCCAGTTCCGAGATTCGTTATCAGTGACCGCGATGTTCGTTTCGTTGACCCATCAGTTTCGGGCGAAATCTGCACGCCCCTTTCTCCGCGACCGCCGGGGAACCACGGCGCTGGAATTCGCCTTGTTGGCGCCGGCGCTTTTCAGCCTCATTCTCGGCGCGATCGAATTTGGGCGCTTTCTCTGGACGGTCGAAGCGCTGAACTATTCGGTCCAAGAGGGCGCGCGTTGCGCTTTAATTCAACCCGACGGGAACTGCACGACGGCTGCTGCGATCCAGACCTTCGCCGCCAGCGCCTCGCCCCAGCTGCATTTTTCCGCATCCACCTTCACGGTCAATCTGGCTGCAACCTGTGGTTACAAGGTTACGGGGTCATACCATTTCCAATTCATCGCGACGCGTCTGATACCTATTTCCCCCACGATCAGCGCCCAGGCTTGCTTCCCGGCATCATCATCATGACCGGATCGCTCAGCCCCGGCGCCACGCGATCATGACCTCCGCTCGCAGGGGCGCGCCATGAAACGCTTTTTTCGCTTCTTCGCCCGGTTCATCGAGGACCGCGATGGCGTGAGCGCCATCCTCGTCGGACTCTGCTTCTCCGCCATGCTGGGGGGGGCGGGCCTCGCGGTGGATATTGGCCTCTGGTACGCCGACAGGCGCGACGCACAGGGCGCCGCGGAAGCGGCCGCCTATACCGCGGCGGTGGACTACACCAACGGCACCTCGCCCTCGGTCGCTTTCAGCACCGCCTCCGCTCGGGCCGTCGCGGCCCAGTATGGTTTCACCAATGGGACAAATGGGGTCACGGTCACGGTGAATTCACCGCCGACGAGTGGCAACTACACAGCCGCGTCATACTACGCCTTCGAGGTCATCATAACTAAACCGGAGACGCTGTTCTTTTCAAAACTCTTTATAAGTGCGGCCTCGATCAAGGCGCGGGCGGTCGCGATCCCGGCGACCACGGGCCTGTATTGCATGGAGATCTTGAACGCGACGGCCGGCGCCAGCAACGTCAACCTCACCGCCAGCAATGGCGCGACGATCGATATGTCGAAATGTGGCATCGCCGATAATGGCCCGGGATCCTGCGCCATGACCCTGTCGGGCGGAGCGGCCCTCACCATGAAATCCCTCTCGGTGGTCGGAAACTATTGCACGAGTAACGGTGCGACGGTGTCAGTCACAGGTACGAAGACCACTGGGGCGTCCGCTGCCGCCGATCCCTATGCGAGCCTCTCGGTGTCCTCCGCGGAAGCCTCGACCGGTACGACGATCAGCAACTGCAACCACACGAACGCCAGCTACAATAGTGGCAGCAATACGATCAGTCCTGGCGTATATTGTGGGGGACTCGGCGTTTACAATACAGCATCAGTCACCATGAGTCCCGGTGTCTATTATATAGTGGGTGGCTACTTTACGCTGGGTAGCGGCACAACCACGACGGCTAACGGCGTGACAATCATCATGACGGGAAGCGGAAGTAACTATGCTCAAGCCGACATCGCCAATGGCGTAACGTTCAATATCACGGCGCCGACCACCGGTTACACGGCCGGCATCGCTATGTGGGCTGATGCCGCGAGCCCCACAACCGATAGCGCCACCCTCGCTGGCGGCGCTACCATGAACGTGACCGGCGCGCTCTATTTCCCCACGCAGACCGTCAGTATTTCCAATGGCGCGTCGAATGGGTCGAGTTGCACTCAACTTATCGCCTATGATGTGACGTTCAGCGGCAGCGGCGATTTCTCAGACTCAGGCTGCACCGCGACTGGCGCGAAGCCGATCGGCGGCCAGGCGAAACCCCAGATCGTCGAATAGGCCGAATGATGGTTTCGTTGACCCATCATTTCCGGGCGAAACCTCCACGCCCGTTCGTTCGCGCCCGTCTGGAAACGACGGCCGTGGAATTCGCCTTCGTGGCGCCGGTCCTATTATTGAAACGCTTCCGTCGCTTTTGCATTCGCTTCATCGAGGACCGCGACGGCGTGAGCGCCATCCTGGTGGGGTTGTGCCTGTCGGCCATGCTCGGGGGGGCCGGCCTCGCGGTGGATATCGGCCTCTGGTACGCCGATAGGCGCGCCGCACAGGGCGCCGCGGACGCTGCCGCCTATTCTGCGGCCGTGGACTACTCAAACAGCACCTCGCCCTCGGTTGCGTTCAGCACGGCCTCCGCCCGGGCTGTCGCGGCCCAGTATGGTTTCACCAACGGCACGAACGGGGTAACGGTCACAGTGAATTCACCGCCCACGAGCGGCAATTACACGGCCGCATCTTACTACGCCTTCGAGGTCATCATCACAAAACCTGAGACGCTGTTCTTCTCAAAACTCTTTATAAGTTCGGCCTCGATCAAGGCGCGGGCGGTGGCGATCCCGACGACTGCGGGTGAGTATTGCATGGAAATCTTGAACACGACGGCCGGCGCCAGCAATGTCAATCTCAACGCCAGCAACGGCGCGACGATCAATATGCCGAAATGTGGCATCGCCGATAATGGCCCCGGATCCTGCGCCATGACTCTCTCAGGTGGGGCGGATCTCACGATGAAATCCCTCTCCGTCGTCGGGAACTATTGTACCAGCAACGGCGCATCGGTGTCGGTCACGGGTACGAAGACGACCGGCGCGGCGGCGGTGGCCGATCCCTATGCCAGCGTTTCGCTGTCCTCTGTCGAAGCCTCAACAAGTACGACTATCAGCAACTGCAACCATACGAACGCATCCTATACGAGTGGCAGCAACACACTTTCTCCCGGCGTCTATTGTGGCGGGCTTAATATCTCGAACGGCGCGACCGCGACCATGAGCCCGGGCGTCTATTATGTGGTGGGCAACACATTTACCCTAGGTGGTGGGTCGACGGTCACGGCCGATGGGGTGACAATCATCCTGACGGGAAGCGGGAGCAATTATGCCACCGCCCAAATTGCCAATGGCGTCACCTTCAACCTAACGGCGCCGACCACTGGTTCCACCGCCGGTATTGCTATGTGGGCTGACAGCGCGAGCCCGACAACAAGCAACACCTCGCTGGCTGGCGGCGCGAACTTTAACATTACCGGCGCACTTTATTTTCCCACGCAGCAGGTCAGTTTTTCCAATGGCGCCTCGAACAACACCAGCTGCCTTCAGCTCATCGCCTATGATGTGACCTTCAGCGGCAGCGGCACGTTCTCAGATACAGGCTGTGCCGGCACTGGCGCCAGACCGATCGGCGGCCAGGCCACGCCCCAGATCGTGGAATAAAGCGCGCAAGGTTCGGCCGCGCGACGACCGGGGCGAGCGCGCCCAAATTCAGAAGCCCAATATTTGCGCGTCATTTGGAGAGTTTCCAGCTCCCCGCCAGAAGCTCATTTAATTCAAATGTCAATAAAATCTTCGCTTTAGATAAGAGCCTATCAAATTAATATGCATATCTAATTCGTAAGTAATTTAATCAATAGAAGTATCAATTGGAAATCGATGGCGCGGATTGAATTGTTGATTCTTGTTACCTGAATTGTTGATTTTTGTTACCTCGTTCGCCCTAGTGAAGCTTGGGACTGAGTTCGGGGCGGACTTTGGTTCGGCGTTCGCGCGGAACCGAGCTCGCAGGCTCAGGCAAACTCTGGCGGGCGCGGTCCTAAAATGGCTTGGAACGATTTTCTCAGGCGCTTTGCGAATGACCAGGCCGGGGTCAGCGCGGTCCTCGTCGGCCTTTGCCTCTCGCTGATGTTGGGAGCCAGCGGCCTCGCCGTCGATGTGGGCCTCTGGTATTCGGACCGTCGCGCGGCTCAGGGCGCGGCGGACGCGGCGGCCTACAGCGCGGCTGTGGACTACATGAATAGCACGTCCCCGTCCGTCGCCTACGCCCAGGCCACGGCCCAGGCTGTGGCTGCCCAATACGGCTTCGTAAATGGCCAGAACGGCGTGACCGTCACCGTGAATACACCGCCCACGAGCGGGAACTACACGAGCGGGACAAATAATGCCTTCGAAGTTCTGATTACAAAGTCCGAGCCCCTGGCCTTTTCAGCGCTCGAACTCACATCCGCTTCAATAACAGCGCGGTCAGTCGCCGTGCCCGGGGCGACCGGCAAATATTGTGTTGAAATTCTGAATTCCACGCCGGGCGCCCTCAACGTCAACTTCAACTTAAGCGGCGCGGCCACCGTGGACCTCTCGAGCTGCGGCATCGCGGATAACGGGCCGGGCTCCTGCGCCATCGAAGCCAGTGGTGGGGTTCAGATTCTCGCCCAGAATCTGTCGGTTGTTGGCAACTACTGCGTGAGCGGCGGCTCAAGCGTCACCATCAGCGGGACCAAGTCCGTGGGCGCGGCCGCGGTCGCCGACCCCTATGCGAGCCTTTCGATCTCCACGGTCGAGGGCTCAACCAATATGACTTGCCCCAACAGCACGGCCACGAACTATGGCTCGGGTGGTGTGACCTATCACATTTCGCCGGGTGTCTTTTGCGGTGGTTTCACAGTCTCCAATGGAGTCACCGTCGATATGAGCCCGGGCGTTTACTATATTGTGGGTGGTCAGTTTAACATGTCAGGCGGGACGACGGTGAATGCCTCCGGCGTGACCATCGTTCTGACAGGCAACGCCACGGCCGGTTATGCCACCGCCAACATCCAGGGCGGCGCCAACCTCAATCTTACCGCGCCGACCACCGGTCCGACGGCGGGCATCGCGATGTGGGCGGACTCCAATTCGCCCATCGTCGGCAACCCTTTGACCTCCTATGTCGGCGGCGGCGGAACAATGGTCGTCAACGGCGCCCTCTATTTTCCAACCCAGGCGGTGAATTTTACCAACGCCGCCTCGAACGGGTCCAGTTGCACCCAGCTCGTCGCATATAATGTGACATTTTCCTCTGGCGCCCATTTCACCAATAGTTGCGCCGCCGATGGGGTCAGGCCGATCGGATCCAGCGCTGTCGCGACGCTCGTCGAGTAATCTCTCGGGCGGGTAAGAGCGGGCCGGCGATAAGCCCGTCTTCAGCCGAAACGCGGATCCATGCCCAGGCGCGCGGGTTGGATCGTGCGGCTCCAGAATTGCTGCAGGGTCCGCAAGGTTGAGCGACACACGTTCAGATCCTCATCGCGGAAATTGGCCTTGGCCAGCGCCTCCAGATGACGCGCGTTCATATTTTTAAGGAGCGCGCACAGCTCCAGTCCCTTTTCGGAATTGCGCACAATAACAACGCGCCTGTCATGCGATGACCGTTCCTGAATCACATAGCCCGACTCTGTCAGCTTCTTGAGGTTGTAGGAGACATTGGAGCCGAGATAGCAACCCCGCCATAACAGCTCGCTCGCCGTCATTTCCGCATCATCGATATTGAGCAGAATCAAGGCCCTCACATTGTTGATGTCCCGCACGCCGAGGGTGTCCAGCTCAAGCTGAATGACTTCAAGGAATTGGCGGTGGAGGCGCTCGGCGAGGACCAGAACCTCCAGATAATTAACATTGCTGACGCTGGGGCCCGCCGGTTCGGCGGGATCGATGTCTGATTGGTGCTCTTCCTGGCTCATCGGATCACGCCCCCCTCAAGGCCTCACAAAGACGTTTCTCGGTAATGGTAAGATGGACCGCGCGCCCAAACTTTCGTTCCTGAGGAGCTGCGCCGACACGTAACGGAATCATGGGGCTGAATGTCTCATTTGGCACTTAAAACAGGTTTAACATTTTCTGACAATTCGTGCGGAAATCGACCTCCTCCCGTCTGGCGCAAGCGTCGCCGGCCGCCCCAACTCCTTGCATAAACAAAAACCTAGCTCGTTGATCTATTCACGCTGTTCATATGTCAAAGCTACGGCCAGGGTTCTGAGCCAATTGTGGCGGGCGCCTTGGCCATTGTGAGGGCCACGCGCGCCATGCCGACGCGTTAATCAGCTCAATCCTTGCCTTGACGCGAGTCGGCGTCACAATCGTCCTGACAAGAAAATGCCAGGAGGAACAGCCGCATGAAAACCCGCATTACAGAACTCTTCGGCATTGCTCACCCAATCATTCAGGGGGGCATGCACTTTGTCGGCCTGGCTGAACTGGCGGCGGCGGTGTCGAACGCGGGCGGATTGGGCGTGATCACGGGCCTGACGCAGCGGACGCCGGCAAATCTTGCCGCGGAGATCGCCCGTTGCCGCGAAATGACCGACAAGCCCTTTGGCGTGAACCTGACCTTTCTGCCCTCGGTCACCCCGCCGGACTATCCAGGCTATGTCCGCGCCATCATCCAAGGCGGCGTGAAGATCGTGGAGACGGCTGGCAACAATCCTCAACGCTGGATGCCGCAGTTGAAGGAGGCCGGCGTCAAGGTGATCCACAAGTGCACCTCGGTCCGCCACGCTCTCAAGGCCCAGTCCATCGGCTGCGACGCGATCAGCGTGGACGGCTTTGAGTGCGGCGGTCACCCGGGCGAGGATGATGTGCCAAACTTCATTCTTCTTCCCCGCGCCGCTGAGGAACTGGAGGTTCCTTTCGTGGCCTCGGGCGGAATGGCTGATGGGCGGTCCCTCGTGGCGGCCCTGGCCCTGGGCGCCGAAGGGATAAATATGGGCACCCGGTTCATGGCGACGCGCGAGGCTCCCATCCATGACAACGTCAAACAGGCGCTGGTGGCGGCGTCGGAACTTGATACGCGCCTGGTCATGCGCCCCCTGCGCAATACCGAGCGCGTTTTGGTCAATGCCGGTGTCGAGCGCCTTCTCGAGAAGGAGAAGTCCCTCGGGGCGGCGATGACGTTCGAGGACATCATCGGCGAGGTTGCCGGTGTCTATCCGGCGATCATGCAGCGCGGCGAGATGGACGCCGGCGCTTGGTCCTGCGGCATGGTGGCGGGCCTTATCCACGATGTGCCCACCTGCCAGGAGTTAATCGACCGGATCATGGGCGAGGCGCATAATCTGATTGCCGGGCGTCTGGCCGGAATGCTCGCGCTCGCCTGAGGGTCGGGGCGCCACAATTGCCTGAGTACTTATCCCACTTCGAAAACGCGGGGGTTCATTTCAGTCCCTAATGGCCTATGTCTCACACCAACGCCCGGGGGGGTGTTTGGCGGCGGACTTCAGATGAAGATAGGTGTTGTTTCTTGACGGTCTTCAGGGAGGGCCTGGATTGGCTTCTGGCCGTCCTGGCCGGGGCGGGCGTCGCCTATAATCTGGTGGCCGCATTGACGAGCCTCAGGTTCTTTGCCCGTCCGCGGAAGACGGGCGGAAGCTTTCCCGCCGTGAGCATCCTCAAACCTCTGCACGGCGATCATCAGGGTCTGGCCGACGCTCTCGCGCGATTTTGCCGCCAGGATTATCCCGGCGAGGTTCAGATCGTCTTCGGGGTGCACCACGGCGAGGACGCCGCCGTGGCGGTGGTGGAGAAGCTTCGCGCCGACATGCCAGAGGCGGATATCAGCCTCGTCATTGACCCGCGTCTTCACGGCGCCAACCGCAAGGCCTCAAACCTGATCAATATCGCCGAGCACGCCCGGCATGACCTGCTGATCATTTCCGACGCCGATATCGTGGTGGAGTGCGACTATCTGCGGCGGGTGGTCGCTGCCACGGGCGAGCCGGGGGTTGGGGCCGTGAGCTGTCTCTATGTGGGCCAGTCCAGCGGATCGCTCTGGGCGCGCCTTTCGGCCATGGGGATCGACTATCAGTTTCTTCCCAGCGTGATGATGGGCAGGGCGCTCGGCCTCGCCGAGCCCTGCTTTGGCGCGACCATCGCCATCAGAAAGGGCGTCCTTGATGAAATCGGCGGGTTCGCGGCCTTCGCTGATCATCTCGCCGATGACTACGAAATCGGCCGGGCGGTCAGGGCGCGCGGCTATCACATCGCTATCCCGACCATGGTGGTCGCCCATCACTGCGCGGAGACCTCGGGGCGTGAACTGATCGGCCACCAGCTGCGTTGGAACCGCACCGTAAGGCTCATTGATCCGATTGGCTTTGCTGGAAGCCTGGTGACCTATCCGACGGCTCTGGCCTTGTTGGCAGCGTCAGCGGCGGGATTTCCGCTCTGGTCCGGGGTGCTGATTCTTGCTAGTTTGATGTCTCGGCTATGCCTGAAGGTCTGCGTTGACGCGGCCACGGGCGCCAGGGCGGGGCCTTGGTGGTTGATGCCCATTCTGGACATCATGTCCTTCGCCGTCTTCCTGGCCAGTTTTGCGGTTAACACCGTGGGCTGGCAAGGTCGGCGCTTTCGGGTCGGCCCGGACGGCGTGCTTTTTCACAGTTCAACGCGCGGATAAAAGAGTTCCCATCATGCTTCGCACCCTTTTTCTCCAGGCTCCCTCCTTTGATGGGTTTGATGGCGGCGCCGGCTCGCGCTACCAGGCCAAGCGCGAAATCAAATCGTTCTGGTATCCCACCTGGCTGGCCCAGCCCGCCGCCCTGGTGGAGAAGAGCAAGCTGATAGACGCCCCGCCCCACAGGCAGTCCCTTGAGGATATCCTGCCCCTGGCCAAGGATTTTGATCTGGTGGTCGCCCATACCTCTACCCCGTCCTTCGCGTCCGACGTCAAGACCATCGAGGCGCTTAAAGCCGTCAATCCAAACCTGAAGGCGGGTTTCATCGGCGCCAAGGTCGCGGTGGATTCCGATCAGAGCCTGCAGCGCGCGCCCGTGATTGATTTCGTGGCCCGTAACGAATTCGACTTCACCATTAAGGACGTCGCCGACGACAAGCCCTGGGGCGAGATCGCGGGTCTCAGCTGGCGTAATTCACAGGGCGTGATCGTCCATAATCCCGACCGCGCCATGATCGAGAATATGGATAGCCTCCCCTTCGTCACCCCGATTTATCAGCGCGATCTGAAGATCGAGAACTATTTCATCGGCTATCTGAAGCACCCCTACATCTCGATCTATACCGGCCGCGGTTGCAAATCCCGCTGCACCTTCTGCCTCTGGCCCCAGACCGTGGGCGGCCACCGCTATCGAACCCGCAGCGTGGCTCACGTGATCGAGGAAATCGCCTGGGCCAAGAAGGCGTTTCCGCAGGTGAAAGAGTTCTTCTTCGACGACGACACCTTCACCGACGATCTGCCCCGAGCCGAAGCCATCGCCAAGGAACTCGGCAAGATGGGCGTGGTCTGGTCCTGCAACGCCAAGGCCAATGTGCCCTATGAGAGCCTGAAGGTTCTGAAAGAAGGCGGCCTGCGGCTGCTTCTGGTGGGCTATGAAAGCGGCGACCAGCAGATCCTACACAATATCAAGAAAGGCATGCGCGTGGAGGTGGCCGAACAGTTCACCCGCGACTGTCACGCCCTGGGCATCGCCATCCATGGCACCTTCATCGTCGGCCTGCCCGGCGAGACCCGGGAGACCCTGGATAAGACCATGAAGTGGGCGGCCAAGATCAATCCCCACACCATTCAGGTCTCTCTCGCGGCGCCCTATCCCGGCACATTCTTGTTCGATCAAGCGGTGAAGAACGGCTGGCTCGACGCGGAGAATGCCGAGCTGGTGGACGAACACGGCATCCAGATCGCCCCGCTCCACTATCCCCACCTCTCGCACGGCGAGATCTTCGACAGCGTCGAGTCATTTTATAAGTCGTTCTATTTCCGCCCCGGCAAGATCGGCGCCATCGTCGCCGAGATGGTCCGCAGCCCCGACATGATGAAGCGCCGTCTGCGCGAAGGGGTGGAGTTCTTCGACTTCCTCAAGGAGCGTCGCACGGCGGCCGCGTGATTTTGCGCGCCCAGATGTCGGATGCGGGGGTGAATCCCGTGCGACGTCTGGTCGTGACCGCCGACGATTTCGGGGCTGATCTGGCGGTCAATGAGGCCGTGGAGATCGGCCATCGTCAGGGCGTGCTGACGGCGGCGAGTTTGATGGTCGGCGCGCCAGCGGCGGCTGACGCCGTCGCCCGAGCCACGGCCCTCCCGAGTCTGCGCGTGGGGCTACACCTTGTGCTCGTGGAAGGTCGGCCCATTCTCCCCGCGGCGCAGGTTTCCATGCTTGTGGATGGGCGTGGCCGGTTTCGGGAGGATATGGCGCGGGCCGGCGCCACGATGTTCTTTTCGCCCAAGGCCCGGCGCCAGTTGGCCGCCGAGATCGCCGCTCAATTCGCCGCCTTCGCCGCCACCGGCCTCGCTCTAGATCACGTCAACGCGCACAAACATTTCCACCTTCATCCCACCATCTCCGGGCTCATCTTAAGAATCGGCGCGCGCCACGGGATGAGGGCGGCGCGTCTGCCCCGTGAACCCCGCCGCATCCTCGCGAGCATCGAGCCCGCCTCGCCGCCGGCGTCCCAGTCCGTGGTCGAAGCTGTAACGCGCCTGGCGCGATGGCGGTTCGCGCGGGCCGGTATTCGCACCCCCGACCAGGTTTTTGGTCTCGCCTGGAGCGGGGCCATGAACGCTCGCCGACTTGAGGGCCTGATT